>Ga0164295_10000416_pt1 | contig 36724 bp, 37 predicted proteins | sample GEODES006metaG_FD_111798 | JGI IMG/M metagenome (GOLD analysis project Ga0164295, IMG submission 111798) | Oligotrophic lake water microbial communities from Sparkling Lake, Wisconsin, USA - GEODES006 metaG | ecosystem: Environmental > Aquatic > Freshwater > Lake | place: USA: Sparkling Lake... | reverse complement strand
TAAGTTGTTGCAGAATATCCATCGCCGTGCCTCCGTTTTTACTAAACTTTACGAACAAAAAAAGGCGGCATGAGCCACCTGTCATTGGTCGCTGTTCGGTTGTGCTGAAATTATAGCATGGCACTACAACAAACCGGACCATTTGGCACCGTCTTCATCCACGGATTGGAGGCGTATGGGTACCACGGCGTGCCTGACGCCGAACAGGAAATCGGACATCGGTACCGCGTTTCGCTCGAACTGAAAGTTCCAGACTGCTCCGCCGCCGAATCTGACGACGTTGCCGGAACGGTGGATTACGGCGCGGTTGCCAAGCAAGTGACCCAGATCGTCCAGACCCACCAGTACAGAACCGTAGAGCGACTGGCGCAAGTTATTGCCGTCGCAATCCTTCAGGAATTCTTGAAGGTCCAAGAAGTCCGCATCACCGTCGGTAAACCGTTCCCGCCTGCGCCGGTCATTGTCGCCGAGGTCGGCTGCGAGTTGATCGTGGTCCGTGGTGCGACGGCCCGCGAGAACGTAGAATAAGGCGTGGACCGAATCGTTCTTGCCGCGCCACGAGGCTTCTGCGCCGGAGTTTCGTACGCCATTGAGGTTGTCAGCCTTGCGCTAAAAATTCACGGGGCACCGGTGTACGTTCGTCACGCCATCGTCCACAACGAGCATGTCGTTCGAAGTTTCGAAGCTCAGGGCGTCGTTTTCGTGGAAGACATCTCGGACATTCCCAATGGCGCGGTGGTTGTTTATTCGGCGCATGGAGTATCTCCGGAGATCCGACGCCAGTCCCGCGAGCGCGATTTGCAGATCATCGACGCGACCTGCCCGCTTGTCACCAAGGTCCACAACGAGGCCAAGCACTACGCGGCTCGTGACTATTTCATGATCTACATTGGCCACGATGGCCACGTTGAGGCAGAAGGAAGTATGGGTCAGGCGCCGGACCGAATGGTATTGGTTGAGACGCCAGAAGACGCCGAGAAACTTGATATCCCCCACTACGAGCGGCTCGCCGTTTTGACCCAGACCACCCTCAGCGTGGACGAAGTCCGGGCAACCATGGCCGTGCTGAAGCGCCGGTTCCCGCAAATCACGACCCCGGCGAAAGAGGACATTTGCTATGCGACCACCAACCGGCAGACTGCAATTCGTGAGCTCGCTTCGATGTCCGATCTCGTCCTCGTCGTCGGTTCAACCACCTCATCCAACTCGAATCGACTGCGTGAGGTAGCGGAAGTCAGTGGCGCAGAATCTCACCTCCTGATGACGCCAGACGAAATTTTGCCGCACTGGAAGACCGACTACGGCACGATCGGAATTTCCTCTGGAGCCTCCACGCCCGAGGATCTCGTTGAAGCCATCGTCGGTGAATTGCTACGTGGGCAGGAGCATGTTCCAGTCACGGTGCTTGAGACGATCAAGGAAGATGTCACCTTCCGCCCTTCGCGCGACTTGATCGCGCTCGCGATGGCGAAATGACCGATTCTGGCGGCCCCAAGGGCCCCATTGTTTTCTTTGACGGCGTCTGCAACTTGTGCAACGGGGCGATCGACTGGCTCGTTCGGCACGACCGCAAGCGGCAGATTCAGTACGCGTCACTTCAGGGGACCACGGCCGCCCAGACCGTTCCAGATCACCTAAGCGAGGGAGACCCTGACAGCATCCTGGTCTGGGTAGACGGCGCAGTCCTGAGCCGGAGCGATGCCGTGCTAAAAATCCTGAGCTACCTGTCCCCGGGATACCGATTCCTCGCGACAGCCGGGAAAATCGTGCCACGGTTCTTGCGAGATTCCATTTACAAGTGGGTTGCCCGCAATCGGTACCGGTGGTTTGGCAAACGAGACTCGTGTCGCCTGCCAACCCCCGAAGAACGCGCTACTTTTCTTCCCTAAAACGGATCGAGCTGCTCTTTCCCGACCGCGGAAGCCAGGAAATCGGGAGGCGTATTTGCCGTGCAGGTGATCTGCTTTTCGGTCACGGGGTGAACAAAGCTTAGGTAGGCGGAGTGCAACTGCAGCGGAGTCTTTTGAAACTCCTTCGGCGCATACAGCCGATCGCCAAGTACCGGGTGCGCTACCGCGCTGAGGTGGACACGAATCTGGTGAGTTCGGCCCGTTTCTAAGCGACACCCTACCAAGGTTCCGGCATCCACCCTGGCAAGAACTTTGACGTGCGTGATCGCTGGCTTACCGTTGTGATCCACCGCCATCAATAGTCGATTGCGCTTCGAGCGGCCAATTCCGGCCTCAATCGTAAACTTCTCCCGTTCCACGCGCCCCGCAACAACCGCCATATAACGACGCTCGGCTGTCTTGCCCGCGATCTGCCGTGCCAGCGCGACGTGAACCGCGTCCGTCTTAGCGACCACGAGAAGGCCGGTGGTGTCTTTGTCCAATCGGTGCACGATTCCCGGTCGGTACGAGCCGCCGGTACCGCTCAATTCGTGGTTTCGAGCGAGAAGTGCATTCACCATCGACGGTTCCTTTAGGGTCGATGCTGGGTGAACGGCTAAACCGCGCGGCTTGTTGACCACCAACAAGTACTCATCTTCGTATGCAATTTCAAGCGGGATGTCGGCTGGCGTGAGGTCGTGTTCGGCCGCTTCGGAAATGACCGGGACTTCCACGGTCCAGCCCACTTCTAGCATCAGGCTCGGCTTCGCCGTCTTGGTGTTGACCAGAACTTCTCCAGCGTCGATCAGCTTCACGAGCCGGGCACGACTATGGGCGGGCAACCACCGCGCGAGCGCCTTATCGAGTCTTTCATGCGCATCTGCAGTGAATGTCATTCCTGTATTCTTCCTTCATACTCAAGGAATGCGCTTGGGACCCCTTTCATTCGCCTGTATCTTGTCGGCCTTGATCGTAGGCTGCGGAGCACCTCCGACCGCCACCAAGGACGCGCCGGTAACGAAGGAAGAGGCCGCGACATCCAAGGGCACCGAACTCAAACCCGCCTTCACCAAGCCCGAACAGGTCGCGGAGAAGATGCAGGTTCCGGCGTACCCGGGCGCGAGCTTCGATGACGAAACGGTCAACAAGTCCTACAAGAACGATCAAGGCGAATACCGTCTCGCTTTGACCATGGTTACCAAAGACCCGGTGGATAAGGTCGCAAAGTTTTACGAGGGTGTCTTCGCGCTGCAGAGTTTCAAGAAGGAGAACGGCGTGGACATCATGGGCCGAACTAAGTCAGGCACGTTCCTGATGCTGTCCGTCACCGCAGAAAGCGAAGGAACGGTCATTCGGGCCAAGGGCATCGTTTCCGATACGGAAAAGAAGCCTGCAACCAACCCCATGTAGCCCTCGCGGTACCCTTAGCGCGCAAATGGCAGATCGGTACGAACCGCAGAGTTTTGAGTCCAAGTGGCGCGAGCGTTGGCAAGAAGCAGAACTTTTCAAAACGAAAGAAACTCCCGGCCGGCCCAAGTTTTACGGTCTTGACTTTTTCCCGTACCCATCTGGCGCGGGACTAAGCATCGGCCATTGCCGAAACTACATTCCGACTGACGTGGTCTGCCGCATGAAGCTCATGCAGGGCTACAACGTTCTGCACCCAATGGGCTTTGACGCCTTTGGCCTCCCGGCAGAAAACGAAGCGATCAAGCGCCAAACCCACCCGGCCGAAATGATTGAGCGGTACGCCGCGACCTATCGTCGGCAGATGGATCTGATCGGAATCTCCTTCGACTGGTCCCGCTCGTTTAAGTCTTCCGACGCGGACTACTACAAGTGGACCCAATGGATCTTTGGCGTTCTCTTTAATCGAGGTTTGGCCTACCGAAAACTAGCCGCGGTTAACTGGGATCCGATCGACAAGACCGTTCTTGCGGACGAGGAAGTCGTTGGCGGACGCGCAGAGCGATCTGGCGCGCTGGTTGAGAAGAAATACATTCCGCAATGGTTCTTTAAGATCACCGACTATGCTCAGCGACTGATTGACGACCTTGACTTGGTGGATTGGCCAGAGGGAATTAAGAACCAGCAACGCAATTGGATCGGGCGCAGCGAGGGCGTCCAATTCACCCTCAAGGTTGCGGAGACCGGTCGCCCCGAGGGCCCGATTGACCTTGACGTCGACGAACCACAAACCGAAAAGCCCCTCACCTTCGATGTCTTCACGACCCGCATCGATACGGTCTTCGGCATGACGTTCTGCGTGCTTGCGCCAGAGCACCCGCTAATCGCATCTTTGCCCATTACCGAAGAAGATCGGGCCCGCATCAAGGAGTATCAGGATCAGGCGAAGACCCTTTCGGATGCGGATCGACAGTCGGACAGCCGCGAAAAGACGGGCGTTTTCACCGGTGCTTACGCTATCAATCCGAGCAACGGTAAACGCGTGCAAATTTTGATCGCCGACTACGTTCTGGCAACGTACGGCACCGGTGCCATCATGGCGGTTCCGGGCCACGACCAGCGCGACTTCGACTTTGCGGTTAAGTTCGGCATCCCGGTCGTGCCCGTCATCAAGCCCACGACCGAGTACCTCGAACCGTTCGCGCAAGAGGGCGAATCGATTGACGAGGTGTACCAGCGGTATCTGAACGATCCCACCGCGTTTAACCCGGTCTTTGCGTCGAAGGAATCAGTCCTGATCAACTCGGGCGAGTACGACGAAATGTCGATTCCAATCGCTCAGCAGAACCTGGGTGAGTGGGTTGAAGCACACCAAATCGGTCAGCGAAAAATTCAGTACAAGCTGCGCGACTGGCTGATTTCTCGGCAGCGGTACTGGGGCTGCCCGATCCCGATCGTCCACACGAAGGATGGCGATATGCACCTTGTCAGCACTTCTAGCTTGCCCGTTGAACTGCCGAAGGTGGACCACTACGAGCCTTCGGGTGACGGCACTTCCCCGCTGGCGCATATTCCAGCGTTCGTGAACGCGACGGACAACGACGGACGACTCGGGATGCGAGAGACCGATACCATGGGCGGCTTTGCTTGCTCGTCTTGGTACTTCCTCCGGTTCTGCGACCCGCACAATTTCGACAAGCCGTGGAGCACCGAGGCGGCCAAGTATTGGATGCCGGTAGACACCTACGTTGGTGGCGCGGAGCATGCCGTGATGCACCTGCTGTATGCGCGGTTCTGGACGAAGGTCCTTTACGATGCCGGTTTGGTGGACGTTCAGGAGCCATTCCAGCGACTGCAAAACCAGGGGCAGGTTCTTGCGCACACGCCGTACCGAAAGCCTCGCGAGGACGAACGACTCGACATCGGCGAAGACGGCATTTTGGTCAGCTTTGACGAAGCGAAGACCCTGCCGAAAGACCAGCTGATGTGGCGATGGGCGCGAATGAGTAAGTCGAAAGGCAACGTCGTTGCGCCAGAAGAGATGGTCTCGACCTACGGCGCGGACGCACTGCGAATCTACTTGCTGTTCGTCGCACCGTTCAACTCGGACGTCGAGTGGAAGAGCGAGGGCGTGGAGAGCGCAGCAAAGTTCCTCAACCGCGTCTTCAAGATCGTCGACACGCTGAAGACCCACTACACTTTTGACTGGAAGTCGCTGCTGGCGTTTGAGGAGTTGGACTCGGTCGCGCGGCAAATCCGACGCGTTACCCACCAAACCATCGCGTCGTGCACCGACGACTTGGATCGGTTCAGCTTCAACACCTATGTTTCATGGCTCATGAAGTACGTGAACGGCTTGAACGAGCAGTTCGCGGCTGCTAACTTCGCGGGAGTCGATGCACGCGTCCAGGCGTTGGCGTTTAGCGAAGCCCTTGAAACGTTGATCCTTCTCATGGCTCCAATCGCTCCGTTCGCTTCGGACGAACTCTGGGAGTCGATCGGGAAAGCTGGCTTCACGCTCGAAGCTGAGTGGCCCGTCAGCAATCCAAGTTTGGCGGCAGAAGACGAGGTGACGATTGCGGTTCAGGTGAACGGCAAACTCCGTGCGACCTTCGATTTGCCGGTCGGCACGGACAACGCCACGCATGAGGCGCAGGCTCTAGCGCATCCGAAGATCCTGCCATATCTTGAAGGGAACACGGTGCGAAAGATCATTGTCGTCCCCGGCAAGCTTGTCAACATCGTAGCGAACTAAGCATGAAGATTCCAAACTGGGCAGTTCCAATCCTCGTTTTTTGCGGTCTTGCGCTGATCGTCTTTCTCTCCAACCGGCCGCCTGCCGCGCCAAATGGAGTGCAGATGGTCACAAGCAACGGCGAATACGAACTGCGCAGTGATGAGGCGCTTGAGCTCTGTCGGACCCCGCTTGAAAAATTCGATCGTTCGGAAGAACTCACCGAAGCCGAGAAGGTGAATCTGGACAAGGCGACGAAGTTGTACGAAACGATGATGCTGTACCGGCCAACGGCGGTCGAACCAGCATTCCAGGCCGGGCGTTGCTACTTCGCTCTTGCCAATACGGACCTGGCTGAGGCTTGCCTTAACCAAGCCATCCTGAGCGGCGAAGAAATTCTGCGGCAATCCACTGCCAACGGCAACAGCGCGGTCAAGGAAGCTACTCGGCTCACGCTCGCCGAAGCTCGCTACGTTCGCAGTCTGATTTACCAGAGCGTCGGCGACTTCAAGACGGCGTTCGACGATGCCGACTACGCGGCTCAGCAGGTCAACAACTCGCCCAACTACCTTTCGGCACGGGCGAGCTGCAGCCTGCAACTGGGCAACATGCAGCCGGCGATGAACGACATTGCCTATGCCCTCAAGCTCGATCCGAGCCACAAACGATCCCTACAGATTGCAACTTTGATTGATGCCGAATACCGAGCCACCCGTCCGGAAGGGGCGAAACCGGGCACGGCAAAGCCGGGTAGTCAAAATACGCCGCCGAAAACGTCTAACTAGCGATGAGCAACGAGAACATCGATGTGACGGAGATTCGCGCGGAGATCAAGCGCGTCGAGTCCAAGTTGCTCGCCAGTGATGATCCTGATATCAGCGGCGCGCTTGAGCTGAAGCTGAAACAGCTATGCGATTCGTTGCCGGTCGAAAAGCCCGTCGAGGTGGAGGTTGAAGAGGTTATTGAACCGCCAACTCCCGAGAAGCTTCAACAGGCCGAGAACCTCATTCGGCTTGCAAACGTCGAGAAAATCCGGGGGAACAAGCAGAAATCTGCCGAGTTGCTCAATGAAGCCGCTACCGTGGCGCCGGGCTCTGCCCTGGTGCTGGAAGCCATTGCCGACGGTATGATCGAGCGAAAGCGATGGCGCGATGCAAAATCCGCCCTTGAAAAGGCCGTCAAGCTCGACCCAAAGAATGCCAGCTTAGAACGAAAGTACGCCGAGGTTGTGCTCATGTCGGCAACCGGTGGCTCAATCGACGACCAGCTCCGGAACGCGCTTCGCGACCCGCTGTTGCCAACTTCTACCGAGTCGCTTGCTAGTGCCCGATCCGCGACGCTTTTGTCCTTCTTCATTCCGGGCGCAGGTCAGTTCGTACTTGGTCGAAGCGTTGCCGGGGGAATCTTCTTCGGCGGCTGGATCATCATGATCTTTTGGCTGTTCTTGCAACAGCACGATCTGAAGGGGCTCTTGGGCATGGCCGGATTACCGACGAACGTGAAGCGGCCAGACAATCTCGGGGTGCTTGTGCCGATCTTTGTGGCGGCGGGAATCCACTTGACGAGCATCCTTCAGTGCGCCGCGCTCGCCAAAGCACCATCACACCGGAACTACAAGCGCCCGGAGCCTCCGGCGAACCTTCCGTTCGAATAGCGAGCGCGGTGGTACATTCTGCGAGTGGATTCGGCTCTATTTCAAGAGAACGAACGGACGGCAGCCGTAACCGACGAACGTCAAATCGCCGACTTAGGTCCGTTTACGACCGAGCGCGGGTACGACTTTTCCTCGATCCAAATCGCCTACGAAACTTGGGGTCAGCTTAACGAAGCCAAGGATAACGCCATTCTCGTTTGCCATGCCCTGAGCGGCGACGCGCACGCAATTGGATGGTGGTCGCGGCTGATTGGCCCCGGTAAAGCGATTGATACCGACAAATACTTTGTCATTTGCTCAAACGTACTGGGCGGCTGTCAGGGATCCACGGGTCCGAGTTCGCTGGCCGAAGATGGACTTCCGTTCGGTAGCCGCTTCCCTATAATTAGCATCAACGACATGGTCGATGCTCAGGCACGGCTGGTAGATCACTTGGGCATCAGCAGACTGCACGCCGTCGCCGGCGGGAGCATGGGCGGGATGCAGGCGCTGGCTTGGTCGGTGCGGCATCCAGAACGAGTCCAAAAGTGTTTCGTGACCGCGAGCGGTGCCGCTCACTCAGCGATGCAGATTGGCTTCAACGAAGTGGGGCGTCAGGCGATCATGCGCGATCCAAAGTGGCGCGGAGGCGATTATCCGCTGAACGACCAGCCGAAGGACGGGCTCTCCGTGGCGCGAATGTTAGGCCATATCACGTTCCTCAGCGAAGACGCATTTGGACAAAAGTTCGCGCGTCGTCTCCAAGGCAAGGACACGTTCAGCTACCACTTTGGCGTTGAGTTCGAAGTCGAGAGCTATCTCAACTATCAGGGCGATAAGTTCACCAGCCGCTTTGACGCGAACTCACTTTTGGTGCTTACAAGAGCGCTGGACTACTTCGAGCTGAAGGACCTTCGGGCGGCAACGGCCGAGTTCCTTTTCGCCAGCTTCACTTCGGACTGGCTGTATCCTCCGCACCAGAGCGAGACGCTGCATCAGATGGCGATAGCGGCTGGGCTGAAAAGCGAACACGTCTTGATTGACCTTCCCTACGGCCACGACGCTTTTCTGCTGGACGGGGACGTGCAAGGTGCCCGAGTACGCGCTTTCCTAGGCTAGCGCCTATTCTCGTCGAAAAGCGGGCCGGTTTGGCTGGCCGCGCACACCGCCTGCGATAGGTGCTTGATTGACGTTTGTTGGCCGGGTGGCCACATTGTTCATCGCCGGGGCGGCAATGCTGTCTTCACCGAGGGCTAGAAGGCGATCGAACTCTCCCGGATCTTTGGCCCTTGCTCGGGCATCTTCCATCGTCACCAGCCCTTTCTCGACCAAGGTCACGAGCGACTGATCTAGGGTGGTCATTTTCATCCGCGCTCCGGTTTGGATGAGGGAGTTGATTTGATAGCTCTTGTTCTCGCGAATGAGGTTTCGAACGGCGGAAGTGGCCACCAGCACTTCGTGTGCAGCGGCACGTCCGCGACCGTCCTTGCGCTTGACCAAAGTTTGAGATAGGACGCCGATGAGGTTCACCGAAAGCTGCATTCGAATTTGCTGCTGTTGGTGCATCGGGAAAACATCAACGATTCGGTCTACGGTCTGGACGGCGTCAACGGTGTGCAAGGTGGCGAAGACAAGGTGCCCCGTCTCCGCTGCCGTTATGGCAAGGTGGATGGTCTCCAAGTCGCGCATTTCGCCGACGAGGATGACGTCCGGGTCTTGCCGCAAAACGTACTTCAGCGCGTTCGCAAAGGTGAGCGTGTCCACCTCAAGTTCGCGCTGGTTGATGAGGGCCATTTTGTCGTCGTGGACAAACTCAACCGGGTCCTCGACGGTCATGATGTGGACCTTCTGGTTTCGATTAATGTGGTCCAGCATCGCAGCAAGCGACGTTGACTTTCCAGATCCGGCCGGTCCGGTTACCAAAACCAGGCCGCGAGGGCGGGTTACAAAGTCCAAACAAGCTGGCGGCAGCTTGAGGTCATCCATGGTGAGGATCTCGTAAGGGATCACTCGGAATGCGGCCTGCATGTGTCCGCGCTGTTGGTAGCAGTTTCCACGGAACCGGGAAACGCCTTGGACCTCAATCGCGAAGTCGAGTTCGAGATCGTTTTCGAACTTCGCAATCTGGGAGGTCTGCAAAATCTTGTAAAGCTCGGAGCGGAACTCGGCGTCGGTGAAACCGTTAGCCTCAACCGGACGAAGGTCGCCGTTTACGCGGATGTAGACCTTGCCGGTGTCGGTTTTGAAGTGAACGTCGGAACCGCCGACCTTCACGCACATTTCTAGGAAGTGCTCAACGGACTGCACTAGCTGGCACCTCCGCTAATCCTAGGTTCTGAGCTCTGCGCGAGAACTCTTGCATGTTGGTCGACTTCGCTAAGGCATGCTCAAAGTCAATCTGCCCTTCTTTGAGCAAGTTCAGCAAGCTATTGTCCAAAGACTGCATGCCGAGCGCGCCGCCGGTTTGAATGTCGAGATAAAGCTGGTGAGTTTTGCCATCGCGAATGAGCGTGCGGATGGCGGGCGTTGCCGTCATGACTTCAAACGCTGCAACTCGCCCCACACCACTTTTTACCGGTAATAGCGTCTGAGATACAACTGCTTGCAAGGTAACGCTGAGCTGAGTGCGGATTTGTGGCTGCTGCTCGGGCGGGAAAACGTCGACGATGCGGTCAATCGTCTGGGCTGCATCGACGGTGTGGAGGGTGGACATCACCAAGTGCCCAGTTTCTGCGGCGGTAATCGCGAGTTGGATCGTTTCGAGGTCTCGCATTTCACCGACTAAAATCACGTCCGGGTTTTGTCGCATCACGTGCTTGAGAGCGTCGGCGAACGAGCGAGTGTCGGTGGACAGTTCGCGCTGATTGATGATCGAAATCTTGTCGGCGTGCACGTACTCGATCGGGTCCTCGATCGTCATGACATGCGCTCGCGCATTCAAGTTGATGTGATTGATCATCGCGGCAAGCGATGTCGATTTTCCGGAACCGGTTGGCCCCGTGACCAAAATGAGTCCTCGCGGCATGAGCGCGATTTTCTTGGTGATCTCAGGAAGCTTCAGCTCATCGATCGACTTGATCTTGTGCGGGATGACTCGGAAGACGGCGCCGACGTGACCGCGTTGCCAGAACATGTTGACGCGGAATCGCGACAAACCGGGGACGTTGTACGAGAGGTCGACCTCTTTGAAATCGCGGAGGCGTTCCTGACGCTCGTCGTTCAGGATGCTGAAGAGGATCTTGTTGTGCTCAGCCATGTTTAGGCTGAGAGATGGAAATCTTTCCAGCTCCCCGCGAATCCTCATCACGGGTGGCTGACCGGCCTTCAAGTGAAGGTCGCTTGCATCCAGCCGTACGAGGTGGCCTAACAGTTCGTCGAGCGTTACCGCCATTTCAGCAACATCATTCTAAGGCTGATTCGGCGAAAACCGAACCAGCCGACACACATTTCGCCTCAGCGGCGAAGCATCATCTTCAATTCCGAAGCAATTCCGGCATTGAGCATCGCGACTTGTTCCGTGATGATGCCTGCTTTGACATATCGAAGAAGCGATTGGTTCATTGTTTGCATTCCCCAGTACTCGCCCTCGTTCATGAGCTGGTACAGGTCGGCAAATTCTCCGTCCTCGATCTTCTTGCTTGCGGTTGGGGTGCAGATCAGAATTTCGAGCGCGGCGACTCGGCCTTCGCCATCGGCGCGCGGGACAAGCTTCTGCGAAACGATCGCTCGGAGCGAACCGGCCATTCGCTTACACATGTATTCGCGTTCGTGCGGCGGGAACATGTTGATAACACGGTCCATGGTTTCATACGCCGATGCAGTGTGAACGGTAGAGAAAACAAGGTGACCCGTTTCACCAGCCTGCAAGGCAACGTTCATTGTGGTCTGGTCTCGCATTTCACCGATCAAGATGACGTCTGGAGCTTCTCGGAGAACGGCACGAAGCGCCGGTTGGAAGTCCTTAGTGTCAATGTGAATTTCGCGCTGACTGACGTAGCCCTTCTTGTCGGGGTGGACGATTTCGAGAGGGTCTTCGACGGTGACGATATGGCACTCGCGCTCTTGGTTGATGATGTCGATGAGCGCGCCGAGGGTCGTCGTCTTTCCGCTACCGGTTGGTCCGGTGACCAAGATCAAGCCGAGCTTGTGCTTGGTGATTTCGCGAAGGACGTCTGGCAGACCGAGGTCTTGGAGGGTTCGAATCTTCAGCGGAACGATTCGCATGACGCAGGCATAGGTGCCGCGCTGCATGTAGCAGTTACAGCGAACTCGGCACTTCCCTTCGAGGGTGAAGCCGACGTCCTGGTCCATGTTGTCTTCAAAGAAGTCAAATTGTTTCTGGTTCATGACCGACTGGATGAGTCGGCGCATCGTAGCCTGGTCTAAAACCGGCAACTCTGGGTCAAGCGGAGAGACCGAGTTGTACTTTTTCATCATCGGCACTTGGCCGGCTTTGATCATTACGTCTGCCGCATCCTTGTTCAGCCCCATTTCAATGAGCTGGTGCATGGTGATCGAATCTAGACTTAGCATGGTGACTTTTCCTTAGGTATGAATGCAAATTTCTAACGAAACTTTGATTTTCCGCGAAGAAGGAGCGAGTATACCAACGCTCCTAAGGCTATAGCGGCAACCGCGATCAGCGCGTAGATGGACGGATCGAGACCGCCTCTAGGTTCAACCTTGGCGACGGAAGATTCTACGCGGGAGTTCTTTGCGTCGGGAATATCAAACTTCGAGGGGTCTGAAGTCAGAGGGTGGATTCGGTATTCGAGCCCGATCGAGCCGGGTAGTCGCTGCCCTTCCACTTCAATGTTTTCAGATCGAAAAACGGAAATCGCCATCGAATCGGCGGCCCGATTCTCAAAGACGACTCCAATCCCTTTCACCTGCTCACTCGCAAACGCCTGGGCAATGGCATTTAATCGGAGCTTTCCGGGTTCAGCCAGACCATCCAGCCCAAACGAAGCTTCCAAAAACTGGTCGGTCGGCTTGTCGCCAAAGCTGTTTCGGTAGATCCGCAAAGCCCGAGGTGGCGACTTCAAGATCTCACCGAGGCGGGTGATCTGACGCTGCAAATCAGCCTCTTTGTAGTTCGGGTCCAGGACCTTGACCTCAAGAACGTCAGCGCCACCGGTGTGTTCGCGGGCCACGATCATGATGTCGGTGCGGACCGAATTGAATATCGACGTGGCTGATTCCTGGCCGAACGCAACGGTAGCGGCAACCAATAGTAATAATGCCAGCAACCGCTTCATTCAGTTGACGTTACCCGCCATTGTCGGCGGGCATTTAGACTCACTTTTTTCCGCCCCGGTCAAAAGAGAAAAATGAAACAAACAGATTGTTCAAATCCGTCGTATATCGCGAAGAGTAACGCGTCATAATGACCCGCTTGGAAAAAGAAAGATGAACGAGATGGAGCTGCACCACGAGCCTCAGACGGGGACGCTTCTCACTGCAGAAGGTTTTACCGCTCTGCAGAAAGAACTTGAGACCCTAACCACGGTTAAGCGTGGCGAGATCGCCGAGCGAATTCGCGAGAGCCAACAGCACGGCGAATTTAGCGAAGACAACAGCGAACTAGACGAAGTGAAGCTTGAGCAAGCGATGGTAGAAACCCGCATCGCCGAGCTCAAAACCCTCTTCGGCAACGCACAAATTTTGGACGAGGCGAGCATTCCGACGGATCGCGTTGGGATCGGCTCCGTCGTCACCCTGCTAGACCTGCAGTACCACGAGCAATTCGAAGTTCGACTGGTATCGAGCATTGAGGCGGACCCGGGTCGCGACCTGATTAGCAACGAGTCGCCAATGGGCACGGCAATTTATGGCATCGAGCCAAACACGGAGGTCTACTTCGACGCTCCGGAAGGTCGAAAGAAGTTTAAGATCGTTTCGATCACTCGATAACGCACGAATGTTCGGCACCGACCGGTTGTGCGGGTTGTTTTTGAACAAACTCGTGTAATCGGATCAGCCATTCGTGTCTCGCGGTTGCTAGGAACAGAAGGTTCTGAACCACCATGTTTCGCAGTTCCGTATCCATGGGTTCGGCTTCGATGGAACGACGAAGCGACTTTAGGTAGTCATCGCTTTGTTTCATCCAGGTCGCCACGACATCGACTCTTGCTTCTGGGGGCAAGAGTTCGAGGAAGTAGCCCCGAGTTCGCATGGAATCCGCGAGGTGACCAAGCTCGGTTTGCTCGGGTGGGCTCGTAAGCCAATGCTGGACTACCGTTTCCCCAAGCTCGGTGAGCTGGTATTCGCTTCTTGCTCGGTTCGGATTCCCGGCCTTTCCACGCAGCATCACCAGACCTTGGACTTGCAAACGTCTCAAGGTCCGGTAGATCGAACCGCTTTCGGCGCTCCAACGGCTGCCGGGACGACGAAGCATAAGCTTGCGCATGGCATAGCCGGAGGTAACACCTGCGCCGATCATGGCTAGAACGAAGTTCTCTAGCTCACTGTAGGGAAAACTTTTCATTATTGGTGCAGGTTAACAACAAAAAACTAACGTACACCGGTTTATACCCGAGCACCTCGCTGGACTCAGCCTTGAACTGGAGATAGCTTTGGACCTAACCGCGGGCCCCTTGGGGGTACCATTCAACATTCCCCAGTTTCTAGGAGCTGGACCCATTCTAATGGCACAAGATTCATCCTCCCTATCGGGCGGCAAGGAACCGCGAACTACTGGTTCGGTACCTCTGCCGCGTAGCAAACGAGGCGCAAAGGCGTATTTTAACGACGTGGTGCGCGAACTTAAAAGAGTTGACTGGCCAACCGTTCCAGAAACCCACCGACTGACCGCGGTGGTTCTGACCGTTTGCCTCGCTCTTGTTGCCATCCTTACCGGCTTGAGCTCATTATTCGAAATTCTGACCAAGCTCATAACAAAAGGGACCATCTAACAAATGCCAAAATCATGGTACGCCGTGCACACGATTGCCGGCCATGAAAACAAAGTTCGAGACGTACTCACTCGCCGTGCTCAAGTAGAAGGCATTTGGGGTCTCGACATCTACGACATCCTTATTCCAACCGAGCGCGAAATGTCCACGCGCAACGGCAAGCGGTACGAGCTCGACCGAAAGGTCTTCCCCGGCTACATCCTCGTTCAAATGATGATGACGGACGAAGCCTTCAAGCTTGTTAAGTCCACCACCGGTGTCACCGGCTTCGTTCAGAGCGGCAACAAACCTGTGCCGCTAGAAGACTACGAAGTCAGCCGCATCCAGAAGAATCTTGAGGCCAGCCGAGAGGCGCCGAAAGTCAACTGGAATAAGAGCGATGCCATCCGCGTTGTGGAAGGCCCATTCAGCGACTTCACCGGAAAGATCGAAGAAGTCAGCCCAGAAAAGGAAAAGCTCAAGGTTCTCATCAACATCTTTGGTCGAGACACCCCGGTCGAGCTCGACTTCAACCAGGTCGAAAAGCTCTAACCATTCGTTTGAGAACGGCCCTGCGCTGCACGATCTGTGCAGCACGGGGCCGTTTCATTTTTTGGCGGTCAGATCGCTTGGCCGAACCCGTCCTAACTATCTATGTCCCGCATCTTTCCTGCCAAATGGATCACCGGTGAGCGAGATGCTGCAGCCGAGGCGCGCCTCAGTTCTGAGCTTAAAATAACTCCGCTGGTGGCCGCATTGCTGGCGAACCGTGGCTACTCGGACCCAAGCGAGGCTCACGTCTTTCTCAACCCATCGCTTCACCGCCTGCACGATCCCTCGTTGCTGCCGGACTACGAACTCGCCAAGGCAGAAATTCTCGGCGCGGTTCAGGAAAAGTCCCTGATCTACGTTCACGGAGACTACGATGCGGACGGCGTGACCAGCACTGCGATCCTCTATCGCTTCCTCAACAAACTCGGCGCGAACGTACATGCCCACGTGCCGCACCGAATGCTCGAAGGCTACGGGATTCACCCTGATGCGGTCGATAAGGCCCATGCGATGGGCGCCAAGTTGTTCCTGACCTGCGACTGCGGAATCTCTGCGCACGAACAGGTCGCGAAGGCCCGAGAGCTTGGGATGCGAGTGGTTATCACGGACCACCACCAGCCAAAGCCGACTCTTCCGATCGCTCACGCGATCGTCAATCCGCACCGTTCGGATTCGACTTACCCATTTAATGAGCTCTCAGGGGCCGGTGTAGCGCTCAAATTGTGCGCGGGGCTGTTTCGAGACCTGGGACACAGCGAAGACGTGTTTTACCGGCGATTTGTTGACCTGGCTGCGCTGGGAACGGTGGCAGATATGATGCCCCTCGTTGACGAAAACCGTGTGATTGCCAAGTTCGGTGTGGAACGCATTTCCGATTCCGACAAGACCGGGGTCCGTGCGCTGCTTGCCGTCGCCGGGCTCACCCATCAAACTTTGAAAGCCACCCACATCGGCTTTCAGCTTGCCCCCCGACTCAATGCGGTCGGACGAATTGACGACGCGAAGATGGCGTACCGCCTCCTTGTCAGCGCCGACGAAACCGAATCACGTGAACTCGCGGGCGTCCTTGAAGAGCACAACCAACAGCGCAAGCTAGAGCAGGAGAAGACCACCCGCGAGGCGATCGAAGAGGTCCGGGAGCAAAGTCTTTCCGATTCCTTCGTCATCATGGTCGCTAAGGAAGGCTGGGGCCCTGGAGTGGTTGGGCTCGCCGCCGGCAAAGTCCTCGAGGAATACCGCCGACCGACGTTCGTCCTCACGGTAGACCCCGAGTCCGGAAAATTGAAAGGCTCGGCCCGAAGCATCGAAGGTTTCCATCTCGCTCATGCTATGCATGAGCTTAAGGACTTGATGGACGGCGGTGGCCATGCCCTAGCGGCCGGATGCAGCTTCCCGAAAGAGAACCTCGCCGAGATCCGAAAGCGGATGGACGAGATTGCCCGGAAGACGCTTCAAGAGTCGGATTTCGTTCCGACGATCAAAACCGACATTGAAGCGAAAGCAGAAGAAGTCAACGAGCGAGTCCTCGCCGAAATCGACGGTCTTTCCCCGTTCGGTATTGGGAATCCTGAGCCGACGTTCTTGGTGCGGGACATCACGATCGGCTCCATTCGCCCGATGAAGAATCCAGCGCACGTAAATGTGGTGCTGCGACCAGATTCCGGCGGGAACGTCGACGCCATTTGCTTCGGCCAAGGCGAGTACTTCTCTTCCCTCGGGACCGGCGCGCGAGTTGATCTGGCGGTTCAGCCAGAGATCAACGAGTTTAATGGGCGACGAACGTTCCGATGGCGGGTTAAGGGCGTCCGACCGGCTTAATCGGCGAGCGTGCCAACTACCGCCGTGGTTCGTCGGCGCACGCCTTGGCGGAAGAAGTCGATCCTCAGTTCCGTGTTCGGTACCTGCTTGAACATGGCTCGGGCGTACTCGTACTGATTGCGCACTGAGTAATCCCCGATTCTGACGAGGACATCTCCAACTCGAAGACCGGCCTTTTCGGCCGCAGAGCCGGGCTCCACGACGACAAGTTCAGCGCCCCCCGAAAGCGAGTCGCGGCAGATGCAGCCCAGATAGGGGTGCGCCACGGTTCGCATTGGAGAACGGAATCCGCGTACAACTCGATTCGAAAGCGTTGGACTCGTCATGTAACCAACGGTCAAGAATCCCGGCGCAAACTGCGATTGGTTGAGGAATCCTTGCTGGCTTGGCCTTTCTCGCAACGATGGCATTGACTGTTGCAGTTCGGTTCGAACCGAGCTGAGTCCGCCATAGAACTGAAATCCTCGGACGAAGAGCGCGGTCTCGTAATTCTGCTCTGGTTGCTCAAGGGCGATTCGGATGACGGGCACGGTTCGGCGGCGCTCGGTCGAGACACCGATCAGTTCAGTGCTGGATAGTTCGACCCTAAACATTCCGTCCGGCAGTACGGCATAGATGAGTTCGCCGACCTTGATCTCACTCGCCGGTTCCAAAATTTGGCTTCCGGTGACCGCCGTGTCGCGCTGGATTAGCGCAAGATCGCTAAGCTCATCGACCTTGAGGAGGGTGACTTTGACGGTTTGGCCCTCGTAATCGACGGCGTCAATCCGATTGCCTCGGACCGCATATCGACTGACGACATAAAGTCCACGGGCATCGATGAGTCCAGCAACACCGCGAACGACACCGTCAGTCCGCACCATCAGCAAAGACGGCTTAAGCGTGGACCAGCCGACCTTGTCGGCGTCAGCTTCAACACGAAGTGGCTTGGCGAGCGACCCCGACTGCATGACCTGCGGCTGGAATCCTTGCCAGCCTGGAGCCAGCAAGGACATCGAAGCGAGCAGACTAGCCGCCGACAAGGACACCAGTTACGGCCTCCGTTTCCGTGGCCCGTCCAGGAGAGTCGGGCAAGGTTCCGATGATGACAATCGGCTCATCGTTTGATGGGGGCAACAACACCGGATCCGAGTCTGGCTTAGTGTTCTTCGCAGCAGCCTTCACAGCGGGAGCCTGAGGGACCGGCAGAGCGGGTGACTCCGCTCTCTCTCCGCTGCGCGACGCAACGAGCGTTGCATACTGCTTGCGGCTCCGCTTTGGACTCCATTTCTGCGAGACCGGAGCGGACGCAAGGACAGCGGTGGATGGCTCAGGCGCCTTCTGGCCCTGAACCGCCGGAGTCGAGCGAGCCACGGCGTTTCGGTTCAAAACGACCGTCGTCGGGACTTGATTACGCATCGGGTTTGGATCCTTCACGACCATCGGCTCCGCCTTCGGCTTTAGCGATGGCAGTAGCATGATGGCGAAGGTCAGCGTAAAGGCAACCGCTGGCATCCACAGCCAGCCGAGCTTCGCTCGTGTGGGTTCTCGCGGTTCAAGACATCGTTCGAGAATTGCCGCCCGGAGTCGCTCCTTGGAGTACTGATCTTCCGGAACCTCCTTCAGAAGATTCAGGCTAACGGCAAATCGCTCTTGGGCCTGCAATTCCTTCGCCAGCTCGGCGTCGTGCATTGCCTTTTCGCGCAAAGCCTCGGTCTTGCTTTCTTCTAGCTCTCCGAAGGCATATCGCAGTAACTCTTGATCTCGTTTGTTTCTCATGTTTACTGTGCCAACAGGGGAGCGATTCGATCCCTTAACGCTCTTCGAGCACGAAGGACGCGCAACTTTGCGCCACCAATCGTACATCCTATAATTTTGGCGATTTCTGGATATTCTCGCTCTTCTAGATCACGAAGGACGATCATTGTGCGGTGATGGGCCGGAAGGGCGTTCAATGCCGATCTCAGCGCCGCCTTGCGTCGCTCATCTTCGAGGTTCTGTACCGGGTCGTTGGTCATTCCCACGGTCATCCAATCCAAGGCACCAGCGGCTTCCTTTTGCTCAAGGTTCGTTCGGCGCTGACTCATGCGAGCCTGATCGGTGCAAAGGTTGGTTACGATGCGGAGCAGCCAGGTTGTGAACTTAGCTTCGTCGCGGTAACGGTGCAAATTTTGGTAGGCGCGAACAAAGGCTTCCTGCACCATGTCTTCCGCATCGTCTCTCCGCCCGACCATTTGGTACGCGAATCGGTAGACCAAAACCCGGTGGCGATCGAACAGGTGCTCAAACGCCTCGTATTCCCCGCTCCGCGCCCGTTGAACTAGCCGCTCGTCGGACTCAAGCTCAAGCCGACCGGTGGCGGTTGCTCCCATTGTGCTCACAATTCCTTCCATGAATTCCGCTGGCTCCTTTCTGAACCATTCGTTCTGACGAACGCTTTGGATTGGGGTTTCATGCCGTCGGGACATCCAACACCAAAGTCACGGGACCATCGTTGACGAGGGACACTTGCATGTCTGCTCCGAAGACCCCGGTGCCGACCGGAATGCCGGTCTCCTTCAGCACGGAAACGAATTGCGCGAACAGTTCGCTAGCCTTTTCATGGCCCGCCGATTCGGAGAAACTTGGCCGACGGCTCTTCTCCGCATTGCCGTAAACAGTGAAGTTGGACACCGCCAAGATTCCCCGCTCGGACTCGGGCAGATCGAGCAACGAGAGGTTCATCTTCCCCTCTGCATCGTTAAAAATTCGCATGTTTGTGACTTTGTCCGCCACCTTCATCAGTCCTGTTGAGTCGTCGTCCCGATGAACGCCGACAAGGAGAAGTAATCCCGGGCCGCAGGAACCCACGATCTCGCCATCTACTACTACCGAAGCAGAAGACACCCGCTGAATGATCACCCGCATTACTTGCCCACCCGGCTGAACATCCGCAAAATGCTCAGAATGTCGCTCAGGTTCGAAATGCGCGTCATGACATGATTCAGGTGCTCGGTGTCCATCACGTCAATCGCCACGTTGATTTCGTACGTTTGGTTGGGCAACGGATGCGCTTTGAGGCCGGAGACGTTGGTCTTTGTTTCGCCGAAGATTGTCGAAACGTCCATGAGAAGGCCAAGGCGGTTCACGGCAAGGATTCGAAGCGGCACCGGGTAGACGTTGCCGTCCTTTGGCCAGGCGTACGGCATGAGGCGCTCGGGCTCGCTGGCGACGTATGCCATGGCGTTCGGACAGACCTTTCGGTGGACCATGATCCCTCGGCCACGGGTCACATAGCCCACAACCTCATCGCCCGGAATCGGGCTGCAGCACTTCGACCGGCTCACCAAGATGCCATCGACACCGTCTCCGTGAAGGGCAAGCTTGCCTTCCTTGGTCTTGGTGACTTCGATTCGATCGAGCTTCGGCCGCTCGCTCGGGTTGCCGCGAAGCTTTTCGACGACGTTCTGAACGGAAACGAGCCCGGAGCCAAGCTTGGCCAGAACATCCTGAGCCGAGTCGCAACTATCAAGCTGCTCGGCAACCGCCCGCAACTTTTCTTCTCCGAGATACTGCTTGGGCTCAAGACCGAACGACTTCAGTTCCTTTTCGAGAAGTTCTCGACCCCGGCTGGCGTCTTCGTTGCGCGTCTGTTTTCGGAAGTGCGTGCGGAGCTTGCTGCGAGCATGGGCGCTCTTGACGAACTCCAGCCAGTCCATGCTTGGCGAAGCGTTGGATCGATTGATGATCTCGACGACGTCGCCGTTCTTGAGCCGGGTGCTGAGAGGGATCATCTGTCCGTTGATTCGGGCGCCGATGAGGGTCATTCCCAGTTCGGTGTGAACTCGGAATGCAAAGTCCACCGGGGTTGAATCAGCGGGAAGGTCAATGACATCTCCCTTCGGCGTGAAGACAAAGGTTTGCTCGCTGAAAAGATCCGTGGAGAGGGTTCGGAGGAAGTCGCTGCTCGTGCGCGAGTCGGAGGACCAGTCGAAGAGTTGCTGCCGAAGGTTTTGCAGTCGCTTCTGCTCGTCCGCTGCGGCTTTGCCTTCCTTGTAGCTCCAGTGGGCGGCGACCCCGAACTCGGAAATCTGGTGCATCTCCTTGGTTCGAATCTGGATTTCGAGCGGCTGACCGTTCGGGCCGATGACCTTGGTGTGCAGCGACTGGTACCCATTCGGCTTCGGACGAGCGATGTAATCGTAGAAAAGCTGCGGGATCGGGACATAGCTTTCGTTCACCGCGCCGAGAGCCACGTAGCAATCTGGGATCGTTTCGACGATGATGCGCAACGCAAGAAGGTCGTAGATTTCCTCGAAATCTAGCCCTTGCCGAACCATCTTGTTCCAGATCGAAAACAGGTGCTTGGGCCTTCCGCGGATGTCGACGAGACTCACACCCTTTTCGAGGCAGGTCTCCTTCAGCACGACAATGACCTTTTCCAGCTCTTGTTCGCGCTGCTTTCGCGTGTTGCCAACCAGGTCGTTGACCTCTTGGTATTCCCGAGGATGAAGAGCCATGAAGGCCAGGTCTTCAAGTTGCCATTTGATCTGCCAGATTCCCAAGCGGGCAGCTAAGGGAGCATAGACATCGAGGGTCTCGTTTGCGATCCGCGTTCGTTTTGCGGGCGGCAACGCGTCCAGCGTCATCATGTTGTGCAGCCGGTCTGCGAGTTTGATGACCATGACGCGAAAGTCTTTCGACATCGCGAGGAGCATCTTTCGGAGCGTTTCGGCGGTGCGGGCAGTCTTGGCGGCGGCACGTTCGCGAGCCGTATGTTCTGGCTTGTCGTCGAGTTTTAGCTTTGTTACCGACTCAACCAGTTCGACGACTTCTTCCCCGAATTCGCGTTTGATCTCCGCGTACGTGGCTTGGGGACAGTCTTCGAGCACGTCGTGGAGGAGGGCGGCACAAATGGTGTCGTCATCCATGCTGAGATCAGCCAAGATGTGCGCGACGGCGATCGGATGCAGGATGTAGGGTTCGCCAGAAGAGCGAACTTGCTCGCTGTGCGCTTCGCGAGAATAGTCAAAGGCGCGTCGAATTCGGGCTAGATTTGCTTCGGGCCGCCGTTCGGAAATCAGGGCCAAAAGCGCATCAAACTCATCCGACACCCTTGCGGATTGGTCACGGTTGGGCGAGTCCATGGGCGTCGTTGGCCGTTGGAGGCGACGCTGCCCTCAACGGTCACGGAACAATGGGGTCAGTATAACAAACGTTCGAGATTCTTACGCGCCGCGTAACAAAAGAAGCTCATTCGCGGTTACGGCTTGCTCGGGCGTGTCAACCGAGATCGGCGACGCCACACCTTTGACCATCTGAATTTGCAGTCCGTTTTCCAGCAATCGGAGTTGCTCGAGTCCCTCGGTGAGTTCTAGCGGGCTGGGACCGAGCGTGACAAACTTTCGCAGGGTTTCGGGGCGGTACGCATAGATGCCAATGTGCTTCCAAACCGGAAGCTCGCGTGGATTTCGGGGGTACGGCAAAGAGAAGCGACTGAAATACAGGGCCGTTTCGTCTGACCTCAACACCACTTTCACAGCCGACGGCTCATCGAGTTCGGTCTCTGAGCATTCGGCGTACACGCTGGAGGCATCGGCGCTTGAAGAAGCCTGGAGGGCTTTGGCACAGGCTCGAATGGTAGCCGAGTCGATCAGAGGCTCGTCTCCTTGAAGGTTGACGTAAACGTCGGCAGAAATTGACTCGGCAACTTCAGCAAGGCGATCGGTTCCGCTTGGATGGTCTTGCCGGGTCAGGATGGCTGGCGCACCGAAAGTTTTGGCGGCGTCTAGGATCTCGTGGTCGGGGGTCGCGATTACGACTTCATCGGCACATTCCGCCGCAAGAGCCGCGCGGTACACCCATTCCACCATCGGCTTTCCTGCCAAATGAACCAAAGGCTTGCCGGGGAACCGGGTGCTGCCCATTCGCGCCGGAATCACGATGACGGTTTTCACCTGACTACTTAACCCAAAAATGAAAAAGGGCCGCCGAAGCGACCCTAGTTTTTTTTGTACACCGAGAAGGAAGGGTTCATGAAGAACCCGCCTAACTATTGCGAGTCTTTAAAACCCACAACCCTCTCGGTGGCTATTATCTGAACTCATTTTGTTTAGCACCACCTCCTTTAGTTGGGATAGTTAAATATACGCGAGGTTCTTCAAATTCGCGTCAACTATTTTGGGACTTCGCGACCAAATCTCGAATCGACGGATTTGACCTGATCCCCGAGCGCAGTCTCGGTGGCTCCGATCTCTTTCATCGTGTCATCCAGCCCAAGCGCAACGGCGACATGGAGGGTGCCGGTGCTCGCTTGAGTCGCCGAAATCATCAGGGTTTGGCCGTTTTGCTTCCAGAACCAGTTCTGCACGGTTTTGCCTTCGACCTTTACCGGCGTGATGCTCGGGAAAGCGTTGGTGTACAGGCTGACGAGTTCTTCGAGTTGCGCTTTCGTCGCTCGATCCACTTGGTACATCGCAACGGCGATGCGCTGCTGGTACATGATCGTGCCGAAAGACTCTCGCGCCGTCTCCCATCCCTGCCCCCGGTACGGCGGCTGGAATCGCTTCGGCAGCTCGGCGAATTCGAAGGAGTTCGCCTCTGGAGCAAAAACCTTGATCGCTTGATCATAGGAAGTCCCGAGCTTGAGCGAGTTGCCTTCGTGAATGAGAAACAGTTCGCCCTCAGAAAATGTCGGGGCAAGAACAACCTGCTCTTCTGGCGGCACGGCGGACTCGCCGGTCGCGACACTTTGCGGAGCGCCAGCACACCCAATGAGCCCAAGCGCAAGAAGGCTCAGCAAGCATTGCGAGCATCGGTAGAGCATTTTCACGATCGCGTTCCTGGGAACCTAAAGCATCTTACGGCGCGGTGACGCTCAGAACTTTGTACTTCTGCTTTCCGGCAGGAGCCACAACGTCGATCTCTTCGCCTTCTTCTTTCCCGTTGAGCGCAAGCCCGAGCGGAGAATCGATCGAAATTTGGCTCTTGTCTGGGTCTGCTTCATAAGCTCCAACCAGCGTGACTTCGAACTCGTCATCAAATTCGAGATCGAGCAGCTTGACGGTTGAACCGATGTAGGCGCCGTTTCCGGCGTCGGCTGGGCGTTCGACAACCTTGGCGTACTGAACGGCTCGCTCAAGATCGGAGATTCGCTTCTCCAATCGAGTCTGATTCAGCTTGGCCTCGTGATAGGCAGCATTTTCCCGAAGGTCCCCGTGGCTTTTGGCTTCCCGAATGGCTTCCGCGATATTGTTTCGGACCGGGCCTTTCAGTTCCTCCAGCTCCGCTTTTAGAGCGTCGAATCCTTCTTTTGTGACCTGGATGTCCTTGGACATAGGACGATAAGTGTAGCATCATGTCCAGATGCCACCCCGGACCGTTAGCGTAGCCATTGTTAGCTACAACACAAAGGACAAACTCCGACGGTGTCTTGAAGCTATTTCGCCGGAATTTGAGGTCATTGTTGTGGACAATGCGTCCGCTGATGGTTCGCCAGAGATGGTGGAAAACGACTTCCCTAGCGTCCGGCTGATCAAGAATCACGCCAATCGAGGGTTCGGGGCGGCGAACAACCAGGCCGCCGCCGTGGCTACCGGCTCTTTGATCCTATATCTCAACAGCGATGCCTACGCTTTTCCGCACGCGATTGCCGACTTGGCGGAGGTCTTTGAGGACCCATCCGTTTCGGCGGCCGGTGGAATGTTGCTGAACATGGACGGCACCCTGCAAACTAGTACGGCCAACCGCTTGACCCTCTGGGCCGTCTTTTGCGAGCAATTCTGGCTCGAGAAGCTCCTTCCGAAAGTGAAGCTGTTCTCGCCGTACTGGAACACCCATGAGCTTGTGCGCACGGACGGACCCACCGAGACGCCGCAGGTGATGGGCGCGTGCCTTATGACCCGCCATTCTCATATCAAGTGGGACGAGCGATTCTTCTTGTACTGCGAGGACACTGACCTCTGCCTGAGGCTTTCCGGCCAGGGAAAGATTCTTTATGTGCCGTACGCGAAGTTCACGCACGAACTAGGATCCAGCAGCAAGAACCGGGCAAGGGCGGTTGGCCTTTACAACCGAGGAAAGGAGCTCTATTTCGAGATTCACCATGGCAAACTCGCTTCCGCGATTTGCTTCGTGATCGATCGACTTGGTGCGATTTATCGGGTGCTGGTTTGGGGTCTCTTGACCTTAGCGACGTTGGGCAGGGTTGCGCGGTTTCGGGACCAGCTTTGGATCTTCAGTCAGGTGTTGACGTTTCCTCGGCTTGGGCCGAAGCTTGGTCACTGAGGTACGCCGCGAGAACGTCATCGGGCAAGCCGCTCATGACCATCTGGCCGTCTTTCAGCCACACGCAGCGATCGCTGAACCGCTCGACCGCTTGCAGATTGTGCGAGACCATGAGAATCGTGCCGCCTTCCTTCCGGAACCGGTCGACGCGGTCGTAGCACTTTTGCTCGAAGGCGTAATCGCCGACGCTTAGCACCTCATCCACGAGAAGGATGTCGGCATCGACGTGGATGGCAACGGCAAATCCGAGCCGCGCGAGCATGCCGCTGGAGTAGCTTCGCACGGGTGAATTGATGCTATCTCCGAGTTCGGAGAACTCGATGATCTGCGGAATTCGTTCGCGAATTTGCTTTCGGCTCAGGCCCAGCACGACGCCATTGAAGATGATGTTCTCCATGCCCGTAAGGTCGGGGTGGAAGCCCGCTCCGAGTTCCAGCAGCGGCGCGATACGACCATTGACTTTGACTTCTCCGGAGGTTTGCCGATAAACCCGGGCGAGGATCGCGAGCAGGGTGCTCTTTCCGGCACCATTACGACCGATCACCGATACGCACTCGCCGGGATAGCAATCGAAGTCGAGCCCCTTCAAAACCTCGAACTCTCGGACAGATCGCTTTTTCCACCAGAGGAGCAGGGTTTTCAGGCCGCCGATTGCGGCGTTGCTGACGCGGAATTTTTTACGCAGATTCCGAACGGAAATCGTTGGCGTTCGATTTGTGGTTGCTTCCGTCATGGCCGCTCCACGAATCGCCATTTCATTCGGTTAAACAACGCGTAGCCGCCAATCAGCGCAACCACCGAAACGGCAGCGGCGATGTACAAGTACATCGGTTTCATCCCAATCGGTGGGTGCGTGGTGTTGCCGATCGTGATGCTGACCGGTGCAAGGAGGGCTTGGCGGTAGCCGGTCGAAAGGGCGGCGATCGGATTTAGGTGATATAGGCTGAACAGAACGCCGTTCGTCCGCTGGTTGATCGCGGAATAGGCGACGGTCTCCGACGTGTACGTGATCGGCGAGAGGAAGAACAACAGGTACATCGCCACGCCGGTCAAGTACTTCACGTCCTCATAGAACGTGTTGAGCGCGGAGACGATGAGGCCGAGACCGGTGGAGAGAAAGAGCGAAATCAGCATCAGCAGCGGTAGCTGAATCGTGCTGAACTGAAACGGATTGACCTGCGGATTCCGAATGTAGATGAAGCCCAGGAACGCAAAGAACACCAGCCAACCCAGGAGCAAGTGGATAAAGTTCGCGATGATGATCCCCAGCGGCAGTAGCTCCCGCGGGAAGTAGATTTTCTTGATCAGCGGAACCTGCGATAAGACCGATTGGGCAGAATCTAGGATCGATTGCTGGAAAAACAGGTACGGCAAGTACGCCGCCATGACGTAAGCGCTGAAATTGCTGACTCCGTTGTTTGCCAGATATCCGTAAACAAAGGTCAAAACCCCGGTCGTCACGATCGGAATGATCAGGGACCAAAGGAAACCGAGCGCGCTGTTCTTATAGCGAATCCGCAGATCGCGTTCGACGATGGTAAAGAGAAGCTCTCGGTAGCGCCAAAGTTCGCGCAACTCCTCCTTCATCTAGCTTCGAATATACCTCCACCCCGTTCGCGGGCCGAACGCTCACCCACATATGCAGGGCCCCGCTGCCAACGGCAAGGTGATTTCGGAATCGATGGTCCGAGGTGAGATAGACAAAGCGAAGATGTCCCGGCACCAAGTCTTCGGTGACGAGGGCGAGCATCGGGTCGGAACTCGACGCGGAAACATAGACCGGCAATCCGCGGCGATCTGAATCAGCGACCATCTTCCCGGCCAGATCTAAGACCCGAAATCGAACCTCGGACACCCTTGATGGAGCGGATGGTTTTGTGCGGCCGACGTCAAACAGTACAACGTCTGAACTCTTGATCACGATCGACGGAAAGATAGGCGCGACTACGCCGGGGACTAATGCCGCCAGAACTAATCCGAGATCCATACCCATTCAAACGATGGGCAATGGCCAGATGGTGCAAATTAGGCAGAACCGGTGGCTTCGGGAGCGTTAACCGAATCACGGAACGTTCCGGTAACCATGTACTTCACGCGCTCGGAAATGTTGAGAGCGTGGTCGGCAATGCGTTCCACGTGGTGAATCGCCATTAGCAGCCAGCCGTCAGTGATGACGTTCTCCTGGCTGAGCTTCATGTTTTCAAAAATCTGTCCGCGAAGGACGCGGTACATCTCGTCGACTTCGTCCTCAAGTTGGTTGACGCGATCGATGAGGGCCGTATCGTGCTGCGAATAAGCCTGCAACGATAGTCTCAGCATTTCTCGAGCAAGGGCTCCCATGCGCGGAATATCCACAACATCGGCGCTGCCAAACTCCTTTTCGATCTTCATGCCGATCTTCGCGACATCCACGGCGAGATCTCCAATGCGCTCAATGTCGGTGATGACTTTCAGTGCCGTACCGATGATGCGAAAGTCGCCGGCGAGGGGCTGCTGGAGAGCCATGAACCGCAAACATCTTGATTCGATGCTTAGGTCTTGCTCATCGATTTCGTCGTCTTTTCGCAAAACCTCCATGGCCAGTTCGTTATCCAGCCGGGTGAGGCTGTCGACGGCCATTTCGACCATGTGTTCCGCACGGGCGCCCATTTCGAGCAAATCGTGCTCAATTGCACGAAGCTCTTCGGTGTAAGCGGCGCGTACGAAACCAATGTTTTGCATTCTCGACGAAATTCCTAGAAATATAGACGTTAGGAACTTGCTATTTGTACGGGGAAATGGCAAAAGTACCGATGTTCGCCATCACGCGATTCGGCGGGGTCGCTGCTAAGGCATCGCTCCTGTGCATTAGGGCATCGACCGGCAAACCGGCAGCCCGGGAACCGGGTGCGTGGGTCCGGAATTTCGCCCTGTGGCGCTTCCGGAAGGTGCATCAATTTCTCAAGCGTCGGAGCCGACTCCAAGAGAGCCTGAGTGTAAGGGTGCTTCGGCCGATTAAAGACTTCTTCGGTGACACCCTCTTCGACGATTCGCCCTAGGTACATCACCGCGACGCGGTCGGCCAGATAGCGGACGGTCGTGAGGTCATGCGAGATGTAGAGAAACGCACACCCTTCCTGCTGCTGGACATCCTTGAGCAAGTTCAGAATCTGGGCGCGAATGGAGAGGTCCAGTGCCGCCGTGGGCTCGTCACAAATGACCAGGGGCGGCTTGAGCGCAAGCGCTCGTCCGATGGCAACACGCTGACGCTGGCCTCCGGAAAGCTGATGTGGATAGCGATCGAGGAACCGATCGTCAAGCCCGACTTCCTTGAAAATGGTCGCGGCGGAGCCTTGCTTTCCGACAATCCGCTGCGGCTCAAGCGCCGACTTGCTGACCGGCCACTTTGGATTCAGGCTTGCATACGGGTCTTGCCAGACCATCCCAACTTTCTCGGCAAGCTCTCGCGAAGCGCCTTTCACCATCAAGCCATCGAGTTCGATTTGCCCACCAGAGAGCGGCTGAAGTCCCAGTACGGCTCGGGCGAGGGTCGTCTTTCCGCAGCCCGATTCGCCAACCACGGCAACGGTTTCGCCTTTGTTGACGACCAGCGAAACACCATCCAAGGCGCGGACCACGCCGCCGCCAACCGGAAACTCAACGGACACATTTGAAATCTGAAGTAGCGGCTTGCTCAATTCGGGTCTCCTACCATTCCTTTGCTCCAAAAGAGCCGGTGCCCGAGTTTCAGAAGAAAGTCGTTATCCGACACGGTCACCAAGTTTGTCACGCGCGGGCTTTGCGTGACACGCACCTCGTCTCCACTCAACAAGTGCAGCCTCGTGATAGCGTCAACGGAAAGCATCGACTCCCCTTCACTGGTCACGCGGAGGCTGATCTCACTGTCCGGCCGAATCACCAGTGTCCGCGCCGACAACGTGTGCGGGGCGATTGCCGTCAAGACCATCGCTTGCACGTTCGGGTCCAAGATCGGACCGCCAGCGGAAAGATTATAGGCCGTCGAGCCCGTTGGCGTACTGACCAAAACACCGTCGGCCGGATAGCTTGTCAACTTGTGGCCATCAACGGAAACGCGGAAAGTCATCATTCGCGCAGTGACGGCTCGCTGGAGAGAAACTTCGTTTAGAGCGTGGAGCACGGCAACGGGAGTTCCGGACCGCATCAAGTGCGCCTGAATCATCATCCGGCTCTCGACTTCACATTCGCCGGCGATGAACGACTCAACCGTGCGCTTCAGGTCATGCGCGGTGCATTGAGTAACAAAGCCAAAGCGGCCAAAGTAGACGCCGAGAATCGGTGTTCCGGTGGGTGAGCACAGGTGCGCGGCGCGGATGAGCGTGCCGTCTCCGCCGAATGCGATCACGAGGTCGGCTTGCGGAAATTGGTCCGCAGGCAACGGCGTTACGCCCATTGCTCGGGCAGATTCGGTCTCAAACCCGATAGTGTGGCCCAGCGACACTAGCCAATCGCCAGTGTCCTGGGCCGTCTTCAGAGCATCTTTTCGATGAATATTCGCAACGACGTGAATGCGCAAACTATCCAGAGTTTCGCATACGCGCGAGGGCGCGCTTCACTTCAATGTCCTGTGGAGCGATTTTTTGTGCCATATCGAGGATATCAATCGCCTTTTTCTTCTGCTTCATGCGCTCCAAGGTGAACGCAAGGTTCAAGTAGGAAGGGATGAACTTGGGGTTTGCTTCGATGCTTCCGCGGAATGCCGCTTCGCTCTGGGCGTACTTTTCCATCTGCATGAAGTACAGACCGATGCCGTTCATCGCATTCGCGTTCTTCTTGTCCTTGGCCGCAACCAGCTTGAAGTTGGCGTAGGCTCCGTCGTAGTCGCCAATCTCCCACTGAGCGTTCGCCAGTTCGAGGCGAAGGTCGGTGCGGTTAGGGTCCGACTTGATGACTTCTTTCCAGTTGGCGACGGCAACGGCGTAGTCTCGGTTCTGAGCTGCCGATGCGCCAAGGTTCAGCTTGTGGGTGATGGACTTTGGATCCAATCCAACCAGCTTGCTGAAGGTTCGCTGGGCCGCGTCAAATTCATTCTCGCGGAACTGCAACATCCCAAGGTTCGTCAGGGTGTCGATGTCCTTATCGTTGATCGCGAGCGACTTCTGGTAGGCAGCCTTTGCGCCCTTGATGTCGCCCTGCTGCTGCTTCAAGAATCCGACGTTGTACCAGTACGGAGCGTCGTTGATTCTTGAATCAGCAAGACCAGCGCTCACGCGGCTTGCATCGGCAAATCGCTTTTCCTTTGCGTAGGCTTCAACGAGAACTTCTCGGCCCGAAACGTCTTCGGGGTTCGCCGCAACGGCTCGCTCAAGGTAAGGGATCGCAGCATCAAACTTTCGCTGTCGCATGAACGACATGCCAGCATTTCGCGAGAACGTCGCGTTATCTGGGCGAAGGGTGGCCGCCTTTGCATAGGCATCGCTCGCACCGAGGTCGTTCTTTTGCATTTCCAGCGAGATGCCGTAGTTGTTCCAAACGAACGCATCGTCTGGCTTTAGTTCGCTGGCCCGCTTGAACATGGCTTCGGCCTGCGCGGTGTCCTGTCGCTCCAGGAAGATGTTGCCGGAGTTGTAGAACGCTTCGAATCTCTTGTCGTCCTTTTCGCGGACGATCTTGTAGACCTCAAGCGCCTTGTCGTTGTCCTTGGTGGCAGTGTAGGCCGTTCCAAGGTTGTTCAGAACTTCGATATCGTTTGGCGACTGAGTTCGAGCGGCTTCGAGAATTGGAACCGCCTTGGCGGCTTGATTGTCTCGAACGTAGAGGAAGCCCAACCACGATTTCACCGTGATGGCATTGGGAGCTTCGACGTAGAGCGCCTCGAAGGCAGCGATGGACTCTTTGAGTTTGCCCGCCTTGTACATATCCCCAGCCTCGGCGACTCGCTTCTCAAGTGTTGTGGCAGCCGCTGCCGGCGGATCTTGCACAACCGGTGGAGGCGTCTGAGCCAGACCCACCGTGGCCAGCGATACCGCGAGCGTTACGATAATTGATTTTTTAAACAAGGACATACAGGTTGCCTACCCACGCATTAAAACCTGAATTTGACGGAAGAAGGGATCACGTAAATCCGTGATAGGCATGCTCACACGATCAACCCCTCCAACAAATTCTAGTAATTCTACGGGTGCCAGTTTACCGACGGGTTGGGCGATTAACCCGTACTTCGCGGCAAGAGCCTGTAGCTCGTTTGTGTCGTTCGTTCCAATCAGGACCGTTCCGGGAATCTCCGCGAACAATTCTTCCGGTGTTGGCGCGATGTTGAACGTGCCGCCAAGCCCGCTTCGGATGGCAATCTTCGCCAGCGCAACTCCGATTCCGCCGACCGCAACGTTGTGCGCCGATTTCATAATCGCGCCGCTGGCGGCTTCCACCAGGAAGCCGTGCAGCGACCGTTCTCCGGCGTAGTTCGGCATCTCCGGATAGCCCGTTTCTTGCCCGTGAATGACGGAAAGGAACGCCGAAGCACCAAGTCCGGCTTGTCCGGAAACTTGAATGGGCACCTTGACCAACACCATTTCACAAGTCTCCGATGGGAAGCTCGGAACCGCGTCATTGGCCGACTCGATGATGCCCAGCATGCCAATCAGCGGCGTCGGCAAAACCTCACCAAGGTCGCTCTCGTTGTAGAACGATACGTTCCCGCTAATGACCGGCGTTTCGAACTCTTCGCAAGCGTCGGCAATGCCCCGGACGGCGCCGTCGAACTGCCAGTAAACGTGGGCGTGCTGCGGGTTGCCGAAGTTCAAACCATCCGTCACGGCGGTTGGCATTGCACCGGTACACGCGACATTGCGAGCCGTTTCGGTTACGGCGTTAACGGCACCAATGTACGGATGCAAGTAGACCTGTCGGGCATTTCCTTTCAGAGAGAGCGAGATTCCCTTCTCCGTTCCCCGCGGGGCAATCACGCCAGCGTCGCCACGAGCAAAGCCGAGCACGGTTTGAGTCTGGACTTGCTGGTCGTACTGGTGGTCGACCCACTGCTTGCTCGCAATCTCGGGCGAGGCCAGCAGCTGCTTTAGTGCTTCAACAACGTCAACCTTGGGCAGCGACGAAGGATTGAACGTAGCAGCCTCTCGGAAGTATTCCGGTTCGATCGGCTCGTTGGAGTAGGTCGGACACTCGTCGGCAAGAGCGTTCGGGAAGACGGAAGCCTCAACCACTCCGTGCCGGGTGACAGTGACCACGCGCTCGGCGGTGACATGCCCGATGACTTCGGCGTGGACTCCCCACTTTCGGAAGACGTCCAAGACTTCTTGCTCTCGTCCCAGTTCTGCAACCGCGAGCATCCGCTCTTGGCTTTCGCTGAGCATCAATTCGTAGGCGGTCATGTCCGACTCGCGCATCGGAACCTTGTCGAGATCAACGGTCATTCCAACTTCGCCCTTCGCCGCCATTTCGATGGTGGAACAGGTCAGTCCAGCCGCACCCATGTCTTGAATCGCGACAATGGCGCCCGTTTGAAGGGCTTCGAGGGTCGCTTCGATGAGCTGCTTTTCGGCGAACGGGTCGCCAATCTGAACGTTCGGTCGCTTGTCCTCGTTATCTTCGCCGAGCGCGTCACTGGCAAATGTCGCGCCGTGAATGCCATCTTTTCCGGTTGCCGAACCCAGGTAGATGACTGGGTTTCCGACCCCGCTTGCGGCGGCGGTGGTGATCTCTGCCAGCGGCAGAATTCCGACGCACATTGCGTTCACTAATGGATTGCCGCTGTAGCGAGGATGGAAGCTGATTTCACTTTCCACCGTCGGGACACCGACACAGTTGCCGTATCCGGCAATACCGGCGACCACGTGCTCAAACAGGTAGCGGTTCCGAGCCACGACCTCGGCTGGTGCCTTTCCATCTTCAAGCGGACCAAATCGCAATGAGTTCAGCGAGGCAATTGGGCGAGCACCCATCGTGAGGATGTCTCGGATGATGCCGCCAACGCCGGTTGCCGCTCCTTGGTAGGGTTCAACCGCACTTGGGTGGTTGTGCGATTCCACCTTCATCGTGATGCCGAGGCCATCGCCGATATCAACGATGCCGGCGTTTTCGAGACCAGCCCCTTCCATCGCTTCGCGATACTTTTTGAAGTAAGCGAGAACCGGGCGGGAATATTTGTAGCCGCAGTGCTCACTCCACATCACCGCATACATGCCCAATTCGGTGAGGGAGGGTTCTCTTCCCAACTTTTCAAGAATCAGCGAGTACTCGAAGTCGTTCAGGCCCATGGACTTGTAGACTTCAGGCGTAATGGCGGGCATGAGGAGAAGTATATCGGTTGCGGCAGGGTTAGCCCTTCCGGTTTTGCTTCTGTTCTCGGGTGCGGGTTGCAATTACGTGTCGCCGTTCGCGGGAAAATGGGAGGGCAAACGCAACCTGGACTTTGCCCCGAACACAGATCCGTCAATTCAATACACAGCGGCGCGAGTCGAGCTCACGGTGACCCAAGACGGTCGGTTCATTTTGATTGATCGAAGCTTGCCGCTTGAAGGATCGGTACAGGACGACGGCACCCTGAAAATTGAGCAGATGAACGGTCGGCCGGCAGAAGTGAACGCGCCGGCCAAGCTGTCTCGCAAAGGGGACGGATTGATGCTGGAGTTTGAAGGGTCCATAAATCTCCGGTCGATAAGCCCGAAATGAAATTCGCGCAACCTGCCGCCACGCTCAGACGTACCTTCATCATCTATGTGGGCAGTATTAGTGTTTCTCGCGGTGATCGTCGCGCTCGTGGTGTTTGGCATCTCGGCCTACAACGGCTTGGTTCGCCTTCGACGCGAAACCGAGAACGCCTTTAGCCAGATCGACGTTCAACTCAAACGTCGGTATGACGTGATCCCGAACCTCGTCGAAACGGTCAAGGGATACATGAAGCACGAGCAGGACACGCTGGAACGGGTCATCTCGGCTCGAAACCGTGCCCTCGGCGCAAACAGCGTCGGTGAGAAAGCGGCTGCCGAAGGTCAGGTTGCCTCGGCGTTAACCGGACTCTTTGCCCTTTCCGAAGCCTATCCAGAGCTGCGAAGCAATGAAAACATGCTCTCGCTGCAGGAAGAACTGAAGAGCACGGAGAACAAGATCTCGTTCGCACGGCAGTACTACAACAACACCGTTACTTCGTACAACACGAAGATCGAGACTTTCCCAAGCAACATCATCGCCAACTCCAGCGGCTTCAAGCCAAAGGACCTCTTCGAAATCGAAGATCCGATCGAACGACAGAACGTCAAAGTTTCGTTCTAAACGGCCCCACGTTTCGGCGTGGTTTCGTTACACTGAGGGAATGGCATCGTCTGCGGCACAACGGCGTCCGGTAAGTCGGCTCCAGCGGACGATCCGTTCCCTTTTGGTGATTTCGGGCATCGGAATCACGCTTGCCCTGATCAACACGTTCACTCTGCAGTCCGATATTCGAACCGCCGTCGGGCCGCAATCGGATGGACAGAAGCAGTTCTTCGTCGCCGCCGCTGACCGCCCAGACGTTGCGGTGTTCTTCAAGAACCTGAAGCCCGAAGAGCGCATCGCCGTGGCGCGGAACATTGCCCGGTACGACGATCCCAAGTTGGCGAGCTTGATTGCAAAACTGCTTGGCGACTTCGACGTTGAAGCACGAACCGAACTCGGCAAGTCGCTTACGAAGCTCGCCAAAACTCAGCCGCAAGCCGTCGCCGATCAGCTGAAGGAACGCGGAAGCTTCCAGCAACTCGCGATCACCCAGTCCATCGAGAGCCTCGGCACAAGTGCAATCCCGTACGTGATCAAGACTTTAGAGGTTGCCGATGCGCGGACCAACGCGGTTAGCTTCCTCGTCTCGCAGGGCGAGGCATCCACGACGGCGCTTCTTCCCTTGTTGAAAAGTGAGAACAAAGACATCGTTCTCAGCGCGGCCGATGCGCTCGGCAAGCTCAAGGCACGAGATGCTTCCCCGCAACTCCAAGTGCTGTACAAAGCTGCCGCACCCGCCGATCGCGCGGCTTTCCTGACCGCTCTCAGCAGCATCGGTGATGTCCGAAACGAGTTCATCTTCCGAGAGGTCTTGTCCAACTCGCGTGAACCGTTGCCGTTGCGCTCACAATCGGCCCTAGGGCTTGGCAGAATCGGCTCCGCGACGGCTACCGAGCTTCTCTGGAAGTACGCCTACGCGGACGAACGAGAACTGGCCAACAGCTCGATCACGGGCTTGCAGTTTGCGGGAGAACCAGCACTTGCCGGGCGAACGACTTTTGACCTCGTCACGGCCAAGGTCGCCTCGGGCATCAAGGGACCTCTTGCGGATGGGGCACTGACGCAAGCGCTGGCAAATCCAAGCTTGACGAAGGAAGTGGCCGAGCTATGTACTGAACGCCCGACCCTAGTCGGTCCGCTGCTAACCACGCTGAAGAAGTTGGACCTTGCGGAACAGGGCGATCTTGCGGATTCGGTGCTGCGGGCGCTTCTGACGACCGATGCGGGCAAAGGAAAAGTGGCGGCGCTTAAATCGGTTGATCCGATTCTAACGGCTCTGGTGGCCCGAAGAGAAAGCGGAGCTTAGATTCCGGAGCGAGAGAGGCGAGGAACGCTACCCGACAAGATTCGGGCGCGCCGGGCGCGGTCAATGCTCATGGCATCGACTTCTTTCTCGAAGGATCGGAATCCGGCTAAGTCAAAACCATGCTTCGCGGCGAGACCCGAAATCACGTTGACCTGCTCCAGGCTAACGTCTTTGCCAAGGGTAAAGCTGTACAGGTCTGGATTCCCTTCGAGGGCCAGCATCATGGTTTCGCTCATGCAGGCGTATGCGGTTTCGGCAGGAAATCCGAAGTCAAAGTTGAAGTTGACCTTGCCCGGCACCTTCACCACGCCGCCTTCGATCACGAGGACGTCGGGCCGTTCTTTGGCAACTCGCACCGAGACATCGCGTGGTCGGGCAACATCGCAAACGATAGCCCCTTGCTTAAAGTGTTCTGGCAGCAGGATCGCCGAGTCCGACGACGTGACGGCAATCACCGCGTCCGCTTCGCGTATTCGAGAAACGTCGGTGGTAGCAACCGCGCCAGGTATTTCGCTGGCAACTTGTTCGGTTCGCTCCTGATCGCGACCGATCAGCAAAACTTGTCCGAACTGGGGAGCAAGCGCACGCGCGCAGGTTTTGCCGATCGCGCCCGTTGCGCCAACCACGGCTAGAACGGCTTGACTAATATCGATTTCGAGGAGTCGGCAAGCCCGGACCGTTCCGTCGATTGCGGTAGCCACGGTGTAGCTGTTTCCGGTTGTGACCGCGATTTTGGAGCGTTCGCGAATCGTGACGCCACCGTCACCCACCACGCTTGTGAAAGCCCCAAGACCAACGAGTTCGGCTCCCAAATCGGCAGCCATGTCGGTGCATTGCACAAGCCGATCGTAAACCAGCTCAAGCGGGAGCTTTTGGGTCATTTGGGCTGGGGTCAGCGGGCAGCCGATGAACCAGCCCTCGGCCTCGGCACCAGTTTTCGACTGGACTCCGGTGATTTTGCTAACCAGGATCGGGCCCTTTCGGGCGGTGTACATCTCAATGAGCCAATCCGGCATATGC
>Ga0164295_10000415_pt1 | contig 36834 bp, 26 predicted proteins | sample GEODES006metaG_FD_111798 | JGI IMG/M metagenome (GOLD analysis project Ga0164295, IMG submission 111798) | Oligotrophic lake water microbial communities from Sparkling Lake, Wisconsin, USA - GEODES006 metaG | ecosystem: Environmental > Aquatic > Freshwater > Lake | place: USA: Sparkling Lake... | reverse complement strand
GGCAGCGGCCCTGATCCGGGCGATCACTTCGTCGCCGCCTGCGCCGCGGCCCTCGCGGCGTGGAAGTGGTCGCTCGGCGTTCCGGCCTGGATCCACCCCGCCAATCCACCGTGGCATCCCTATGACATGGCCTGCTAACCGTCGGCCACGCCCCCGCGGCGACGCTGCGATTCTCAGAGGCCCTCTGGATGCGAGCCGGCCGACCATTGCGATGACGGACCAGCTCCTTCTTCTGTGCCAATGAATCGAGGGACTGGCGGCCGTGCCGAATGACCCAGGCTGACTGGATCTGGTGGCTGGCCGCTTTTCCTACCAAAGGGTCTGTGAAAAAGGTGCCTGCCACCGAATTCAGTGGATACGACCACGCACAATCACCTAGCTTCTCTGGATTTGGTGGCTGGCACCTTTTTCCCCTTCAAAACATGGTCAAGCACTTTAAACAAGCTGCGCCACAGCTGGCACGACTCCCAGTGCGTAATTCCTTAAATCGTATTCCACACCCTTCCCCCAGAGGCACTCGATCGAGCGAGAACAGGGGTTGACGAATGAAGCTCGCGTCGCCGGTGAATGTTGCCCGCGACCGTTTCAAGCAGCCAGGCATGCGCTAACTCCAGGCATTACTAGACGTATCTGCACAACTCACCCTCGACCGAAGCGATCACGACTGTAGGCTCCGTCTGCGACGCGCCCCTCAAGGATCTTCCGAAGACGCATGAACATCGCCTTCCTTCGAGAGGAAAACCGAATCGGTTGCCCGGTCTCGCTGATGCGCGTACGTGTCGTTACTCCCCGCATTAAATCATGGCGCATGAGCATGCGCTCGATTCTCCGTTCTCCTACGCGATGAATCGCCAGCCACACCACATTCCCAGTGTCCCGCACCTCAGGATCAGAAGACGCCCGCATCATTTCGCACTGCCGCTTTATCGCTTCGTCGGACAGCTGCGAGGGTCTATACGGACTCCTGTTGACCTTGTTTTCAATTACCAACACAGCGGGGCGGCCACGCCTGGGATTCTTCAGATAGACAGCGTCGAGACCGTGGACCGTGTCGCGCTTAGATACCATCTTCACGTAGATTGATGCAGTATCACTCCCACAGAAGTAGAGGTGACAGAGGTAATCGCCCAACCGTCCGACGGCATGCGTGTCCGGAAACACCACCGTGCCGATCAAGGTCTGAACCGCGACTCCTACTCCGGACGACCTGGCAAGCTGATCATCACATGCAGCCCCGCCGATTGGACGCCGTCTTCTTGCCCACCTTAGCAAGCCAGCCGAAAGAACCATTCCCGCGGACACCGCACTCAACACGGACGCCGTTCCCGGATTCATGTGCGGGCGCGTAACCCTCCACGCCGCAGTAACCGATCCCCCCAACCATGCGACGACGGGCCCGAGGCGAGCGCGAGATGGCCCCAGCGCGGCCCCCAGCGTTGCGACGACGCCGTCGCCGACTGGAGCAAGAATAACCAAAGCCCACACCGCCACCGGAAACACCAGGCAAATCCACAGCACGACTTTGGCGAACACTTGAGCCATTAACGCACCTCGACAACCTCACTACACCATGACAATCTTTATGATCTCAAAGCGGAAGTGATTAACGACCCTCACAGCGACGCGGACGCAACCGGGGCTACTCTCCACCCAATAAGTCATCTCCGACGTACCGAAAGAATGGGGTGCGCAGTTCCAACGCCTCCCCGCAAGGACATCCACTCTCCTTTTGGTGACCCCGCAACAATGTCGCGATAACTCAGTCGCCTTGATAGTTCATTGCAGCTGCAATTCGAAAGTACCTTCCGTTAGCCTCTTCACTGATAACTATCGATAGATTACTGCGTACGACTACGCTGGCACTGGCGATAAGTTGCCCCGTCTCACAGTCCCACACGGCGACAACTCGCTCTCCGACACCACGAGCTGTGGTTGAACGCTTATTGTCAGGCGCAATGCATTCGCCGTGAAGTCCCCAATCGGGGGCCGGATCACGAGCAACATCATGGACAATACCACCACGGAGAACAATCGCGTGAACTCGCCTTGATGTGTGGTTGTGTATATCAATAGCGAAGCCGACGCGAGCATCCGAAACACCTACACCGCTGCCCCCCCATGTCTGACGAACAAGATCGTCACCGTAGGGCACCGGCTCATGCACATGCCCTCCAATCGGTAGTTGCTGTGGGGAGTTGACAGGAGGAACCGCTGGAACTCCAGCCAAAGGACCTTGGTTGTAGCCAGTGCTGTCTGGATCAGGCGATTGCCCCTGCCCCCGCGGCTGGACGACAATATAGAAAGCACCATGGGTTTCTTTAATAACCGGCGTAATTCGGTTTCCGAACGACGACGTATCACTCCTGTACTCAATCGGCATCCATTTCAACGCTAGGTAATACTCTGGAACAACCGCTCCCTTTCCGCTGAGAATCGTCGCCGCTACCGTTTCTGCAGACGCCACTCCCTTGGTGGACAACCACTGCGCTACTGCCGACAACTCCCCTTCGGCCAAGGAAGACAAATCCCTCATGATCGCATCGGCCGTTGCGCCGCCAGACGCGATAAGACTTACCGCGATCTCGCCAACCTTCGACGGCCGGCATTCATCAACAAAAGGATTCTTACTCGCGAAATACACATTCTCTTTACCGTATTTCTGGTAGACGCGACGGACGGAATCCTCGTAGTCGTTGGACAGGCTTTTTGTGATGCCGGCTACGTTTGGAACAGACTCCGTCAGCGCTGACAGATCACCTTCCATCAGTCGCTCGACCTGCTCCGTCGAGAACTTTATTTTCCCAAAATCCCACTTGAGCTTTCTTCCCATCACAGTGGCCGAGCGACTGCCGAGGTTCACTTCGAAGCCAGCGTTCGCTTTGCCCGTGTTTGGGTCATAGGACCACACCACCGACTTGACAGGGAGGTCAATGCCGATTTCCTGCGAGTTGTCTACCGGGGGGATGCTTAAGTAGTCCGTCCAGCGAATTGTTTCCCACACGTGCTTGGGGTGGATGTCCACCTTGACCATTAGCCTTCCCGTCTGTGAATCCAACTCGCACACAGCCAACTCAGCCGTCCCCTCGTTTCCCATCCGAAAGTCCTGAATAGCGCTGCGAATACTCTGGCCGTACGGGGTGTCACGCATGTCGATCGGGTCAGACAACGCTACGCTGGACAAACCGCTAGCTGCACAAATCGTAGCACACACGCAGGCAAATAAATGGTTTCTCATCTGGCTCCCCTTCTAAAGTACACCAAGGCTTTCAATATCTAAAACGGTCGCAAGAGAAGTCGGGAACACATAACGCAATCCCACTTCATTCGATTTCACACGACCTTTACTATTTACATCTGATTCCCTGTGCTGCTAAATGCCAGCTAGAGGTCCATGCGGCAATCCGTGTGTTGTCGTGGCGGAGCGAGATCGCTTACTGAGGCTATTACTGCGCGGGGCTATACCTTGAACACCTTCATCACCTCATCGCCGAGGTGGTTGATGACCTTCACCGCGATGCGGCCGGACTTGGGCTTGGGGAACGGGCGGGAGGTGTCGCTGTTGAGGCTCTCCCACGCTTCCGGGTTGATCTCGGCCTTGAGTGTCGTTTTCAAGGCACCGTAGGGGTCGTTGGCGCCGAGGAAGTAGGCGTGGCGGACGAAGAAGCTCTCTTCGTTGTAGTCGGTGTCGATGAACCAGCAGGCGATGCCGTCGGCACCGTCGCTGCGGACTTCGCCGGTATTCGGGTGGAAGACGTCCACGCCGTTGATCTTCACCTGGAGGTCTTCGCCATCGCGGATGAGGTCGATGTCTGGCTCGCCGAAGATCACGAAGAGGTTGCCCTTCCCCGTGTTCTTCAGATCCTCCGCCATGTGGAGATCGGCGTTCATGCGGGCCTTGAGGACCGGGATCCGCCCGAGCTTCGTGAACTCGGTGGCATGGGCCTCGTAGTTGAAGGCGCATGAGATGAGGGCGTCGAATCCCGCGTCGGCAGCCTCACGGGCCGCAGCGACGAGATCGGGCCGGGTTACCGTGCCAAACTCCGGGCCGATGAAGATCGCCGCCCGCCGATCCTTCCCGCCCTCCTCGTAGTGGCCCTCGGCGCAGACCAGACTGCCCGGCCAGGGGACGAGCGACGTGAACTCGATCTTGTCGGCCTTATGGGCCTGCTGCACTCCGGCGGTTTTGAGGTTCTCCAGGATCACCTGCTCGAAGGTCCGATCGGCCTCACTGGCTGCGCGGGTCTGCTTGGCCGGGTCGATGAGGTTGTCGTTCTCATCCACCCCCAGGACGCGGTGGGGTGAGAGGCTCTCCACCGTAAATGGTCCCGCCACGCGGACCTTCTTCTTGTCTTCGTAGGGCTTGTCGTAGAGGTATTCGCTCTCGGCCTTGGCGGTGATCGAGGCGTCGATCTCTTTTTGCCGGGCGATGCGGGCGGCCCACCACTCGGCGTGGGTCTTCCTGGCGTCGGCAGACCAGCCAGCGTCGGCCTCCCGAGGGATCTCCCACTCCTCCCACTTCTTCTTCACCGACTTGTTGAGGGCCCCCCGGAGCGGCTCCATCTTTGCTTGCCACTTGTCGTGGATGACGTCGATCTCGGCGTTGTTGGCGATCGATTTGAGCGTGATGTGCGGAACCCGCTCGTAGACGAACCCGAGGCGGACGTTGCCGTGAGTCGGCTGCATGGAAGGGGCCTGTGCCGTGAGGTCTGCTTCCTTCTTCTGCCCCTCCTTGGAGTCGGCCAGCAGGTAGTAGGGGTAACGGGCCCCCATGATCCGGGCCCGGGCGAGGGCCAGCGCCACGCGCGACGTGTCGATCGTGATCCAGCGGCGGCCCCACTGCTCGGCAACGTAGGCCGTCGTGCCGGAACCGCAGGTCGGGTCGAGGACGAGGTCACCGGGGTCGGTGGCCATGAGGAGACACCGTTGGACCACCTTGACCGTAGTCTGGACAACGTAAAGTCCAGAGTCGTTAAATCCGCCTGATTGCGTGTCAAGCCAAACATTCGGAAGTTGCCGTCCTGGAGAGTAATCCCAAAAAAGTTTCCAGGCTGGCTGACTGCCCATCATGAAAACGTGCCCAACCCTACCAATTCTCTCCAGGTTCTTCGGCGCTGTCTTCCAATGATTGCCTTTCGGTGGCTCAAACGACCGCCCCTGAAACACTACCGCGCTCTCGGTATTTGACGCACCAGATGACGTGAGCGGCCCGTGCCGAAAAATACGAGCTCCTGAAGGTAGCAACACTTGCCTGCGACGTTCTTCCGGTAGCATTCGACGAAATGTTCCGTCCGGCAGTTCAATCCACACGTAATAAGAATCATCGGCGGAAGGCTCAGGCTGGTAGTCGAGGAGTTTTCTGTACTTAAGACTTGCCCTGTCTCTCGCATACCACAGGATATGGTCGCCGATATTCGAGATCGCCTTGGGCGTTAATCCGCCCGTCTTCTGAAAAAATATCTGACTAATGCAATTGCTCTCGCCGAACAATTCATCCAGTAGGGCTCGCACTCGATGAACATTTTCGTCCCCGATTTGGACGAAAATCGACCCTGAATCTGTCAGCAGATCCCTAGCGACCGTCAGCCGATCCCGCAGATAGGTCAGGTACGAGTGGATCCCGTCCCTCCACGTATCCCGAAACGCCTTTACCTGCTCCGGCTCACGGGTGATGTGGTCGAGCTTGCCGTCCTTCACGTCGTTGCTCGTCGTGCTCCACTGGAAGTTGGAGTTGAACTTGATGCCGTACGGAGGATCGAAGTAGATGCACTGCACCTTCCCGCGTAGCCCTTCCCGCTCCGCGAGGCTCGCCATGACCTGGAGCGAGTCGCCGAGTATCATCCGGTTCGACCAGTTTTGGTCGTGGTGATAGAAGTCGGTCCGGTCGGCCCCTTCCGGCACGCCGTCGAAGGCATGAAAAAGGTCGTGCTGGTACTCGCGCCCCTGCTTCTCGGCCCGATCGGTCTGCCGAAGGAGATCGTCGATGAGGACTTTGGGGTGAACCTTCTCTTGGATGTAGAGCGGCGGAGCGTTGACGACGAGGTCGCTCCAGTCCTGCTCGTCCTTGCCGCGCCAGACGAACTGCGGGTCGAGATCCCGATTCCGGCGGTCGTATTCGACGCGGACCGGCCCCTGCTGCTCCCGCTTCATCACCGACTGCATCTCGGCCGTGGGGATGTTGCGACGCTTGTCGCCCTCATGGGTGAGCGTCTCGACCGACTTGCCCTTCTTCGAGGTGTCGGCCGGGAAGACGTCGGCTTTCTTGCTGCGTTTGGCCATCGGGCAGTCTCGTTCTAGGAGGCAGGCTGTGCGGCAACGGTGTCGAGCATGACGTCGAAGGCCTGACCGACCTTGGCGGCAAAATCGGTCTCAAACTTGTAGACCTCGGTCAATTCAGCAAACGACCAGCGGCCATGCGTGCCGAGCTGGTTGACGCCGGGCACCCAGAAGGTGGCCATCGTGGCGGCTTTTTCCTTCGCGTCCTCGCGGCGGTAGCCCTTGATCTCGACGACGAGCCGCAAAAGGTCGTCGTCGCCGTGGCCGTCATCGACATGGACGATGAAGTCGGGGAAATACTTGCGAACCTCGGAGCCGTAGCGATAGGGAACCTCGAAGCCGAGGTTGTGGTTCTTCACGTAGGCCCGCACCTGGGGATGGCCCTCGACGACGCGGCAGAACTCGGCCTCCCAATCGCTGTCGAAGATCACCCAATTCACGTGGCACTTATCGGGGGCGGTCTGCCAGCGGGTGTCGCGGGAGGTGTTGAAGTTGACGAAGCGGGTCGAGCCGGTGGCGTTGTAGGCGTCGAGCATGGCGACCACCGGCCGATCGCCGAGGTAGGCGGTCGTGATCCCGGTCGTGATCCGCTGGCAAGCCATGTCGGCAAGCTGCTCGTAGAGGAGAAGGGCCGGATACGTGCTCCCCTTGCAAATGAGGCAGGTATCGAGCCACTGCTTCGTAATCCGCTTGAGCTGGCCGAAGAGATGGAGCTTCGGCTCCTCCCCAGCATCGCGAAACTTCGTGTAGAGCAGCCGTTTCGTGAGCTCGTAGAGAACCGTGGACTGGCGCATCCCCTCCAGGTGCTTGAGGCTCATGTTGGCTGACTTGCCGATGATGCCCGAGTTCTGGGTGATGGAGGGGCCGACAAGATCGGGGGTGAGTTCGAGAATCGAGTCGGCGTTGAACGTCGCCTCCAGGTGGTCCTCTGGCAACTCGACCCGGTAGCCCTCGACTCGCGGAAACCGGATCTCCAGGTGGTCGCGGGCGGGCTTGATCGCTTTGACCGTCACCGTCTCTCGGGGCGGCTGCGGCGGAGCGATGACCGGCTTGGCGGTGAAGTCGAAGGGGATTCCAAAGACGTCGGCATACTCGACGTTGAAAAGACCTTTCTCGTTGAGCTCGTAGGACTGCCGCCGCAGCGACCGGCCGATGACCTGCTCGCAGAGGAGCTGGGTGCCAAAGGCCCGGACGCCGAGAACGTGCGTGACGGTGTTGGCGTCCCACCCTTCGGTGAGCATCGCGACTGAGACGACGCAGCGGATGCCGCCGCCGAGGGTGCCCGGCTTGCCGACGGTGTTCATCACCTCGCGGAGAAGGTCTTGATCGGAGAGATCGGCGGCGTCCTGTTGGCGGCCGGTTCGTTCCACGATCTCCCGGCGGAATCGCTCGATCTCGTCAGCGGCCATGGCACGGAAGCCGGAATCGAGGGCGTCGCCCGATTCAAGCTGCTCGCTGTCGATGAGGAGCGTGTTGGGCTTGGCGAGAGGGGCACCGTGGGCGTCGAAGTTGCGGAACAGCGGCAGCCGTCCGTTTTCCAAGCTCTTCGTGCCGTCGGCGTTCTCCCGCTGGAATCCCGAGACGTAGTCGAAGACGAGCTTCGAGATGGCGGTGTTTTGGCAGACGATGATGAAGCAAGGGGGCACCTCGATCTTGCTCTCCTGCCAGAGCTTGAACGTCTGCTCGTAGTGGCCGTAGAGGGCATGAAGGGCCGTTTGGAGCCGGGCAGGGAGCTTGAGCGGATCGAGGCTTCCGGCGGTCCCGCGCCCCTTCTTCGGCATGTCGGCGCGGATGTGCTGCCAGAGCATGCGGAACATCGGCATCTCGTCGCCGGGGATGTTTTCGGCGACCGGCACGCGGGGGAGCTTCACGATTCCGCATTCGATGGCGTCCATGAGCGAAAAATCGCTCATCGTCCAGGGGAAGAGCGTCCCTTCGGCGTAGCCCGAGCCCTGGAGGAAAAAGGGGGTGGCGGAAAGGTCGAAGATGCGGAGGACGCCGAGCTTGCGATTGAGAATCTCGAGCCCCGAGATCCAGACCCGAGCCTTCTCGTTGTTCTCCTCGGCTTCCTTTCGGTCGTCTCCCTTGAGTGCCTCGTCGTCGTCGTCGAGCGGCTTCGAGCGGTAGCAGTGGTGGGCTTCGTCATTGATGACCATGACGTTTTTCATGCCCATGAGGGCAGGCACGACCCGCTGGAGCATCTGCCCCTCGGTCTCCTTCGTCTGGAGATCCTCGCCGCTGCGGCCTTTGAGCAGGCCCCGCGTGCCCGCCGACACCTCCATTCGCTCCCGGAGCATGAAGGCGTGGTAGTTGGTGATCACGATCTTCGCCCGCTGCATGTCTTCAAGCATGTCGCTGGGAACGAGCTCGCGGGTGCCGTAGTAGTTGTCGGGATCGTTGGGGAGGAGCACCCGGAGGCGGTCTTTGATCGTGAGGCCGGGCGCGACGATGAGAAAGCCGCGGGTGAAGTGCTTGCTACCCGGGCGGCGGACGGAGTTCACCGTCTGCCAGGCGATGAGCATCGCCATCACGGTCGTCTTCCCGGCCCCGGTGGCGAGCTTGAGGGCGAGGCGATCGAGGCCGGGGTTGGCGTCATCGTTGGCGCGGGCGAGATATTCGAGGATCCGCTTCCCGGCGGCCGTGTGGGGCGCCACTTCCGTCAGCCAGATCGCTGTCTCGGCGGCTTCGACTTGGCAGAAGAAGGGGCGGACGCCTGAAAACTTGTGCGAGCGCCAGTGCTTCAGGAGCCGGGCGGTCTCTGGGGTGACGCCCCACTCGCTGGCTTTGAGCTTCTCCCGCCACACCGAGACCGCTTGGCGGATCTCGTTGATGATCGACATCGACTCATAGAGCTGATTCGCAGTCGAGAGGCCGGTGTCGTCGCCGAGGGGGAGGTCGCCCTGGGTGTCCTTCTTCCCCTTCCGCTTCTTCGGCTTGGGGATCGGGGTGACGAACTCGGCCTTTCGCCGGGTGTCGATGATCTGCTGCGTGGGCTGGCCGTCGGCGTCGAGCTCCCAGTGGCGCGCAGGGGCTGCATAGGGGGAGTTGAGGATCGGTTGCTCAAAGAACGCGTCGGACATCTCGCTCCCTTCCCCAGGTTCGGCCCCCAAAGGCTACGGGTTGGAGCGCCCGCCAACTAGGGGGGCGAATGTTCGACCGGCCGGGGGGATCGCGCCGCTTCGATCGGCCCCGCCAAAGCCGGGAGCGGGCGGGGCTGATTTCGCTCACCGGCCCCGCAAGCTCGACATCGGCACGCGGGATTTCGGGTCCTGCTGCCAGCTCGCAGCAAGGAGGTCGTAGAGCTCGGCGTCACCGCGAATGAGCCGGTGCGGATCCTGGAAGAAGCATTCGCTCGCCACGGCGAAAAACTCCACCGGGCTCTCCGCCGCATAGTCGTCGAGCGCCACACTCCGCCCCTCGTCGAGGGCTTCTTCGTAGCGCTCGCGGCAGGCCGCCATCCGCGCCGCCCAGTCACGCCCGTCGACGCCGCGCGGCAGCGGCGGGAGGCCGTCGAACGGGCCGTTCATCGCATCGACCAGATGCGCAAACTCGTGGATCACCACCGAGCGCGGGCCGTCCTGAAGGAGCCCCCCACGCCGCACCGCCGGCCAGGCAAGGACGACGCTGCCGCCATTCCAGGCCTCGCCGAGACGGCGCTCCCGCCACTCCAGATGCACGCCCCCCTCGAGCGACGTCGCCTTCTTCCCCACCCAGTCGCCCGGATAGACGAGGATCGACTTCAGCCGGTCGAAGAGTTCGTCGGGGAATCCGAGCGCGACCAAGCCCGCCTGGCCGGCGATCGCCAGGCGAACGTCGTCGTCAATTCGCTGCCCGCCGCATCCCTCAAACCGCTTCTCGGCGAGGAACAGGGCAATCCACTGGCGCCACCGCTGAGCGTCGCCTTCATCAAGCCAAGCCGCCTGCCGGCAGACTCTTGCAAGCGTTTCGTCCCAAAGAGCCGGAAAGGGACGCTGGCGGATCGCCCGGCGCCGGCGGGATCGCAGCCAGGAGAAGATCATGAATCACCGGTCTGGATCACCGAGCCGGATCACCGGCGTGAATCACCGCCCGGCTTGGCCACGCCAGAACCAACGCGTCCGGCGGTCGATTGAGGTGCCAAGCGAACATTACGGCCGACTGGCATCGGGCATGATCTTGAAGCCGTACTGATTCAGATCGAGCGCCAGGAAGATGCAGCCGATCGCCAAAGCGATGAACGCGAGCACGAGCATCGCCGTGTAGACATTCATCGGCGGGCGGGAATCGTTGGCCATGCTGCGAGACTCCTAACTGCCGCTCTTCGCGGCCGATCCATTCTTGACTCACGCCCCCGCGTGGGGCGAACCCCGGGCGGGGACTCTCCTCCGATCGATCAAGCCCGCAGCCGCGTTGCGACCTTGTCGCCGCGCTGGATGACGCCACGAACAAACTCGCGGATCACCACCGCCACCGCCTTGTCGGGCTTGATGCTCACGACACGGACGCGGCCGAGGTACTGATCATTGCGATAGACGTCGAGCTCATGCCCCATCTGCAGGCCATCGTCGCCCCCGAGCGAGAGCTCGATCGAGTCGTCGATGACGTTCGTGACCACGCCGTCGATCTTCGGCACCGCGTCGCGGGGGAGGTTGTCGATCGAGAGGCCACTCTGCTGAAGGAGGAGACGGGCGTTGGCCACTTGCTTTTCGAGCTGGGCCTTCCGCTCGCTGGCGATCTCGAGGAACGATTCCTTCTCGTGGAGCTCAGAGGCGATCTTGGCAGCCCGATCGACCTGCTCGTCGACCTTGTCTTGCTGGGTGCGGACTTCAGAGCGGAGGTCGGCGACCACCTTCGAGGCCGCCTCGAGTTCGAGGCGGGCGGCGGCCAGTTCGGCCTGGGCCTTCTCACGCTCGAGCTCGCGGGCTTCCTTCTCCTTGCGGAGGACTTCGAGATCCTTGTTCTTCTCCTCGAGCGCCGTCTGGATCTTCGCCACCACCTGATCGCGGGCCGCCTCGGAGGCAGCTACTTCGGCCTGGAGCTTGGTGATCTCGGCGGAGAGGTTGTTGCGATCGGTCTTGGCCTGATCGAGCTGGGCCTTGTAGCCGAGTTGCTGGCCGGCCTTGATCTGCTCGCGGGTCCGCATGATCTCGTCGCGCCAGTTGGTGTGCGTCGAGTAGAGCGCCACTGCGAAGCTCATGAACACGAGGCTCATGATGAACAACGCGAACACGAAGATCTTGCCGATGGTGTTCATGGCTTGCCTGCGGGCCCTTCCTGGGCGTGGGACCGGGGGCTCTTCAGCGCGGAATCCCCGCGCAGAAACCGACCGGCATTTTTTCAGGATAGTGGTGAATCGGCAGGGGGGTCAACGATCCTGCACCCCGTCGCCTTCGCCATCCCCAACCGGCACAGTCACGGTAGCCGGCAGAGTCGACCGATCGCGCTTCAATCGCGGAAAAACAGCCCTTTCAAGGAGAAGGAGGAGAAGCAGACCGGCCGCCGTGGCCGTCGGCACCGGCCCGGCGAGGAGCCAGAGGCTCGTCCGCCCGTCGGGGTGGACGGCAGCCCGGATCGTCCCCGTCGCCCGCCGCGGGCCGCGCTCGAGCAGCCGGCCACAGCCATCGATGACCGCCGAAAACCCGGTGTTAGCGGCGATCGCCAGGGGCGTGCGCACCTCCACGGCCCGGAAGATGCCGCTGGCCAGATGCATGTCGAGCTCGCTCGATCCCCAAAACCAGCCGTCGTTGGTGAGGTTGACGAGGATGTCGGGGCGGGCCCCTAACGCCGCCGAGCGATTGACCACGCCGCGGATCGCCCCCGGCAGGGCTGTCTCGTAGCAGATCGTCGGCGCCACCCGCAGCCCAGCGACCGTCGCCACCACCGGCTCGAGGCCTGCGGTCAGCCCGGCGGGGAGCGGCGTCAGTCGGTAGAGGATCGGGAACCGATCGGCCAGCGGCACCGTCTCGCCGAAGGCCACCGGGAACATCTTGTCGTAGCGCCCCACGGGCACGCCGCCGGCATCGAGAAAGAGCGCCGAGTTGAAGTGGAAGACGCCGCTGGACGATCGATTGGAGATGAGCTGCCGATCGACGCCAACGAGCCACGTCGTGGCGTAGCGCCGGGCATGGGCGGCGAGCGGATCGATCCGATCCTGCTCGAGGATCGCCCGGCAGCGAGCCTGACGAACGGCCGCCGATTCGATGCTGGTGTCGTGGTCGGTGTGGCTGTCGCCGGCCTGGCTGCCTTCGGCGTCGTCGCGGCGCCCCTCCGCAGGGGGCGCCGGCCCGAGGATCCGCTCGACGACATCGCCCGGCAGTTCGTGATCGGGCTCGATCTCGAGGATCGGCCAGCGCCACATCGTCTCCGGCCAGACGATCAGATCGGGCCGCGGCCCGGCGCCGAGCGCCGTTCGGGTCAGCCCGTCATATTCGGCAAGCACCTCCACGGCGGCATCGGGATCGTGCTTGAGCTCGGTGTCGATCGAGCCCTGCACGAGAAGGACGTCGAGGGAGCGCGGGTCGAGAGGCGCAGTCTTGATCCGCCACGCCCCGTACCCGAGCGTTGAGGCAAGCGCCACGCCAGCCGTCGCCAGCGCCAGCGCCGCCGGCCGCCATCCCGGCCGGGCGCCTCCGACACCTGTGCCGCGCCCCCCTGCCCCAGCTGCGGTCACGAGCGCCGCCGCGACAAGGATCACAAGCCCCCCGACGCCACCCGCGCCGGCCCAATCGGCCAGCTGGATGAGCGTCGTCCAGCGCCACTGCGTGTGCCCGAGCGAGCCGAGGGTGAAGCCGCCGAGGATCGAACCACGCAACTGCTCGCAGCCCATCCACACCACCGGCGCCGCGGCCACCAACGGCCAGCAGTAGCGGGTCATCAGCCGCCGCGTTCCCCAGATGAATAGCGGCAGATAGGCCGCCAGATACGCCGACAGCGCCAGCCATCCCAGCGACGTCGCCGGATGGGGAAGCCTGAGCCAGTGGATCGTCAGCAGCCAATGGAGGAGCCCGGCGAGCCACAGCCTCCGCCAGGGATGACGCGCCGTGCCGACACCATCCCGCGCGAGGATCAACCACGGAATCGGCGCCAGCCACGCGAGCATCCACAGATCGGCGGGGGGATGGACGAGGAACATCGTCACCGCACCGAGGAGCCCGAGGCGGAGCACGCGGCGATCGGCGTCCCTGGCGGGGAACGCTCCCAGCTCTCCGAACTGCGTCGCCCCAGTCATCGATCGATCCTCGTTCGTCAGGCCATCGCCCCGCCTGCGTCAGTCGTGGTCCGGGGAGGGAACAAACTCGGCAAGCACCGTGCCGGGGGCAACGACGTCATCCTCGTCGACGAGGACACGCATCAGCCTCCCGGTGACCGGGGCCTCGAGATCGATTGTCACGCCGCCGCCGAGGAGCTCGACCACCCTGTCTCCTTCGAGCACGTCGGTTCCCTCAGGCACCAGCCACAGCGACAGCACGAGCGCCACGCCGACGATCCCCACGTCCGGGACGACGAGGGAACGCGGCAGGGATTCCCCCGACGCCGTCGGCCCGGCGCCGGTCACCGCTGTTCTCGAAGCCACTGGAGGACGACGCTGCCGACCGCCTCCAGCGATTCGCCCGAGCAGGCGGCCGCGGTGTCACGCGTGGTGTGCCACGCCGGGTAGTTAAAATCGATGATGTCGGCAGTCGGAATCTTGCCGAGATTGCGCAGCGGCACGTGGTCGTCTTCCACCTCATACCCGGGCCGCGCGATGAACTGCCTCACCCCCATCCGCCGGGCCACGTCCCAGACCTCGTCGACCACCGGCCGGGTTTCAGGCCAACTGACACTCTTCGACTCCTGGAAGACGGTCAGATCGGCGTCGGCCACCATGTCGAGCACGAGCCCGGCCCGGTAGCTCCAGGTCGTCTCGCCCGCCTTTCTCCCCGCGGCATACTGCCGCGCGAAGTGGGTCGATCCGAGGAAGTAAGGATCGCGCGGGCCGAAGACATACTCCTCGCCGTCGAAGAGTACGAAGTCGACCCCCACCGGCCCCTCGAGGCCGGGCATCGCCCCGGCGAGTTCCATGAGCAGCGCCACGCCGCTGGCGCCGTCGTTGGCGCCGACGAACGTGCCGCGCGGATCGTCCCGATCGCGATCGGGAAACGGACGCGTGTCGTAGTGGGCCCCGAGGAGGATCCGCTCTTGGCGGTCGGGATGCCAGCCGATGACGATATTCTCCATCGCCACCCCCTTCCCCGATTTGCGATCGCGGATCTGGAAGCGCTGGGGGGTGACCGTCGCCCCCGCGGCGCGGAAGTGGTCGACGACCATCTCCCGCTGCTTACGCATCCCCTCCGAACCACTCACCCGCGGCCCGATGGCGACAATCGCCTCGAGGTGAGCCATCGCGCGTGCCCCCGAGAACGAGGCGGCCGCGGCGACCGGCACGGCCGGCTCCTCGGCCATGCCACACAGCGCGCCAAACGCCCCGAAGACACTGGCCAAGAAGACGCTGGCCACGAAGACAGTGGCAAAGCGGTCTTTTGCCGAGGGGATGGAAGGCGTGAAACAGGAAGCCATGGCGGCATGTCCGGGGACGGTAACGCTGCCCCGGAAGGGGTCGGCGGCATCAGGCAGTCTACCGCTCGATCGCAGAATCCACCCAGAGACATTCAGCGGCTGGAAACGGTGTTTCCCCGTCGTTGCCGCAGCCAAACCGGGAGGCGTGGAGGAGTGGGAGGCGACGGGATACGATGCCTTGGAGGGCGACTTTGCAGGATGCTCCACGGTGCGTGGAACGCACCCCATCCGCCCGCCATCCGGGGAACGGTTCATGTCACGGCGATGCTCCGACAATGCTCCGGTTCTGCGGCTGCGGAATCGCCCTCGGCTCGTCGGGCGGACGGTCGCCACAGGCCGGCCCACTTCGCGGTGCTTGGCCGCCTTCCTGCTCCTCGTCCTCCTCATCGCCGTCACGCCCCTCTCCGCCCGCGCCGGCGGTGGACCGGAGAACGTGATGCTCGTCGTCAATGCCGCAAGCCCCGCGAGCATCGAGGTTGCCAACGCCTGGATCACGCTCCGCAACATCCCGCCGATCAATGTCTTCATGCTCCCCTGGGAAGGGAGCCGGGAGTCGATCCCGATCGGCACATTCCGGGACGAGATCCTCCGCCCGATCCTCCAGGCGATCGATGGCCGGCGGCTGTCGTCGCAGATCGACCAGGTCGTTTACTCCACCGACTTTCCCTGGCGGATCGACTTCAGGGATGAACTCCCCGCAATCCTGGTCGGCAAGGACAACTGCCCGTCCGCATCGCTCACTGGGCTCACGACGCAGTACGCCGCCGTCCTTTCACGCCAATCGACCTATCTTGAGGTCGGCAGCAACCGCTACTGGCGGCCGCTCTCCGACGACGGCATTCCGCGCGAGACCCAGGGATTCCGGTCGTGGTACGGATGGGGGGCGGCAGGTGAATTGCTCGAGGCGGGGGGGCCGCGCTACCTCCTCTCGACCATGCTCGGCGTCACCAACGGCAACGCCAACACCGTCGCTGAAGTGGTGTCGGGGCTGGCGACCGCCGCCGCGGCAGACGGCACGCGGCCGCTCGGCACGATCTACCTCGCCGTCAACAAGGACGTGCGCTCGACGACGCGCAGCCGTGACTTCAACGCGATCGTCCGCGAGCTTGCCCGCCTTGGTGTTCAGGGGGAGCTGTTTGAGGGAACGCTGCCAGTGAGGAAGAAGGATGTCGCCGGACTGATGACCGGGACGCCGAACTTCGTCTGGGACAAGGCCGCAAGCACGATCGTTCCCGGCGCGATCTGCGAGAATCTCACGAGCTACGGCGGGATCTTCACCGCGAACACCGGCCAGACAAACCTCGCCGAGTTCATCCGCTCAGGCGCTGCGGGGTCGAGCGGGACTGTCATCGAGCCCTTCGCCCTGCAGGACAAGTTCCCCCACCCCTCGATCCATGTTCACTATGCCCGTGGTGCCTGCCTGGCTGAGGCCTTCTATCAATCGATTCGCTCTCCCTACCAGATCCTCGTTGTCGGCGATCCACTCTGTCAGCCGTGGGGGCTGATCCCCAGGATCACGGCGACCATCGCCTCCGATTCCTCAACGCTGGAGTCGGGGCGCGTGCTCGCGGGGAAGGTGTGGATCGAGCCGGTCGGCCGAGTCCCGAAGCACGCCCACGCCACCCCCGAGGGGAAGTCGGTGCACGTCGATCGGTTCGAGTTCTTCGTCGATGGCGTCCGCCACGGACAGTGCGCCGAGGGGGAGAGCCAGCAACTCGACACCACCGAACTCGCCGATGGCCACCACGAATTGCGCGTCGTCGGGATCTCGTCGTCGACGGTGGAGACCCAGGGCCGGCTCGTTGTCCGCTTCACGGCCGCCAACCACGGCCGCATGCTCGCGCTCGGCGTCACGCCGGAGCGGGTGCGGGCCAACGGCACGGTGCGCGTGAGTGTCGCCGGCAAGGGGCTCGAGGGGGTGACGCTGTTCTGTAACGGGCGCGTCATCGGCCGCACCACCGGCCCCGAGGCGACCGTCGAGGTGCCGGCCGACGTGCTCGGCGTCGGGAAGGTGACGATCCGGGCGACGGGCCGCGCCGGCTTCGGCATCGCCAACACGGTCAACGCCGAACCGGTGACGATCGACGTCCTGCCAATGAACTGACTACCCGGAGATTACCCGGGAGACCAGCCGGAGGCTACCCGGAGGCCACCTCGTTCCCTCAGGTGGCGACGAGATGATCGGTGTCGTTGAAGCGGTGGAGCACCGGCCCGGGCCATTCGAGCACCGTCAGTGACGCGTTGGCCAGCGCCGGAAGCTTCGTGAACGGCCGCATCGCCGCCACCGCGAGCACCGGGTGGGCGGGGCCGAGAAGGCTGCCGAGCGCCGCGGTGAGGATGCCGCCGTGGGCCACGACGATCATCGAGGGGACGTCGCGCGCGGCGAGCTTCTCGAGCATGGCCCGACCGCGGGCAGCCAAGTCGGCTCGCGATTCGCCGCCGGGGATCCGGTAGCCGACGTCACCGCTCCGCCAACTGGCGACCGCCTCCGGGAAGAGGACCTCGAGATCGGCCCAGAGATGCCCCTGGAAGACGCCGGCGTGGAGCTCGCGAAGATCGTCCTCGATCTGGAGGGGCCGGTTGATGCGGTCGGCGATCGCGGCCGCCGTGTCGCGAGCGCGGCGGAGTGGGCTCGTCCAGATCTCGGCGATCGGGGTCGTGGCATGAACGCAGCCGGCCCACGACGCCACTTCTCGAGCCTGCCGACGCCCCAACTCGGAGAGCGCGACGTCTTCCTGCCCTTGGACACGCTCCTCGACGTTGGAGACGCTCTGCCCGTGGCGCACGAGATACTGGAGCATGGGATGACTAACGGGGGGAGAGCGGGGGAACGGCTGCGGCCCTCGCGGCCTCGTTGGGCGGCAAGGGGGCCGGCAGGGCACGGCCGCCGTGCGTCTGCGAGAGCTGATCGACGAACGCCCGGCTCGATCCCTGGAGCACATAGACCTCGCTTGAATCCTGCGGCGCCCCGTGGGGGCGGACGATGCAGATCACCTCGGCCTTGCCACGGTGCTGCCGAATCTGTTCGACGAGGGCCTGCTCGCCGGCGGAGAGGGCCCCGGCGGCGCTTAATTCGGTCGAGCCGGTCGGGAGGGCGTCGGCCCGGTCACGGCGGTCGAACGACACCGGCGGCATCTGCGCCGGCATCGCAGGGAGATCGGCAGCGGCCACGGCAGCCACGGCGTTGCTGGGATACGAACTGCGGTAGACGAAAGACAGGCCCGATTCGTCGAGCTGTTCGTGGATCGACAGGAGCGCGGCGAACAGCCCTTCGTTGTCAGTCGGATCGGCCGCATTGCAGACGCCGATGAGCGTTCCGTCGGTACCGAACAGTCCGCCGCCGCTGCGCCCCTGCACCGGCTGGCCAGCGACTTGGACGTTGGGGGGCCCGAGATACTTGTCGACCGCGGTCACGCGGCTGTGGTGGATCGTCGGATCTTGTCCGCCGTTGCAGCCGACCGTGACGACCGGCTCCCCTGTCGCTGTCGCGCGATCGATCCCGCCGACCCGTACCGGCTCGATCGTGGCATCGGTGAAAATACTGACCAGCGCCAGATCCCGCTTCAGATCCCAGGCGATCACCTGCCCGGCCAGCCCGCGCTCGCCGCGGGGAGAGAAGAGATCGACCTCGACACGTCCCCTGCCGGCCGAGTCGCGGAAGATGTGGCCACAGGTGAGGATCAGCGCCTCCCCCTGACGGCAATCGATCACCGTCCCGGTGCCGAGTGACACGCCATCAGCCCCCGTGACTCGAAGGCGGGCGGTGGCCGCAAGCAATCTTGCCTCGAGAGCCTGCCGGGCAGCAGGGTCGAGCGATGGCGCGCCGGCGGAGAGCAGCCGAGACTGACGCGGGGCCTCGGCGAGCGACCGTGGATCGGGCCGTGGCGGCGTCTGGAGGGGTGAAGCGGTCGGGGGCCCGACGACCGTTGCGGGGATCGTCGGCAGGGCGCGGGGCGCGGCTTCGAGGGCAAGTGGCGCATCGACCGGTCGGGACGGGACGGGGATCCCCGGCACGGGGGCCGCTCCCGTCGCCGCGGGCATGGCCCGGGCTGCAGCGGGGCCGGCAGCGGAGCGGCTCTTGGCGAGCAAGCGTTCGAGCTCGATGCGCGTCGTCGCACCGTTGATGCGATCGACTTCCTCACCCTTTACGAGCAGCACGTAGCATGGCACCCCAGTGACCGCGAAGCGACGGACGAGGTCCCCCTCGCGGTCGACATCGACATGGCGGACGATCCAACCCGCCGCGGCGACTTCGTCGACCAGCGGAGCCATCGATCGGCAGGGACCACACCAGGCAGCGGTGAAGTCGAGAAGCATGACGTCGGTGGGGGCGACCGGGGCACTCGAGGCAGGGGCAGTCGGGGGCGCGGCAGCCAGAGATGCGGCCAGCGCGGACAAGCCCACCAGGGAGATCGCAGCCCACGCGGCGGCGCGGAGGAACAACTTCATCCGTGGCTCCGTGGTCTGATGGCGGTTCGGTGGCGGCGTCGGGAGGATCCGGGCACGCATCGGGCCCGGCCGGACTTGGGGGCGGGATACTGCCGGGGCATCCCCCGGCGGGCAAGGCCACTTTCACGTTCGAGCCGTCTGCGGAGGCTTCCCAAGTCGCCCCGATTGCTGCGCCGTTTCCCCCTTCGATCAGCCCTTCCTACAATTCCGTCTCGCTCCTCACCGGACCCCCTCCGTACGCTTCCGCCTTCCCAATCGTCACTTTCCCCCGGCGCCTGCCCACCATGAATGCCCCGACACGCCGCCGGATCCTTGTGACCTCGGCGCTCCCCTACGCCAACGGGCAGATCCACCTCGGGCACCTCGTCGAATACATCCAGACCGACATCTTCGTCCGCTTCCAGAAGCTCCGCGGCCACGAGGCCGTCTATCTCTGCGCCGACGACACCCACGGCACGGCGATCATGATCCGGGCCCGGGCGGAGGGGCGCTCCGAGCGCGAGCTGATCTCGGCGATGCGCGAGGATCATCACGCCGACTTCGCCGGCTTCCGGATTGAGTTCGACCATTACGGCAGCACCGACAGCGATGCCAACCGGCGCCTCTGCGGTGAGATCTGGCGGAGCCTGCGCGACAAGGGGCTCGTCGTCAGCCGCGACGTCAAGCAGCTCTTCGATCCGAAGGCGGGGGTGTTCCTTGCCGACCGCTTCGTCCGCGGCACCTGCCCACGCTGCAAGGCGGCCGACCAATACGGCGACGCCTGCGAGAAGTGCAACGCCACCTACTCGCCGGCCGATCTCGTCGATCCCGTCAGCACCCTCTCCGGCGCCACCCCCGAGATCCGCTCGGCCGAGCATCTCTTCGTCCAACTCGAGCCAATGCAGGGATTCCTTCGCGAATGGACGAAGAACTCGGGGGCCCTCGACCCGCGGATCGCCAACTACCTCACCGGCCATTTCCTCGGAGAGCCCCTCCGCGACTGGGACATCTCCCGCCCGGCCCCCTACTTCGGCTTCGAGATCCCCGATGCGCCGGGGCATTATTGGTATGTGTGGTTCGACGCGCCGATCGGCTACGTCGCCGCCACCGACGAGTGGTCGGCGGCCCAGGGGAACTCGTGGAAGGCGTGGTGGCACCGTGGCGGCACCAATGAACCGGCCGCCGAGATCCACCACTTCATCGGCAAGGACATCACGTACTTCCACACCCTCTTCTGGCCAGCGATGCTCGAAGCAGCCGGGCTTGCCCTGCCGACGAAGGTGCGGATCCACGGCTTCCTCACCGTCAACGGTGAGAAGATGTCGAAGAGCCGCGGCACCTTCCTCTTGGCGCGGACCTACCTCGACCACCTCGATCCTGCCTGCCTCCGCTATTACTACGCCGCGAAGCTCTCCGGTGACATCGACGACATCGACCTCAACCTCGAAGACTTCGCCGCCAAGGTGAACTCCGACCTCGTCGGCAAGGTGGTGAATCTCGCCAGCCGGACGGCGCGGTGGCTCGAGGGGAAGGGGCTGTCGGAGACCTACCCCGACGACGGCGGACTGTTCGCCCAGGGGGCCGTCGACGGCGCCGAGATCGCCGCTGCCTACGACGACTGCGACTTCGCCCGCGCCATGCGGTTGGTGATGGCTGCCGCCGACAGGGCCAACGCCTACGTCGATGCCGAACAACCCTGGAAGCTCGCCAAGGCGGGCCCCGAAGCGGCCGAAAAGCTCCGCGACGTCGCCACGGTGGCGTTGAACCTGTTCCGCCAGATCGTCGTCTACCTGGCGCCGGTGCTACCGGAATTGGCTGCCGAGACCGGTGCCCTCGTCGGTGGCCCGATCCTTTCCTGGGAGGAATCGCGCCAACCCCTCACCGGCGTGCCGGTCGCCCCATTCAAGCCCCTTGCCCGCCGGGTCGAGGCGCCTCAGCTCGAGGCCCTCGTGGCTGCGTCGAAGCCCGCCACGCCACCTTCGCCCCCCTCTCCACCGTCCAATCTTCCTTCCTCCGGAAACGCCTCCGTGACCACCGATCCCGCCGAGCCGCTCGCCGCCGAACCTCTCGCCCCCCAGTGCACGATCGACGACTTTGCGAAGGTCGATCTCCGCGTGGCGCGGATCCTCGCTGCCGAGGAGGTGCCGGAAGCGAAGAAGCTCCTCAAGCTCACCGTCAGCCTGGGCGGCGAGGAGCGGCGGACGGTGTTCGCCGGCATCAAGGGCTTTCATGATCCGGCGGCGCTCGAGGGACGGCTCGTGGTCGTCGTCGCCAACCTCGCCCCGCGGCAGATGAAGTTCGGCTTGAGCGAGGGAATGGTGGTGGCCGCCAGTGGCACCGGCGCCACAGGCGTCTATCTCCTCTCCCCCGATTCCGGCGCCCTGCCGGGCATGCGACTGCACTGACTGAGGCAGGCCAGCCACGGCCTGCTGACGGCGCGGGATGAGCCACTGGGGGTGTCCGGGCGGGCCAGCCACGGCCTGCTGACGGCGCGGGATGAGCCACTGGGGGTGTCCGGGCAGGCCAGCCACGGACCGGTCCACACCGGCGCGGTAGGATGAAGGGTGTTCGATGCCCGATCGTGTGATCGGGGTCGGGGCAGCGGCCTCACCTTCTCTCCACCGGAGTCCATCATGCCGCAGCCGACGATCCTCTTTTCCACGGACTTCTCTCACTCAAGCGACGCCGCCCTCCCCCATGCCGCGGCGCTTGCGCGCCAAAAGGGGGCCAGGCTCCTCATCGTGCATGTCGAGGAGCCCCCGCTGGCCTACGGCGGCGGAGAACTCTACTACGGCCTCGCAGAGCCAGACACCGCCCGGATCCGCGCGATGCTCGAAGCGGTGAAGCCGGCCGATCCGGAGGTTCCCTTCGAGCAACGCCTGGCGATGGGAGACCCGGCCGCGGAGATCTGTCGGATCGCCGCCGACGAAGGGGCGGAGATGATCGTCCTCGGCACCCACGGCCGAACCGGCCTGTTTCGCCTCCTCATGGGGAGCGTCGCCGAATCGATCCTCCGCAGGGCCCCCTGCCCCGTCCTCGTCTACCGTGAGCCCGGCCATCGGGTCGGGCAGCGCTCGGCCACGGCCGGCGTCTGATCACTCCCCCTCTCCGTCGCAGGTCGCGCGTGCCCGACCGTTCAGCCAACCAGTCCGCGCCATCGAGCGGAGTCGCGCCGCTCCGTGAGCGCCTCGCCCACCGCGCTGGCGTTCGCGCCACGCTCCGCGCTCGTTTCGACGGCGCGGGCTTCATCGAGGTCGACACGCCGGTCCTCTCCCTCGAGGTTCTCCCCGAGGCACACATCGATCCGATTCCCGTCGCGGTCGACGGCACGGAGGCCCCGGTCCAATGGCTCCAGGCCAGCCCGGAGGCCCTCATGAAGCGCCTCCTGGCGGAGGGATCGGGGGCCATCTACCAGTTCGCCCGCTCCTTCCGCGCCGGGGAACGGGGAGCCCTCCACGACGTCGAGTTCGTCCTCTTGGAGTGGTACGCCCCGGGCGCTACGCTCGACGCAACGGCCCCACTCCTCGCCGCCGTCTGCCGCGACGTCCTCGGCACGGAGGGCCTCGAGCGTCTCTCCTGCCGCGAAGCCTTTCGGCTCCATGCCGGCGTCGACATCCTTTCCGCCACCCCCGACGAATGGCGCGAGGCCGGGCGCCGCCTCGGGGTCGCCGCGCCGCACGGGACGGACGACCCACCCGAGCTGTGGTTCGAGCTCCTCCTTTCAGAGGTCGTCGGCCTGCAGCTCGGCCGCGGCGGCCGACCGACGGCGCTCGAGCTCTGGCCAGCCGCGCAATCGGCCTTCGCCCGACTCGATCCCGAGGATCCACGCCTCGCCCGCCGCTTCGAGCTGTTCGTCGACGGCGTGGAACTGGCCAATGGCTGGGAGGAGGACACCAGCCGTGCGCTCCTCGCCGCCCGAATCGACGAGGCCAACCGCATCCGCGTCGCCGCCGGCCGGCCGGCGCTCCCCGTTCCCCGCAGGCTCCTCGAGGCCCACGGGGCTTCGATGCCGGAGGGCGTGGGAGCGGCACTCGGCTTCGACCGGCTCGTCATGCTCGCTGCTGGGGCCGAGACGCTCGATGCGGTCCGCCCCTTCGGCCTCCGCGAAGCCTGAGCGTCAGGCCTGACAGGGCGCTGGGCAGCGGCCTGTTGCGCGGGGTGCGGCGAGGGACAGCCCGCTACTGCCCGACGTTGGGAGCGATCCCGGCAACCATCCAGTTGTCAAACATCCGCTGGCCACGCGTTACCGGCTTGGATTGCATGAGCATCCGGATCTCGAGCGGCTTTGAACGCCCCTCACAAGGGCCGATGACGACGACGACGGCCCACGAGTCGGGGAAGCGAACTTCAGCGCCGACGCAGCTGAGCGTCGTCGCGGCGGCACTGCCGCACTCGCGGATGTTCTGGATGATCTCCATGCCGGCAAGCGAGGCCTCGGCTTGCCGCTCCTGGACATCGGGCGTCGCCTTGCCGCCAATCCCTATCCCCATCGGGGGAATCACTTGGGGCAGGCAGGTCTTGACGGCTTCCCCGAGCCGATCCTCCCGGACCATCTCGAGGAACATCGCCGCCGAAGCCTCGGCCCGCCTGAACGCCACCGTGCGCTGCGTGAGACTCGTCGCCACCGACTGCATGCCGAATCCGACCGCCAGCGCCAAGCCTGTCAGCGCCCACCAGCGGCCGGTCTTGCGATCCCCCCCCTCGGCCCGGTCGTCGCCATCGCCGCGTGCCGAGACATCCTTGAGCGCCGCCACCGACAGCGCCGAGGCAATCAGCGGGACGAGCAACAACGCCGGCGAAAACACCGCCGTTGCCGACAGAATCCCGGCTATGAGGGCCACCACGGCAAGCACGCTCACCGGACGGTAGCCAGGAACGACATCCGAGCCTTCGGCATCGGGCAGATCAGTTCGCATTCACCCGCAGCCCCTCGGACTGCTCCAACTTCTGGCGGCGGTCGGCATAGCGGAGGATGAAATCGTCATTCTTGTCGAACACGACCGCGCTCTCTGCCGGATGGGCGAACGGCCCGCTCGACGTGGCAAACCGCACCCAGCTGAGCCACTTCCGGTCGGGGGCGAAGCCGAAGAATATCCGGCTCTCGGGGGTCGGCTGCACGAGACTGCGGGGGACGGCCGCGGTGTGGAGGCTCGCAGCCGCGAAACAGACCATCACCCAGGCGGTGATCACCGCCACGATCGGCCCACCGACAAGCTCCACCTGCCGGAGGAACTTGACCTTCGTTGTCGACACCAAATCGGTGACCAGTCGCATCCCGAGGAGCACCACCGCGAAGATCCCCCACAGGCAGAGGAAATCGATGAGGTAGGTGTAGGAGGGCATCTTGGCATCGAGGAAGCTGGCAAGCCGTTCGTACCAGGCGGTGGCGAACGTCGCGGCGGCGACGATATTGAGGAGCATGATCAGCCCGCTCCACAGCCCCTCGCGGGCGAGAACGAGCGCGATGGCCAGAAAGACGAGGATGAGGAGCAGATTAACGATCATGGTGGTGGTCCTTCCGATTCAGCTGCCGGTCTTCGGCGCGAAGATCCGCTGCATCTCTTCCATCGCGGTGGTGCCATCGAGCACCAGCCGCATCCCTTCGTCCCGCATCGGCTTCAGGCCGTCCTTGGCAGCTGCCTGACGGAGCACCTGGGCGTCGGCCTTCTTGGCGATCGCCATTCTCAGCGTCTCGCCGGAGGCGAGCTCGAAGATCGCCGTACGGCCGAAATAAGACGTGCCCGAGCAGATCCGGCATCCGGTCTCACTGGGGCGTTTGAGGGTCGGAAGCTCCTCCTTCGTCTTCTTGAACTTGGCGAGCATCTCCGGCGTCGTCTCAAACTCCTCCCGGCACTTCGGGCAGGTCTTGCGGACGAGCCGCTGCGAGAGGGAGCCGAGGAGGGTGCGGGCAAGGAGATCGGGCGGGATCCCCACGGCGAGCAGCTTGCTGACAGCGTCGATGGCGTCGCTGGCACGGAGGCTCATGACGACGAGTTTGCTGTCATCGGCATGCTTAATGAGCTCGAGGGCGAGTTCCTTGTCGCGGAGGTCGCGGGTCACGATCCCAGCCGGGTACTCACGCATCGCCCCTTCGAGGGCAGCCACGGGCGTGACATTGGCGCGGGCGTCGTATCGCACCGGCTTGACGTTTTGGATCTCACGCGGCGGGGCGGCGGCATCCTCGATCGAGATGAAGTCGCGGAGCAGGCGATCGGCCGACGAGACGACGACGTCGAACGTCGTCGACAGCCCCGAGCCCGCCGGCGAGGAGAGGACGACGAGCCCCTTCTCGAGGCCCAACAAATGGGAGATCGTATCGGAGATCGGCTTGGGCACGCCGAGATCGCCCATCGACTTGAAGACCACCGTCGGCGTGTCGACATGGATCAGCACCTGTTCGCCGGTCGGCGCCGACTGCACCATGAGCTTGCAGTTGCGAGGCTTTCCTTCCGCCTGAACGGCGAAGGTGCCGGCGAGGCGGCCGCGGCGCTCCTTCGGATCGAGACCGCAGAGGACTTTCAGCGACACAAGCGCCGCGTCAGCGGCATGCCGATCCATCGGTGGCTCGTCGGCCCACACCTCTGCCCGTCGCCGCGATCCGCCCGAGGCCTGCATCCGACGCGGCATCCACACCCCGTCGACTTCATGCCGGACGTTGACGTCGGTCGGGCTCCACTCCATGAGCACCGTCGAAGCCCGCGAGCTGACGGCCATCTGGAGGATCTTCTTCGCCTCCTCGATCCCTTCGGTGGCCATGGCCCGCTCGAGGCGCCCCTTGTTGTCGTCGGCCGACTTGCCCCCGGCGGCCTGGAAGGTAAGCGGGGGAAGGGCCTCGACCGGCTCGACTTCAGCCTCCATCTTGACGCCGAACTGGGCCAAAAAGCGCGCCAGGAGACGGCGCATGTGGCCGCTGGTGAGAACCTTCTCCGACTTCCCCACCTTGGCGTTGTGCTGCCCGGCATAGACGAGCGCCGGCACGAGCCAGGCCAGCGCCATGATCACCTGGCCAGCGATCGAGGAGGGGATCACCCAGGCCAGGAGGGCCGCCACCGTGAACGGGAAGGCGGCCAGGGCACCCCAGAGGTTGGGGCGGATGCCGAGCTTCGCCGAATCGCGCGTGATCCAGTCGCTCGTCATCGCCCAGCCGACGACCTGCAGCCACCAGCAGACCAGCGGCAGAATCGACAGCCCGCCCCCCGTCTCACGCGTGGCCCACTGCGGATTCGGCGCGGGCCAGCCCTGAGCCAAGGCCGGCGTGGCGGTGAGCACCAGGGCCCATCCGACGACGGCCGCGGGGAGAATATTTGTCGACAATCGTCGCATCACGTCACTCCGATGCCCTTCAGCGCCATCATCAGCGCCTCGCGGTTGGGGGCAATCTCGAGCGCGTCGTTGCGATCGATGAGCCCCTGGTCGATGAGGCTCTTGAGGCTCATCGTGAAATCCTGCATGCCGTCGCGGTGCGACTTCTTGATGTGATCGGCGAGAAGATGATCCTGCTCCTCGAGGATGTACTTCCTCACGAGGACATCGAAGAACATCACCTCGCAGATCGGCACCCGGCTGACCCCCTCGCGGATCGACTTCAACAGCTTCTGCGCGATGATCCCCTTCATGTTGAAGGCGATGGCGCTGCGGATCGAAGGGTGCTCTTCCTGGGGGAAGAGGTCGAGGATGCGGCCGATGCAACTGGAGGCGCTCGCCGCATGGATCGTGCCAAACACGAGATGGCCCGTCTCGGCGGCGTGAATGGCCGTCTTGAACGTCTCCACGTCACGCAACTCGCCGACGAGGATGATGTCGGGATCCTCGCGCACCGCGTGCTTCATCCCGATCTCGAAGTTCTTGACGTCGGTGCCGATCTCCCGCTGGTTGATCAGGCACTTATCCTCGGTGAATACGAACTCGATCGGATCCTCGAGGGTGAGGATGTGCTTGCGGTAGGTCTGGTTGATGTAATTGAGCATCGATCCGATCGTCGTGCTCTTGCCGGAGCCGGTGACGCCCGCGAGGAGCACCATCCCCTGGTCGAGGACGCACATCCTCTCGAGGCTCGGCGGGAGAAAGAGCCCCTTGAAGTCGGGGATCTTGTTGTTGACGCGCCGCGCGACCATCCCCAGCGAGCCCTGCTGGTAGAGGAGATTGACGCGAAACCGCCAGCGAGTGTCATCGACGACGCAGGTGTGGGCGAAGTCGGCACCGCCATCGACGTCGAGGATCTTCTTCTGCCGATCGTCGAGCATCGCGAAGCAAAGCCGCTGCATCGTCTCGTCGTCGAGCTTGTCGTGCTTGAGCGGCTGGAGCGAGCCCTTCACGCGCATGAAGGGGGGCTGACCGACCTTGAGATGGAGATCGCTCCCCTGCAACCGCACCAGGGCCTCGAACAGCCTGTCGATCTCGAGGCGGTCCTTCTTCTTCTGGCCCCGGACGGGGGTGGCGGCGGGGGTCGCGGGAGCGGTTTCGATCGTGGCCATGGCATGCCTATCGAAGAGGGTGAGGGGGAACGCAGAAACTGCCACCACATCGGCAGGGCACGGCCGGGGCTGGCGCGTCGTCGCCCGGGGCTGGCGCGTCGTCGCCCGCGGTCGCAGCCGTCAGGACGGGGGCGGACGGACCGGAATCCCCCGACGGATGAACAGTTCCTTGACCTCCCGGATCGTACACTGGCCGAAGTGGAAGATGCCAGCGGCCAGGGCTGCATCGGCCCCGCCGAGCGTAATCGCGTCGGCAAGGTGCTCGGGGCCCCCAGCGCCGCCGCTGGCGACGACGGGGATGCCGACGGCGCGACTGACGGCGGCGGTGATCTCCAGGTCGTAGCCATCGCGCGTGCCGTCGCGATCCATGCAGGTCAGCACGATCTCTCCGGCACCGAGCCGCTCGACCTCGCGGGCCCAGGCCACGGCCTCCAGCCCCGTCGGAACCCGTCCCCCACTGACGAACACCTCCCAGGTTTCCCGGCCATCCTTCATCACCCGCTTGGGGTCGATGTTGACGACCGTGGCACAGCTGCCGAGCCGGTCGGCGACGCGCGAGACGAGTTCCGGCGTCCGCACGGCGGCGGAATTGATGCTCACCTTCTCCGCGCCTGCCTGAATCAGCCGACAGGCGTCGTCGAGCGTCCGGATCCCGCCACCGACGGTGAACGGCATGAAGACCGTCTCCGACACCCGGCGGACCACATCGAGCATGATCGAGCGTTCCTCGTGGCTGGCGGTGATGTCGAGGAACACCAGCTCATCGGCTCCCTCCGCCTCGTAGCGGGCGGCGACCGCGACCGGATCGCCGGCATCGACGAGGTCGAGGAACTTCGTCCCCTTCACGACACGCCCCTTCTCCACGTCGAGGCAGGGAATGATCCGTTTGGCGAGCACGCATCAACCTCCGGCGGAGTGACCGATCCGTCCCTCGTCGGGGCTGGATGCGGTGGCGTAGAGACGGTGGGGAATCCGCCCGGCAAGGAACGCCTGCCGGCCCGCGTAACAGGCCGCCTGCATCGCCGCGGCCATCCGCAGCGGATCGGTGGCGTGGGCGATGGCGGTGTTGAGGAGGACACCATCGACGCCGAGTTCCATCGCCTCGGCAACGTCGCTGGCGGTGCCGACACCGGCATCGACGATGACGGGATAGTCGGGGTCGTCCCCCTTGAGATATTCGAGGCAGATCTTCAGGGCGTTGGGATTGAGGATCCCCTGCCCAGAGCCGATCGGGCTCCCGGCCGGCATCACGCTCGCCGCCCCGGCCTCTTTGAGCCGCCGGGCAATCACCGGATCGTCGCTCGAGTAGACGAGGACAGTGAAGCCCTCGGCGACGAGCCGGATCGTCGCATCGAGCGTGCCAATCGGATCGGGGAGGAGCGTGCGCGTGTCACCGAGGACCTCGAGCTTCACCCACTCGCTGCCGGGATTGCCGAGATCACGGAGCAGTTCGCGGCCGAGCCGGGCGACGCGGACCGCCTCGTCGGCGGTGAAGCATCCGGCCGTGTTGGGGAGGATCGTGTAGCGCTTCGGATCGAGGTGGTCGAGGATGTTCTCGCCGGCCGCGTTCACCAGCCGCTCGCGCCGCACAGCTACCGTCACGCAGTCGGTCCCCGCTGCCTCGAGGCACCGGGCCATCTCGGCATAGGAGCGGTATTTCCCGGTGCCGACGACGAGGCGACTGGAAAGCGTGATCCCGCCGACGGTGAGCGTCTCGGCGGTCGAGTGCACAGGGGGCATGATGGGCGGAGGCACCGTGGGATCGGGAGGAGGAGACCCTTGGCAGGGCTTGGAGCCTAGCAGGCTTTCGGACCGGTGGCACTCCACGGCCGCGGACAACGGACTCGGCTGCACCGCGGCGACCGCGTCCGGGGCGGCAGCGAGCGCTCAAGCGATCAACCGCCGCCGACGAGCGTCACGATCTCGATCCGATCCCCTGCCGCGAGCGCCCACGCCGCCAAGTCACGCCGGGGGACGATCCGCTCGTTGATCTCCACCGCCAGCGGCCGGCCGGCGAAGCCTAGGGCCGTGACCGCATCGAGGGCCGAAGCCCCGGCGGCAAAGGCCCTCGGTTCGCCATTCACTCTCACCGAAAGCAACGCCGGCGCATCGGCCGGCAGAGCCGGTGGCGTGGCGGCATCGTCGATCGGATCGGGGTCGGTCACGGGGCTGGCGGAAGAGGAGACTGGAGCAGGGAGAGCCGGAACTTACCGAGGTTGTGGGTGCCGTCGGCGAACTGATGCTCGATGGTGAACAGGAGGACGCTTCCGGCCGGCAGGGCAACTTCGGGGGCGAGCTCGAAGGTCAGCGCGTGATCCTTGCCGACCTCGGGGGCGATCGCCCAGCCCGATTCCGGATTGTCGTCGATCGAGGCCGCAGCGGGATATCCCCCCTGCTCGAAATCAGCCTTGGCTGTCGCGAGCTTGACGACGTTGGGAGCATCGGCGCTCCCCGGCGCCCCCGACTGGATCGCAAACCTACTCAGGACAACGTTGCCGTTCCCGGCCCGTCCCGGCCCCATCGCGGGGAGACTCGGATCGGTGAGGGCCTCGAGCTTGACCGCCGCGACGTTCCCTCCCGGCGGAACGATCGCCTTGATGGTGTAGACATCCTTGGCGAGGCTGCCGGTTACGAGCACGATCCCGTCGGCGGCGATGGCGGCGGTGGCGCCGGCCGCGCTCTTGAACTCGGTCGGCACGACCGCTGCGAAGGCGGGGGCGGCTGGCGGCGGCGGCGGCGGCACCGGGGCGAGCTCGGGCGAGGGGACCGGGACGATCCGTCCGCCGGCATGACTGCCGATGAACATCGTCTGGCCGTTGGGGGCCACGGCCACGCACCACACGCTCGACGGCTTGGCTCCTTCGACCGGCGGCGGCCCCTTCTGCTCAGCCTTCGAAGCGACGTCCCAGAACTTCACAGCCCCGTCGAGACTGGCACTGGCGAGTCGGGCGTTGTCGGGGGTGAAGGAGACGCTCGTCACCCAATCCTTGTGGCCGGCGAGGGTGCCATGCTCCTTGGAATCGGCGGTGTTCCAGAGCTTCACCACCCGGTCGGCACCGGCCGTGGCGAGCTTCGAGCCGTCGGGGGAATAGGCGACTGCCCAGAGGGTGTCGGCGTGTCCTTCGAGCTTCCCCTTCTCGGTGCCGGCGGCCACGTCCCAAAGCTTGACGAGCTTGTCACCGCCACCGGTGGCGAGCGTAGCGCCGTCGGGGGAGAAGGCGACGGAAGTGACCGGGCCACCGTGAGCGGCAATCGTGCGGATTTCGGCGTTCGTGGCGGTGTCCCAGACAACGACGGTGCCATCCTCGCCGGCGGTGGCGAGCTTCGTGCCATCGGGAGAGAAGTCGAGCGAACGGACCCAGCCCTTGTGCTTCTTGAGATCGGCCTTGAGGGCCCGGCCGGGGAGGTCCCAGAGCTTGACCAGGCCGTCGTAGCCGGCCGTGGCGGCGAGCTTGCCGTCGTTAGAGGCTTTGATCGCCCACACAGCCGTCGGGTGGCCGGCGAGGTCGCCAGCCCGGTTGCCGTCGGCCGGATTCCAGATCGCGGCGTCACCGGGACGGTAGAGGAGACTCTCGCCCCCGGAGGTGAGGAGTTGGGCGCCGTCGGTGGTGTAGTCGGCGGCGATCACCCAGCGGGGGTGAGCCGGGAGGTTGGCAGCGGGGGCCGGAGGAGCAGGCGTGGCGGGATCCTGAGCGGAGGCCCGGCCGCTGCCGACGACCAGCAGACCGATGATCGCAGCCACGCCGAAGAGACGGTGCGAACGGAGGTGGAAACCAGGGACAGTGCAACTCATGGTCGGCTCCTCTGCCGGGACGCTCAAACGAGATTCAGTGATCGGGTCGGTGGATGAATGCAGGGACGTTTCTCCCCCTGGACCCCTTCCCCGCATCGACGTGGCAAAGAGTATAGTTTGCCCAAGCCCCCTGTTTCCAACCACGGTGCCAGGGGATTCCCGGAACCAATCCCCCGTTTTGTTCCTCTCTTCTCCGTTCCACTCTCTTTGGGACCCGCGTCATGGCCACCTCCTCCCGCTCGAAGTCCTCTGCCACCCCGCGGCGGAAAGCCGACGTCGTCCTCGTCGCCAGCGGCGACCTCCGCGAGGAGGCCAATCGGGTCTGCTGGCCGGCCCAGAAGCAGATGGAAGCGGATTTGACGCGGGCCTTCGCCGCCGCCGGCCGGACGCTCGTTCGGGGCCATGCCCCCTCGAAGGCCCGCGGCCACGGCTTCATCGCCAGCGCCCGCGAGGGAATCGACGTGTTTGCCTCCATCGACCCGACCGCGCCGCTCGTCGTCGCCGAGGCTGTCTGGCAATACTCAAACCACGTCCTCCCCGGGCTCTCCAGCCACTCTGGGCCGATCCTCACCGTTGCCAATTGGTCGGGGCAGTGGCCGGGCCTTGTCGGGATGCTCAATCTCAACGGCTCGCTCACCAAAGCGGGCGTCCCCTACGCCACGCTCTGGGCCGACGACTTCTCGAGCGCCGGCTTCCAGCGCCACCTCGAATCGTGGCTGGCCACCGGCAAGGTCCGCCATGACACGAGCCACGTCGTGCCGATGGCGGCGGTGAAGGTGCCCGGGAAGCTCGAGCAGATCGGCGCCGGGATCGCCGCGGAGCTCCGCGAAAAGAAGGCCCTCATGGGAGTCTTCGACGAGGGCTGTATGGGGATGTACAACGCGATCATCCCCGATCGGCTCCTCCACGCCACCGGGGTTTTCAAGGAGCGTCTCAGCCAGTCGGCCCTCTACCACGAGACGACGCAGGTCTCCGACAGCGAGGCCCGCGAAGTCTTCCGGTGGCTCGAGGCGGCGGGGATGAGCTTCCACTTCGGGAAGGACGAGGCCGCCGACCTGACCCGGGCCCAGGTGCTCACGCAGTGCCGGATGTACATCGCCACGCTCCGCCTCGCGGAGCGCTTCGGCTGCGATCTCGTCGGCATCCAGTATCAGCAGGGGCTCAAGGATCTCCTCCCGGCCAGCGACCTCGTCGAAGGGATGCTCAACGATTCCAAGCGGCCGCCGGTCTGCGCTCAGGGCTCCACGAAGCCGATCTTCAAGGGGAAGCCGCTGACCCACTTCAACGAGGTCGACGAGTGCGCCGGCCTCGATGGCCTGCTCACGCAGCGCGTCCACGAAGCCCTCGGCGAGCCGACGGAGAACACCCTCCACGACATCCGCTGGGGGGATTGGGACCGCTCCAACACCACCGACCAGTGGGTGTGGGTGTTCGAGATTTCGGGCGGCGCTCCCCCGGCCCACTTCACCGGCGGCTGGAAGGGGGCCCACGGCTACCGCCAGCCCCCGATGTATTTCCGCCTCGGTGGCTCGACGCTCGCCGGCGTCAGCAAGCCGGGTGAGATCGTCTGGAGCCGAATCTGGGTCGACGGCACCGGCCCCGCCGAGAAGCTCTGCATGGACATCGGCCGGGCGAGCGTCGTCAAGCTCCCCGAGGAGGAGACGCAGCGGCGTCTGGACTCGACGACGAAGCAGTGGCCGATCATGCACGCGGTCACGCATGGCGTGTCGCGCGATCAGATGATGGCCCGCCACAAGGCAAACCACGTCCAGGTGGCCTATGCCAAGGACGCCGCCGGCGCCGACCGCTGTGCCCTGGCGAAGGCCGCCGCCGCCCGGGCCCTCGGAATCGACGTCGTCTTCTGCGGCACGCGTGGCCCCGGGGCCGCGGCGAGCGGCCGCTGGGACGGCTAAAGTGGCTCAACTGTTCTGGGACGCCTGCTCTGGCTCAACGGATCCGGTTCAACGGATCCGGGGCTCCGATAGATCAGTCGGTCAGGCGATCCACACCGGGAAGTCGGTGTCTGACCGCGGCGTGAGCTTCACGCCGGCGATCTCCACGGAGGGAGCGTTCAAGCGGTGCACCTTCACCTCGCCGGCCGACACCGAGTAGAGGAGATCGCCGATCCGCACGCCCCGTTCGACGGCGCCGCTTGCATGGCTGATCTCCCCGAGGCGGGTGAACGTGCCATTGGCAGCGAGATCGATCCGGAAGACGACCAGCCCCGTGCTGCCGCTCCACCAATCCCCCTCCTGCACCGGGAGCGTGAGGATCCCCTGCTCGGGGAACCAGGCCAGCGCGTGGTGATCCCACAGGGCACTCGACCACGACTGCCATCCCTCTCCGGCGAAGGTATAGGTCGATGACCGCCGCGGATTGGCCGGATTGCTGACGTCGAACACCGACAGCTGGAGGCCGAGGACACGGCCGGTGGTCGGATCGACGTCGCGACCGATGCCGAGGAGGCGGGTGGCGTCGAGCGGTTGGAGATAGGAGGAGAAGCCGGGAACTTTGAGCTCGCCGACGACCTTCGGCCGGGTGGGGTCGGCCAGATTGATGACAAACAACGGATCGACCTGCTTGAACGTGCTCACGTAGGCGACGTCGCCGACGAACCGGCTGGAATAGATCCGCTCCCCCCGGGCAAGCCCCTGGACAGCGCCGACGGTGACGAGATTCCCGTCCGACTCCCCGAGGACGAACACACCCGCGGAGGAATTGGTGAAGTTCCAGTCGCCGCCGCTGCCCCAGTTCGTCGTCGCCACGCGGAGAAAGCCGTCGTGTTCATCGAGCGAGAATTGGTCGAGCGTCGTCCCCGGCACGGCCCCCATCGACTCAAGCGCCACGCCGCTGGCGCCGAGATCGAAGTGGTAGATGTTCGTCGTCAGGCCGGTGTCGCGGTCATCCCACCAGCTCCCCCAATTCGTGGCCGAGACGTAGAGACCCGTCGTCGATGCGTAGACCGTGCCGGAGATCCCGGCGACGCTCGTTGACGATTCCGGCCCGACCGTGTCGTCGGTGATGTCGAACTCGACGACCGACAGCATCGTGGCCGATTGGAAGTCGACGGGAACCCAGGTGTTGTCGACGGTGACGAGTTGGCCGGAGGTCGTGGCGCCGGAGGCCGCGGTGGCGGTGTACGTCGGCAGGGCCTGATCCTTCCACGCCTGCTCGAGCCGGGCCCGGTAGGCGGCCGCATCCTCGTAGACATATCGTTGCCCCCCCGGCGGGCCGAAGTCGATCGGCGGGAGGATCGCCGTGACGATTTGGTCGGCAGCAGCGGAGCTCACCGGATCGGGGGTGGCAGGCGTCGTCGAACCGCCGTCGGTGCCGTCCATCGGCACGAGCGCCGGCGCGGGGATGCCGAGGTCGTCCTGGGCCACGACGAACACGCGGCCGTCGATCTCGCGGGCATCCTGGAGCCAGCCGTCGAGGGCTGTCTTCTCGAGAACCTTGGGCAAGGACGGATCGGCGACGTCGATCACGGTGACGACGACCTGCGGCTGCCACTGGAGCCCCTCGCCCCACCAGCCGGCGATCCGGGCAAAGGACGTCGGCGTTCCGGTCTCACCGGTGGGGCTGACCCAGCGATTCTCCTGCGAGATCACCGTCAACCGACTACCGCGGAGGAACAGCGACCGCTCGTCGCCGTCGACCGCGATGTGGCTCGACACCGCGAGCGAAGCGGCAGGCCACGCGCTGAGAATGTCGACGCCGTCACCGGCGAGCACATAGAGCGATCGGCCGTCGGTCTTGACGATATCCCCCTCGTCGACGCCGGCGACCTGGTTGTTCGTGCCGGAGAAGTCGGCGTTGTTTGCCGATGGCGCGGGGCTCAGGCTGGAGGCTGCGACATCCCCATACCGGGGGGTATACGAGATCGGCCACCACGGCGCCGGCTGCCCGAGCTGGCCCCCCCACTGCTTCATCGCGGTGTCGAGATACCAGCTCTTGAGCTGCTCGGCGCTGGTCACGGTCTGGAGCGGATTGGTGGTCTCGTTGCCGATCAGCTTCTCGCCGGCGGCGAGCCGCACCTGATCGACCCCCTTCACACCATAGAACTGATCGATGCCGGTGCCGCCGACGAGCGCGTTCTTCCCGGCGCCGCCGCGGAGTGTGTCGCGGCCGGCGTCGCCATGGAGCGAGTCGTTGCCGACGCCGCCGACGAGGGAGTCGTTGCCGTCGCCCCCCTCGATCCCATCGTCACCACCGCCGCCGTTGATCGTGTCGTTCCCCGGTCCACCCTGAATGTGGTCGGCCGCGTTCCCCCCCTGGATCGTGTCGTTCCCGACGCCACCCACGAGCCAGCTGCGGATCTTCGTGTTGCCGGGAATGTCGATCGTGATCGCGTCGTCGCCGCGGCCCCCGAAGATATGGATCACACGCACCGCCGCCTCGCGGCGCGTGCTGACGACGGTGCCGTTGACGGTGGCCCGCAGCAGGGCGGCATTGGCCGGGTCGCGATCGACGACGATCGTGTCGTCGAAGTTCCCCTTCACCTGGTCGCCGGTGATCCGCCACAGCGCCGCGCCGATGTTGGCCGCCATCGGGAGGCGTGCCTCGAGCGCCTCGAAGCTCGCCAGGAGCCCCGCTCCCACCCCACCCTGCGAACGATTGGCACGCCCGCGGCGCGACGAACCGGGGGATTGACGACGGGAGGGTGCCATGGCGGGCCTCGGCGTGGATTGGGGTTGAGGGGCCAAAGCCCTGGAGCGGAATCGATCCCCCCGAATCCATGAGCGTAGGTCGTCGGCTGCGACGCCGCAATATCCCTGGGTCGGTCGGCTGCCCCCTGTCCGTAGGCTCGGGGTATCATCCTGCCTTCCCCCTTTGCCCTGCTTTTCTGATCGCCCCCCAGCCGGGTCGAATCCTTCTCCCGAACCCCGAAGAAGCCTCCATGAAAAGCTCCGCTTCCGCCGCATCGCACTCCGGTTTTCTCGGTATCGACGCCGGCACGCAGGGGCTGTCGGTGATCTTGACCGACGCCACCTTGAAAATCCTCGCTACGGGGGAGGCGGGCTACGAGATGGTGCCGGGCCTCGGCGCGGAATGCTACGAGCAGGCTCCGGCCGACTGGGAGAAGGCCCTCGGCTTGGCGATGGCGGCCCTGCGGAAGAACCTGGCCGCCAAGGGGATCGAGCTCTCCGTTGCGGCGATCGGCATCTCCGGTCAGATGCATGGCGAGGTGCTCGCCGATGCAAACGGCGCGGCGATTGCGCCAGCGCGGCTGTGGTGCGATGGCCGCAACGAGGCCGAAGCCGCCGAGCTCACAACGCTTCTCGGCGTGAAGATGCCGAAGCGGATCACCTCCGCGCGCTTTCTATGGACGGT
>Ga0164295_10000412_pt1 | contig 36881 bp, 57 predicted proteins | sample GEODES006metaG_FD_111798 | JGI IMG/M metagenome (GOLD analysis project Ga0164295, IMG submission 111798) | Oligotrophic lake water microbial communities from Sparkling Lake, Wisconsin, USA - GEODES006 metaG | ecosystem: Environmental > Aquatic > Freshwater > Lake | place: USA: Sparkling Lake... | reverse complement strand
TTTGTTTCTACCGCTAACTTAGTGCGTATATAAGCAAATAAGGCACGTTCATTAATATTATGCCTTCTTTGCCATGCAACCCTATACATTTCTTCGTTTACCATCGTTTGTCTTTAAAAAGTTTTTCAACTTTTTTGCGTTCATTATTTTTTAATTTAGCATCATAAACAAGAAAGAATCCAAACCAAAAAGAACTTGTGATTGCAACCGAGTTTAATATGATGGCCCAAGTTTCCATTAATCTTCTTCGGTTACCATTGAACCAATTTCGGTAGGATCAATGTTTAGGCTACCTAATGGCACTTGATTAGAACGAATATAAACCTGTTGCATAATTGGGTCGTTAGTTGGCTCAAAGTCCATAAATACTCTTTTCTCATCTTGAGTAAGAACACCATCTAATTTCTCTAATATACTTGCTGCATCCAAGAAGTTTTGTTTCATCTCTGGATAAGCATCCACATCAAACCTTAAAACATATTGAGAAGGATTTAAACCCATGCTCGGAGCCAACCACTCTAATAAACCTTCACATACTCTTGATTGCATTGGAACAACGCAGTTGATAATCATTCTACGGATAAATTGAGCCAAGTTACTTTCGGTCAAATTATCGGCATTTAAAAGAACATAAGGGTAATGCCATAATCTACACAATTGCTCGGTAGATAACTTACTCATTGCTCTTAAATCTAAATCAATGTTAGTAGTAGATAACTTAGTAAATCCAACTTTGGTGTTAGAGAATACAACTCTACCTTTAGCATTTGAGTTATAGATTTTATCATAAACTTTATCTTCTAAATCTTGTTGTACCGTTGGATCAATATCTTCGGTGTTCATGTCATCTTTATACAAGAATCCCACCGCACCCCTTGTTTCGAAGTTTTCAATTGCTACTTCCTCTCCACTATTAGCTTTTTGCAAAACTCTTGCACCAGCGGTTAAAGGTGAGAATCCACGATGAACCGTAGTTTGGTTATTAAAATCGGGATTGAACGATCTAAACGATAAAAAGAATGCTGGCTCAACATCTTGATTTATTGAATGTATTTTATACTTAACTATCCTTCTAAAATTATCGGTAACGATTGTATAATCAAAAGGTGCAATAACATGAAGTCTTGCAATCTTACCCGGTTTAAGTGGGTCTTCCTCTCCCCATATACCAACATCCTTGGTTAATAAATCCCAAGAAAATAATGATTGAAAAAATTGCTTGGATGTTTGATAAGAATTGGGTCTTTTAAGCAAAGCTAATATTGGGTGTTCTTCCAACTCTTTCATTGCTTTAGACCGAATAGCATTACCCTCCATTATGCTCCTATCCGTAGGTCTTGTCAATAAGGCTTTATACTTACTAACCGACTTTATTTGCATTTTATTGGCTTGATATAATTCCAAAGGAATTTCAACGGCTCTTGATGAAATGTCATCTACGATGGCATAAACATCTACGTTCTTCTCAAATCCATTATTGATTGCATCACGATAATCTGTGTTATAAAGAGAATACGTTTGTCCTCCATTAAACATCTGCCATTGCTTAACACTTTGTATTGTAGTCAAGGCTTTCTTGCTTGTAAAAAAATCTAATAATCCCATGTCTAAAAAATAATAAGTTTTTTCTTTGAATACTTAGTATAAACGGCATACCGAATACTATCTAATGCGTGATTAAAGTCATCAATGGGTTTATTTATTTGTTTTCCCCCAACCATCATCCATTGGTAGTTATCTACTTCCTTTTTAATGTTTTTTGACCGCCTCGTGTAATACACTTCATATTCCCGCAATTTACTTATTCCTGCATTAACACTATCGTTTCCTTTGACTGCTTTTTTAATTGGCAACCCCTCTCTGCGTAATTCCTCAATAGATTTTGGATCGGCACTATCAGCATAAATCTCACCGAGTTTATCTGGGTAAAGCTTAATCCTTTTAGCTAAATCTGAATTAGTTAATCCAGTTTGGTAAATAACTTCATCAAGGTATAACTTATTTCCTAATTTTGCAATTCGAATAAGTGCCGTAGGGTCATTTGAGAATCCAAAGTCAAGGCCACTAAACAATACATCAACATCTTTTGGGAAAAATTCACAAGGTTGCCAATCGTGATAAATAAGGGATTCAACACTTGGTTTAGGGTTTTGCTGATAAAGGGATTCAAAAGTAAATGGTTCATTCTTCTTAACTCTTAACAATTTTTCTAATGCGTGTTTTTCGGGCCACAAAGCCTCACCATCTTTTCTTTTGTCATAACTATTCTCAGCTTTTTCACGAATGGCAGGAAATTCAATAATTGTCCAGTCATCATCACGTTCAAGCAACCTACCAGCTAAATCATCATCATACCACCTTGTTTGGATAAGAACTTGTGCCGAACCATTGTGTAACCTCGTTTCGAACACATCGGTGTACCAATTCCAAAGTTGTTCTTTAACAACACTTGATTGTGCCTCTTGCCGATCTTTAAGTGGATCATCAATAATTCCAATATCAACCGATGTACCCGTTAGTGAACCACCTCTACCAACGGCTTTAACATATCCATTAGCATTAACGGTTTGAAAGAACTCGGCCATCCTAATTGCCTCACCTTTTTTCTCACCAATCCTTGTTTCGGGAAAAAGTAGTTTAAATTCCTCTCCCACGATTCTTCTTTGTATTTCATTGCTAAATTGCTCGGCTAAAGTAGCATTATAAGAAATAACGGCTAATTTAAGATTTGGGTTTCTTCCAAGAAGGTAAGCGGGGAAACTTCGTGTTGACAACTCAGACTTGCCATGTTGTGGAGGCACAAAGATCATTAACTTCTTAATCTTACCAGCATACACTAAATCCAAATGATCAGCAATCACCTTGTGAAACCATTGCATATCATAATCGGGTTTAATGAACTTAACGAAGTTACTAAACGACCTCCTCGAAAGTTCCCTCGTCAATATCTCTTTCTCTAATTTGGCTAAGTCTTTCTCGGATTTGCTCATCGGTCAATAATTTTGGATTTAATATATCTTCTTTAACATTTGTTTCAATTTGTATTGCTTGGGATGCCTTGCCATGTTGAAACTCAATCATAAATTGGCTATTCTTCATCTCACCATTTTTAATGTCACCTAAGATGGCATTTGCGATCACCGAAATGAAGGCAGGTGTCTGAGAGTCCATCGCAATCATTCTAATGTCAGCAACGGTCATAGAATTGACCATAGCAACTACATCTACTACATCTTGCTTAGTCATGCGAATACGAAGTGATTTATCTACCTCCTCCATGACTTTACGGAACATATTCTTGGGCCTACCATTGGGATTTCTTATTTCACCCGGTTGGATAGGTTTGAGGTTTTTTAATTGATTCTCAGTAAGCTTGCGTTTAGGCTTTTGATATTCTTGTTCTTCCATTTTGTAGTCATTAATTAACTTTGAAAATGCCCTATATTTTTTTTAGGTCAATTTCGGTTTAAATACGTTTTTCAATTTTGTCTTGTTGGTATTACACTAAGTATTACACTAAGTATATACTAAGTATAATATATATACTCTAACCTTATTTATAATCATTCTAAATAACCTTAACTTATTGACCCTTAGTATTTTAAGAAGTAGTTCCGCCGGGAAATACCCTTATTTAGAATGGGTCTTAATAGTAGTTTACATGCAAACATAGGCAACTTTTTTATAAAACGAGTCATTTCTTTGTTTTTACTCATAATATTTTCCCAATGTTTACATATTTCACCCCAAAAGTATTAGGATTTTTTTAGTGGGCCCCCAATTCCCAACAGGGTACCCCTCTTTGCTCCACGCATAAAAATCGTAACCAAAGTTGCTCCAAGTAGTTTACTACTGAATAAAAAATGGATCCGGTGGTGTCATTTGAATAAAAAACGTAGCCAAAGCCGGATCCGGGGGTGTGGTGGATAGCAGGCCGGGAGTAGCCACCATGTACAAAACCTTGTTTAATCTATCTAAACGCACTTTATACTAATATGAATACATAACCTTAATACATTTAATCTAAGGCACTATATAAGGACTATGTAGGGAAACACCTTACCCACCGCATGAACCTACCTTAAATCAAAGATATGATACCTTAAATCTAATTGTAGGGTAAAACATATACCAAACAAAAAAAGGCCCCCGCTTTAAAGTTTTTTTTTCTTTTAATGATATGGTATTAAGTAAACCAATGTATTAACCAATGTAAAGCAATGTATTAAAATAGGTATTAAGATAGTGTACTATTTGAGTTGTGAAATAAGATGACAAAATACTTTATTAATTATGCCAAAATAAAATACAAGAAAGAAAGAAAAGAAAGTGGGGTAAAGAAAAGAAATAAAGAAAGAGATAAAGTATATTACTAATTAATACTATATAATACATTCTAAAGAATGGTGTTACATAAGTGTAATGCTATGCATTCTTATTCAAGAAAAAAATATGGGTTTAATCTGAATAAAAAAAACCTTTTTGAATATTTATTTTTAAAATGTATTTAACCTGTTGAATTACAAAGGATTAACCCATTAAAAAAGTTTATTATTTATGCTTTTTATAATCTATTTAATGCACTAATGAAATTTAGATTGATTCTAAATAAGGGTGTAAATCTATGTTTAATGCGTGTATTAAGCGTTTTTATCCTGTTTAATACCCTATTTCCTTATTTAGATTGATTATAAATTAGGTATTAATGTATTGTATATATGTAAACAAGTATTAATATTGAAATATCATTTAAACAAAAACAATTTTAAACAAATCAATTATGAAAGCTTTACAAACATTATTTCAAGCAATTTTATTTATCGTTTCCTTTTTAGCATTAGGAACAATTTTTTATTTAGTATTTACAAGGCATTATGATAGTTCAGATTTGGTCGGCATAATGGTTTTTACATTTCCTGTATTAATGGCCTTAGTTTTATCTTTTACCTTATTAATCGAAAAAAAATAATTTCACCTTTAAAACCCCTTATATCATGGCTACCAAAATAGAATTTAAAACAAACAGATTTAAAAACTTTATTAGCGACTCAATAGAATTTATTTTTTATATGGTCGTATTGTTTATGGCTATTGCCTTTGTGTCAATAATCGAAAATCTTTAATCATCTTAAACAATTAAAAAAAATGGAAAATTTAAAATTAAACGGATTTAATAACTCTTGGATTTGCAACCGTGAGGCGGTTGGCTTATCTAAATGCTTTGAGGCTTATGCTAAATATTGCAGCGGTAATCATATTTTAGAAATTGGGTTTAATCCAAATAGTGGGTATGTATATATTGCCCTTGAAATGGAACCGATTTCAATTTGTTCAATGTTGGGCGGGGATGTAGAGTATTTATTTAATGACTTTGAAAGTGGTGAAGAAAATTTCTTTGAAACTTATGAGGAGGCGGTGGCTTATGATAATCAAATAACAAAATAAACTTAAATATTATGAAAACTTTATTAATTAATAGATTAGCTTTTTTAGATTGGTATTTTTCAGATAATATTAATTTTACGGATAATGTTTATATATCATTATTACAAGAGGGTAAATATGAAATAGATATTCAAGAACTTTTAGAGTCAACAGGGTATATTTCTGAACATATTTTAGAAAGTGGGCAAGAATATGAACTTTATGAAAATGGGGATGTAAATACAGAAAATGTAAATCTTAAAATCAATTAATCAACTTTTTAAACAAAAACAAAATGAAAAATTATCAATCAAATCAAAAATTAGTTCAAGCCTTTGCTACTTTTAAATCCTATGAGGGTAGGGCAAATAATATGTATTTTGGGGGCTCTACGATTTATTCATACGGTTATCATTTCCCAATAGCAACCCGAACAGACCAAGCGACATTTTTTAATATTAGCAACTATTCAAACACAACGGCAAAACATAAATCATTAGTTCGTAATGCCTTGTTAAATGACAAATTTATAGAGTGTATGTATGTACCTACTATTTCGCAAATTGAAAGGAATTTTTTAGATGACACACACAAAAATAATTTTAATTATTGGGATGTAAGAATTGCCAATTTATTAAAGGAAATTGAAAACCCGAGAGTAAGAAACAAGAAATCACGTTTACTTGAAATCGAAAAATTAAATACTAACAAAACTGAATATAAAAAATATTTTAACATCTAAAAAAATGGAAAAGTATATAGATTATGAAACGGTAAAATTTGATATTAATCAAATACAGGATTTTAAATTAAATTCTGAATATAGCAAATCAATTTTTTGGTCAAATGGCAAAATTGATATTTATGCCTCGCCGCAATGGGATGAGGAATTTGGCAAATGTCCTATTCAATTAAGTTATGGCGAGGAATTAACAGACGGCCACGAATTTGACCTTGGAAAGCCTTATGATTTAGAAAATCAAAAGAAAAGATATTTAGAAATAATTACAGATTTAATTAATGATTTAAAAAATCCGTTTACTAATTATAATAATTTATTAGAAACAGTTTTAAATAAATATAAAATTAAAGCGGAAATAATTGACATTGATGGACTAATTTACGATGGCGATGAGGTTGAGTTATTCGAGGGCCAAATTGTAGATTTAATCGAAATAGATGAATATGAACAAGCTTTAATTTGTACCAATAATGGCGAAAAACACACAATTTTTTCTTATAGAATTCAAATATTAAACTTTTAAAATCATGAAATTTAAAATAAATAAATCAAATCAAATTTTAGCGAGTGTTTGGAGTTGGGAGGGTATTTTGTTAGCCTCGGTAATTACAAAAGAAATAGAAAACGTAGAGCAAGCAAAAAAAATGTTAATTAGTCAAATCCCATACGATTATATTAATAAGAAAATCCAAATCGGTATTTGGAACCTTGATAATGAAACAGAAAAGCTTTTTAGCTGCTTTGCAAGAGAATAAAGAGTAATTAATTAAAGATTAAACATTAGGCCCTTTTTTATGGGCCTTTTGTCATTATTAAGTACCTATATTAAAATCAAACATTGGCCCTATTTTTGGGCCTTTTTGCGTTTACCTAAACCACTACAAAGACATTTTATTAAATACATTGGATTTAAGGCATTATTTTAAAGATACCTATCCAATCATATTACCTACACTACAAAAGTCCTTTAAACTTAAAGTATTGCCCATATAAATTGATAATTAAACAAAATAAATACCTTATAAAATGAATACTCAAAAAATTAATCCGAAATATTACTTTTTTAATTGCCCATTGAAAACAAGTACAAATTTTAACGAAGGAGGGGTAAATACCGGATCCGGTTGTGCCAGCCAAAAAGCTGATAGTCCCGGGGAAATTTGGGGAAAAATTACAAATCCAACCGACCAATTTATTATTTTATGTTCGGTGATTTTTTTATTTTCCTTTTTAATTTTTGTAACATTTTTGCTATTGTTTTTGATAATTTATTTCAAATAATATTTAGATAAAAAAATAATTAATATTTGTTTGCAATTATTAAATAAATCTTGTTTACATTTGCAAAAGAAATTACAAAACAAAATGAAAGAAAAAACTGAAAAAAATCCCAAAAAAGCGGGTAGACCAAAATTGGAACCAACCATCGTAAGATCGGTGAGAGTTAAGGAATCATTAGATAAGGAAATGTGCAAGAGATTTTCCAACAAATATGTGAGTAAATTATGGCCAGATTTTTGCCGAGTTTATTTACTAAATAATTAGCATTCATAGTTGATAGGTTTAAGATTAGATTGGGGAAAGGCATTGAAATTTTTTTAGTGCCTTTTTTTTTCAACACTTTTTCTGAAAATGATAAAAATGGAAAATAATAATAAAGCAATCACTTACGAGGAATACAGGGCGGTAGCTAAGGTATTTACCTTTATTTGCAAGAATGATAAAAAATACGATAAAGATGGTAAGATAGTTATCTCTTTTGACTCCGAAGAAGATTTAGACAACATTATTGATACTACTTGGGAATCTTTAAATAAAATTCAAAATGAATTGGAATGATGATAATGATGTAGCTAAGTTTTGGGCCTTTGTTTGGATACTTTGGGCCGTTAGTCTATTTTATATTGCAATTAAGTATTTTAATCTTTTATGATAGAAACTATATTAGGAGTGGTGCCAAGTAAATCTAATTCATATCGAATAGCTGGGCGGTTTATTTATAAAACAAAAGCACTTAAAGATTACGAGCAAAGTTTTATTGATCAATGTATTAAGTACAAAAATGCTAACATTGAAGGAAACCTAAAGATTACATTAAGAGCATACTACCCTAACCGCAAATCTGATTTAGATGGAGTCACCAAAGCAGTTTTAGATTTACTACAAAAAGTGAATGCTTTTGAGAATGACAATAAAGTTGCAGAATTATTTTTATTTAAGGGATTAGATAAAGACAATCCAAGAATAGAATTTAAAATTGAAACAGTAGATTATATTATTTAAACTTAAAAACAAACGCAAATGAAACGAGTAAGAATTGGAGAAGTGACACTTGTCCACAATCAAAACAAAAAGGCGGGAGCCAACAATGAGTATTATTCGGTAATACTTAGAATGCCCAATGGGCCATGTAAATTCTTGTTCACTGAGAATGAGATTGACACCGCTAACAACCGGGCAATTGACAATTGGGAAGACACTCCAGAAAGAAGTTATCTATCTACATTTTTAGATTAATTGAGATGCAAGGCAAGAAACCTCATAGCTATGATACATCATCAGATGTGTGTTATTATGGCACAATTGCATTAATTGTTTTACTTATAATGTTTGCAATACTATGACACCAAAAATAAAAGCAGAAGAAATCTATAACAGATGTTTAGATAAAATACAAGGATTAGAAGGTACAGAATGGTGGGAATCTGCCAAGCAATGTGCATTAATTGCAGTAGATGAGATAATTTATGAATATTTTGTAATTAGTTATCGAACAGAAGGAAGTAATTTAAGATTACCATTTGAATGGTGGGAATCAGTCAAAGGAGAAATAGAAAAACTATGACAACGCAAGATTCGCATGATTACTTAACATACTTTAGTCTTTGCAACTTCATGCAAGATTTCATTGAAGACAAATGGGCAAGAAATAGTAATAATGTAAGAAAGGTTAAATTATTGTCTAATCAATTAAAAGGAGAATTAGAAAAATCCGTAGATCATGTATTTACTAACAAAGATACCGAAGGGGTTGACATGGGTAATGTATTGGAGCAATTCGTACAAGCCAGTTACATTATGGAGTTCTTCTTCAAGGTTGGGTTACACATGGATGAACTACAAGCTGATCAAAAAGACAAACTAAATAAAGAGATGAACGAATTGTTGGCTCAATATGGTATCAACTTAAATGTAGAAATAAATGGATAGTATCGTTGAGTCTGTAATAGATAAAATAAAATCTCGTTCTGAGGTTGGAATAAAAAAATATGGTGTAACATTGGACAGGACAGATTTTACCACTATTCAATGGATTGATTCTGCGATTGAGGAACAAATGGATAATATTTTATATTTAACAAGATTAAAAAAAGACCTAATAGAAAATGGAATATCGTAAAGCATTTATTTATCAAATAACTAATCCTTGTGGTAAAATATATATTGGATCTACCGTTGATTTAAAAGATAGAATTTATAGGTATAAAAATGCAAAACTTGGGAGCCAATTTAAAATAAAACATTCTATAATAAAATATGGATGGGATAATCATAAGTTTGAAGTAATATTTGAATGCGAAGAAATTGATAGATATAAATATGAGGCATTTTATGGACATAAATTTCAAGTATTAGGCGATGAAGGATTAAATTTATCTTTACCTAGTGGCGAAATTAAAGGATATGCAAAATCAGAGTCTACGAAATTAAAAACTAGTTTAATTCATAAGGGGAAAAAGATAAGTGATGAACAAAAAAAAGCTATGTCAATATCTTTGAAAAAAACATTTAAAGAAAATGGTCATCCATGCACAGGAAGGTTGCCTTGGAATAAAGGAAAACCTTTTTTATCCGGGAAAAACAATCCAATGTTTGGGGTAAGAAGAAGTAATGATTGGAAAATTAAACAATCTTTACTAATGAAAAATATTAACCTAAGTGGTGAAAATCACCCATCAAGTAAAATTATAATTGATAAATATACTGGTGTGTTTTATTATTCACTTGGTGAATTATGTAGGCTTATTAGTGCAAATTATTCTACAATGAAAAATAAATTAAATGGAAATTTAAAAAACAATACAAGATATGAATACGCATAAAGAAATTATTGAATTAAATGAACGCATTGATGAAATACACAATGAGCATAATGATATTTTTAATTATTTAAAATTAATTAAGACTGAATTAGAAAAGGAATTAGATATTAAAAATCGAATCATCGAAAATTTATCTAAGGTCATTAAATCACAAGAAGAAGAAATATATCAACTTAAAAAACAAGACTATACCCAATCTAAAAGAAGGGCATGGCATTACTAATATGAAACTACTTGAACTATTTGCAGGCAGTAGATCTATTGGAAAGATTGCCGAAAGAATGAAATTTGAAGTATTATCAAGTGATATAAATGATTTTGAAAATATATCTTATGTCAAAAACATATTAGAATTTAATCCTAAGGAAATTCATTTTAGACCAGATGTTATTTGGGCATCTCCACCATGTACTTCCTTTAGTGTAGCATCATTAGGTCATCATTGGGGAGGTGGAAATAAAGCATATATTCCTAAAACCGAAAGTGCTAAACTTGGAATAGAAATAGCCAAAAAAACTATTGAGATAATAAATTATTATAATCCAAAATATTATTTTATTGAAAATCCAAGAGGGTTATTAAGAAAAATGGATTTTATGCAAAACCTACCAAGATATACTATTTCATATTGTCAATATGGTGATGATAGAATGAAACCTACCGATATATGGACTAATAATATATTTTGGAACCCAAGGCCAATTTGTAAAAATGGTGAGGCTTGCCATGATGAGGCTCCAAGAGGATCAAAAACCGGAACCCAAGGATTATCTAATGCTTATGAAAGAAGTAAAATTCCGAGGCTACTTTGCTATGATATATTAAAATCTTGTCTTTAATTATCTATTTATTGAAATTTATTTAATGTATTATTGTTTTTAATTAATTAATGTTTACATTTGTATCACAAAACAAACAAATATATCTCATGATCGAAAAAATCACACATTTCAACGCAAAAATGATTGATTTAGGTATAAACCCTAACTCATTCTTTGTTATCTCCTTTTGGGGAAATCAAGACATTCAATGCCAAGGCAATTACGATAACCTACTTGCCAAAAAACTTTACGATTTAGGCTATGAAGGTAAACTTCAAAACAATGGCCACATAAGATTTACCACCGAGGGTATTCAATTTACATTATGCTAATGGCAAAGAAAATTAAAGACTTCTTTTATAAGTCCAACGACAACACATTTGCCGTTAAGATAGATTATAACAATTTATGTTATCACCATTACTCATTTGAAAACATTGAACGTAGATTACTTGGTGCGGTCAATGATAGAATTGAGGCTTACTTTATTCGTAAGAAGTATATTAAAATAACAGAAAAAGAATTTAATGTTTTACTAACACAATTTAAAATTAACTAACATGGCTATTATCGCACAAAAAGGATCGAGTACAAAAGAACGCAAAACTATTCCAGCAGGTAATCACGTTGCACGTTGCTACGGAATGATTGAAATTGGAACAATCACCGAAATTATCTTGGGTGAATCTAAAACAATGCACAAGGTAATGATTGATTGGGAACTACCTAATGAGAAAGCAATATTCTCAGAAGAAAAAGGTGAGCAACCATTTGTATTCTCTAAAGAGTTTACTTTGTCAATGCACGAGAAGGCATCATTAAGAGCAATCCTTACTTCATGGAGAGGAAAGCAATTCTCGGATGCGGAGGCATCTAACTTTGACATTACTAAATTGATTGGTGTACCTTGTATGCTTAACATTGTCCACAAGGCAAGCAAAGATGGTTTAAAGGTATATGCCAATTTAGCGGGTGTAACCCCATTACCTAAAGGATTTAATTGCCCCGATGCAATTACACCACAACGTATCTTATCTTTTGATAATTGGAGCCAAGAAACATTTATGACTTTACCCGATTGGTTGGCCGATAAGATAAGTGGTTCTGCCCAATACAAGGCTAAGTTTGCAATGCCTAATGAGGCACCACAATTAGATGTTATTAACTCGGATGATAATTCAATTTTACCGTTTTAATCATGCTACAAAATCAAAATCCTTTAGCTAAAACTATTTCCAAAAGTATTGGAAAGGTGGCAAGAATGACCTACAAGTTAGGCAATTTAGAAGAAGTAGTTTCTTCACGAATCATTGACATTACCGATAGTCACAACTCGGTAATCATTGAGCATCCAGCACCATTTAAAACAAACAATAAAGTTAGTGGGGATAAAACGGTAACAACCATGATGATACCCATTAATAATATTTTAGCATTTAGAATCGTATTATGACAAAATTAAAAGATGTACTTCCAATCCCCCGTAATAGGGGGTACTTGGAACTTTATTCAGAGGTTGCTAAGTCATTAAACAATAAAGGTAAGCTACCTTATAGAGCAAGAGAATACACTTCGGCTATTGTTCAATCTCACGCATTTAAAAGGATTAATGATCCACAGGTTCAAGAAGAATTAGAAATGATTGCTAAAGAATGGTATAATGAATGATAGATTAGAAAAAGAAAGCGACATCCTAAGTGATGTTCTTTGGACACAAGTATTTGAATTATTGTTGTTTATGCACAATGATATATTCCCTTCGGATTTTTACGAGCATTCTCCAGAAGGTATTGTTAAGGTTTACTTTCAGAAAAAATATAAAATAAGTTTCAAATGAGTATAGAAGACAAAATCAATTTTATTTTTTGGTATGCAGCTTGCCAAACTATAATGGTTCTTTTCGCTGGAGTACTTAAATTATTATCTAACTATTTAGAAAAAAAAGCAAATGACTAACGAACAAATTATTGACAAATTAAAGGATGACAATGAGTATTACAATGGACTTGGTCGTTCTTACTTATCTAATTCAGACATAGGAACCCTAATTAGGAATCCTAAAGCTTTTGGGCAAAAGAGTGAGCCTACATTGGCAATGCTACAAGGAAGTTACTTCCACACCGCTTGTTTAGAACCATTAAAATTAAAGAACTTTGTATTGATTGATGCCTCCACAAGAACCACCAACATTTACAAGGATGCTTGCAAGGATTATAACTCGGACTTTATGTTATTAAAGAAGGAGGCCGATGAGGTAGACCAAATGGTAATGGCCCTAAGAGGCAACAAGGATTTATCTAAATTAGTCTGGGATAATGGTGTTCAATATGAAGTACCGGTTATTGGTAGCTTTGGTGATTTAATGTGGAAAGGTAAGTGTGATATTATCAATGGTGATATGATTTACGATTTAAAGACCACCACTTCTATTGATGACTTTAAGTATTCGGCAAGTAAGTATAATTACGATTCACAAGTTACTATCTATGAGCATCTAACGGGCAAAAGAATGGCATTTATTGTCATTGAAAAAGGCACTAATAGATTAGCTTTATTTAATGTCACAGATGAATTTAGGCAACGTGGTTTAACAAAGGTGGGCCAAGCAATGGATGCTTATAGAAAGTTCTTTGGAACAATGCCTACTCACGATGTATCACAATATTTTTTAGAATCTTATCTTTTTTAAAATGAAAACGCACCAATTCAAAACAAATCAATTAGGTTACACTTATAACCAGTTTGGAGAAAATCTCTTAAAACAATTAAATATCTCTTATCAAAAGTTGCATGGACAAGATTCAAAGACAACAATGGGTGCTAAACCTAAAAGTCATCGAAAAGATGATCTCGGAATATGAAGAACTTAAAAGTATTCCCAATGTTAATGCTTGCGTTATTCTTGCTTATCAGTATGTCGTTATCCCCAACACAAAAGATGAACACGAAGAAAGCCTCGGTATTTAGACCTTATGAAGAATTTGGAATAGTTACCCAAGAGGACATTTACCCAGACACAATTGATTTAAGATTGTACACAAGTCATGGGAGGTTAAAATATGTTGTAGAATGAAGTAATTCGGAAATTCCGAATAGCCACTTTAAATCAACGAGAGTAAGAATTACTTTTATATTTTAAACGAGAGTAAGACAACAAGACAATGACAACTAAAAAAACAAAATTAAGTTTGTCCACTAACGACACAACAATGTCAATTGAGTTTGATAACTGGGATATAGACTTAGACCAATACTTTCAAGCATTTAAGACTCTACTTATTGGGGCAACATTTCAAGAATCCCAAATAGATCATTGGATTATTGATGAGGGTGAAATGTTATCAGAAAATGATGACACACCTAAGAGTAATTTATTTTAATAACATTAAATAGAATTGACAAAACTTGTACTTTTTGTAAGTTTTGATGATAAGTTGGAAAAATTCATCATTAATTGAGAAATTGTCACATAATGAGGATAAAATCCGACAAATTATGTAACAAAATTAGGTAGTATTACTACTGATATTATATGCAAAAGGGTATAATATTGCACAATAATATACCTTTTATATGCACAAAGGTATAATTTAAAGTAAAAGTGCATTATAGGGCACATTATAAGTGAGTGCAACCCAAGATAAATGGGTGCATTTAACAATAAAAAAAGTAAATCTATAACTTGACAATGAAAACGCAAGAAGATTATAACTTAATGGCAATTGATTGGGTAGAGCAGTATATTGCCAACAATAAACCCTTGTTTAATGTAAAAGTGTTTGATGGGATAATTATGGAGAATACACATTACACTCTTACCTACTGGGTATATAGGTTAAAGAATAGCAAAGGTCGTGATCAATATGGCTCTTTTGCTAAAATAAAAAAGTTTAAAGATTGGATAAACAAACAAGCATCATGAAAAATCAAATTGGACTTGGGGATTTTCTTCAAGAAGTTTTAAGTAAATTAAATTTGGCCATTAAGGATAAAGAATTACTTGATAGCTTAAATGATTCAAGATTACATTGCACACCCGGACTTAAATTAATATATCCAAAAGATAAACCATTTGAGATGCCAGTAATATCTAAGGTAGATGCTAATGAGATTCTTAAAGAAGTTAATGAGAAGGAAGTATTATTTAAGAAGTTCTGGAACTTATATAATAAAAAAACCAACAGAGTAAAAGTAGAGGCCAAATTTCTTAGATGTTCTCTTTTAGAGATAAATAAGATTATGGAAACATTGCCTCATTACATTAAATACACCCCCGATGTTAAGTTTAGGAAAGACCCTATAACCTACCTTAATCAACGTACTTGGGAAGATGAAATTTACTTACCAAGAGTTATCCAAACAAAAGAAAATCCTTTTAAGTTTTAGAATAACAAAATAACATGAAATCAAATAATAAAGTATCATTCGCAGATTTAGATGCTGAGAAGGAAGTTATCGCACTTCTTTGTAATTACCCATCATTAACAAAAGAATGCCAAAAGGCAATCAACCCAGATGTATTTCACTTTGCCTCCACTAAGGCCATTTATTTGACTTGTATTGAATTATTTTCAGAGAGTGGTACGTTTTCCTTATCAGACCTCGTACTAAGGCTTAAAACGCAAGGAAGTAATGATTGGGCATTAATCTTAGGGGCCACCACAAGTAGAAATCCATTAAATGCAAATGAGTTACTTATTTACTTAGCCGAATTGAAAGGTAAAAGGGATTTGCTAAATTTATCAAGGGAACTAAATAATGATTTAGCTAATGGACATGATTACTTTACACTTGTGGATAAGATAACAAACTCAATAGGCAACGACCTTATTAAGAATGATTCTAATGAAATCATTGAAATGAAGGATGCCTTAATGACTGCCGTAACTACAATTGGTGATGTAATGACTAATGGATCACTAAGTGGGGTGCCTACAGGATATAAGATACTAGATGATGTTACGGGTGGATGGCTTAAAGGTAATGTTGTATTGTTTGCTGCAAGACCCGGCCAAGGTAAAACCATTTGTCTATTGGAGCATTCTCGCCATGCCTCACAAATGAATAATAAAGTTTTATTCTTATCCTTAGAGATGCCTGTAATCTCACTTATCTATCGAATGATTAGTGGACAATTAGATGACTCAACTCCTTATTCTAAAATCAAGACTGGCAAAATTAATATTGAACAATTCACAAATATCCAAAGAGATGCCGTAGGTAAGCTTGAAAAGTTACCAATAACATGGTATGATGGTGCTAATAGGGATATTAATTATTTATCCTCTTTAATTCAAAAGATTGTTAGAGAGAAAGGAATTAACATGGTGGTCATTGATTATTTGCAATTGCTTACCGATAGTTCAATTAGGAGCAATGAAGAAACTGCGGTGGTAGGAAGTGTATCCAAGAAGATACAACAGTTGGCAAAGAAATTAAACATTCCCTTCTTATGTGCAGCACAACTTAATCGTGCATCCGAATCAAGAAATACTCATAGGCCAAGGCTTAGTGATTTAAGGTCAAGTGGGCAGATAGAGCAGGATGCCTCGGTGGTTATTGGTTTATATCGTGATGACTATTATAAGTATGAGAAAGCTAAAGAAGAAGGTAATGCTAATGTACAATTTGATAATACCATTGAGTACATATTCATGAAGAATAGAGATGGTGACACAAGGACTGCCGAGATGTTTATAGATGTGGCAACAAGTAAGATATTGGAAACCAATAACTTCGATAAGAAGTCACCATTTTAAGATAAGGGTTAAATTTGATTTCATGGTTGTATTAATCCCCTTGGTTTCTGACCTTGGGGATTTTTGTTAATGCAAAAGGTGACAATACTTGCCACCCTTGCAATCCAAACCACAAAACAAACACAAAATGAAACGCAAGGGTAAATATATTAAAATAAATGAGAAATCCGTGCTATTTGTCCATGTTCTTTTGAATGCAAAAATCCTTCGATAGCTTTAGGTGCGTGAACGTATCCATTACGATGATGCCATGAATCTGTACCCGATGGACTCCTTAAACTTTCCACCGTTACCCCTATAAAATCCTTTGATGTTTTGTGATGAACGTGGTGTGTATAAACATATCTATGTTTGGTGTCACCCCAATCTTTCTTAGCCTCCTCGGCCATTAATAAACCTAAATCTGTAATCTTTGCACCATCACCATGGGTAGTGCCAATAAGATTATTATAATACCTGTAATACTTGCGATGGTTAATAGAACAATCAAAAGTAATTGATTCATCTAATCTAAACCAAGATTGTATAGCATCCGCTAAGAAGAAACCATTTGTATAATCGTGATTACTTGGATTATAAGTAATGTGTACATTGGCCACTAACCTAAGTATCTCAATTACTTCAACATATAACTTTTTAGCTAATAAGAAATTAGTGTACCACATCCCATCGGTATCTTGTGATGTACCAGCGGTAGTTGTTCTTTTGGGTGTATCAATATGTAAGATGTCATTACCAATAACTAAAACTATTTGGTCAATGTTAAATCCTTTGACTTTATTTAAAATACCATGAACTCCTTCGTGTACACGTTGAACCGCAATGTTACTATTATAATCTTCACCCGTTTCAAATGCAGTCGCAAGCTTGCCAATGTGTATGTCTGCCGGATCAATAACTAATAAGTGCCCATCGGTATATTCTTGATAATTAACTTTGTCATAATTAGGGGAATGATTATTCATCTCCTCTATTATAACATCCTTTAAATCACTATAGGTCTTTTCTGATTTATCTAATCTTACCGCTACCGAATACTCTTTTGTCTTATCCCAGTAGAGTGTAACATCATTTACATTTATACCACGTTCTTCGCAATGATTTGCAAGGCCACTATGTTCTTCGGCTAACTTGTATTGTTTAATTGTGTGTTCTGATCTTGCACCAACTAAGATGCCATGATTAATCATAAACTTACGAAAGCCATTAGGTTGTTGATAGCCGTATTGTTCATGAAAGTTAGTGCAGAAATCTTTACAACTTAAATTAGTAGAGTAAAAATGTTCTTTAACTTTTTTAACGCGTTCAACTGTAATTTGTTCCATGTTTTGTTTGTTTGTTTGTTATTTGACAAATACAAACTTTAAATACAAATATCCTATTATTATAAAACTTTCTATTAAAATGGTAATGACTGCCCATAATGGGATAATATTTCTTGTCACAATTTTTGAAGAATTAGTGACATTAGAAGTTTCCATATTACGATACTTTTTCTCATAAACACTTGCAATAGAATCAATGTTTATTGTGGCTTGAATCTTGCCCTTGTAAGACCTTATAATAACCTTGCCTTGTGGTAGTGTTATCTTTGAGTAGAAAGTCGTTAATATGCCCAAGGAATCGCAAGGATTGTCAATTGTTAGTGTGTCATGGATAGCATCGTATAATGTAATTACTTTGTAATCACGAATCGTATCAATTCGTATCTTTTCGGATACAATAGTAGTTACCTTAGAAGGCTTACAAGATATAATGCAAGAAAGTATAAACAAAAATGTTAATTTTTTCATGCTAAACAATAATAGATAATTCGGCAAATTTCCGAGTTTGGCACGTTTATTTTCCATAATTTGTCAAATTTTAATGATTTATTCTATGAGAAATATAATTGAGCCTCCTCAATTCTTCGTTTAGTTAGTCCACTTAGTACCTTGCCTCCACCCTTATTCCATTTAAGAAATTCATCTTTAATTGTAGGGTCATTGGGATTCTTATTTACCTTCTTGAGTAGGGTAGAGGTCTTTAATGCGTTAGAGCCACAATTATAAACAAAAGAGCATAAAGCATCAAATTGGTTTTGATTAATTGTATCTACGCAGTAAGAATCTACTGCTCTTTCAAAGGGAACTAAAAGAGCCATCAATAGTTCGGTGGCTCTCTCTTGTGTTATTGGGGAATCGGTTAATTTAACTTTAGTACCATCTTCGTAGTAAGTACTTCCATAACCAATTGTGATTACTTTTGCCGGGCATAGATAAGCCTTAGCTTTAAACCCTTCGTATTTCTTAATTAACTCTAATCCAAGATTACTTATCTTTGTGATTTTCATTAAGCTTTGCTCTTAATTCAATGTTTTCGGTTCTTAAACCATTAATCTCGGTTGTTAAACTTTCAACCTTTATCTTTAATTCAGCAACCTCGGCTTTTAATTCTTGTGCCGTTTCTCGCCATAACTTAATGGCATCGGATACGTTTTCTATTTCGGTCTTTTGAACTTCAACGTGTTCCTTCTTTCTACCTACAATCCAACCGAAAAACCCACTTAAAGCAGAAAATACACCCGGTAACACTACATCTTCAAATTCAAAATTCATCTTATTTATCACTGATTAAAGGTTCAACATTACTTGCAATTGTTTCATCAACAATCTCACTTGTGGTTTGATAATCAACCTCGGTAGGAGTTGCTAATTTTTCTTTTGTTTGTAGTTGGGCCTGCTCATCGGCAAAGAATACCGGAGAGTCATCAATAACAACACCTTCGGCTTTAATGATATATTGTAAGATTAAGTCATCGTTCGTACCCCACTTGGCCACAAGGCTATCGGGTAATACAATATTCTTAGTGTACATAGATGAACCATCAAATGTTTTGTATTCCAAGAAACAAGTTTGATTGCTACCAAATAGCACATAGAATAAACGAATATGCAAACGAGTTGCAATAGTACCAAATGCCTCAATAGGCTTTATACGAACAATGTAATCCATATCTTATAATTCTATTTCTTCTTCTATTTTAAACTCTACTCCACTAACCCATCCATTAAGGAAAACGTATTGATCTAACTCGGCTGGGTTATTAATAACAATTGTTTGATAATCAAACTCCTTGTCACTTAACTCTTTTATTTGCTTGCTTAACTTAGCAAGATTCTCTTTAGAATAACTATACTCACCTTTCTCATCCATGATAACATTATTCTTATCATCACAAGAAGCACAATCTAAACGTAGAGCATCTCTATCTTCATTATAAGCATCTAAATAGGACTGTAACTTTTTACGAATAATCCCTAATTTCTTTTGACCTTTTGTTTCTTCATTGTAGATATTACCAGCAATGTAAGCCACAACCATAAATAAGTCTTTGTACGATTTTTTCATTTTGAATTGTTTGTTTATGAGTTTGCGATACTTGTCAACCATATAAATATTGATTACACAACAAATATAAGTTAATTATTTTAATATTAGCAAGTTATAAAACTTCCATTTGATCCATTATGATCCACAACAATACTAACTGTTGAATCATAATAATATGGATTCCCCCATTGGTAAGCTATTGCGTTTGAATTGGTAATGTTACATTGACCAAATAAACTATAAGATATAGTTCCGCTATTATTAGTCAAACTAAATGCACTTGGGAACATTTCATAACCACTCATTGCAACACCCGAACCAATTTGTGGGTATATAGTTACAATAAACCAATTTTTAGAAAAAACTTCACTAATAGTAAAATTATAAATGGTGGTATTTCCTCCATTATAATTCATCATATTTAATATATACTTATAATCACCTAACCAATTATTATTAAATCCACCAAATCCACAAAATAGTCTTAGATTAATTTTGGCTCTACCAGCAACATTATATTGAGTAAATGAGTTTGTATATTGATTATTATTATAATATAAAATAAATTGATGTGATGAAGTTTCTACTCCTAAAAAACTAAAATTATCAACTTTATAGTTTACATAACCAACATTATAATTACCGGGGGATAAGGTAACATTATTAGTAAACTCAGTTCCATCCCAAGACCATTGCCCACTATTAACACCACCATTAAGTCTATAAATAGATGCACTATATGTTGCGGGAATCCTTATGCTATATGGAGCCACACTTGCATTATTAATAGTAAGACTTATGCTATGAGTAATAGTATTATCATCAAATGCGTGAACCGCAAAGGTATTACTACTTGATCTAAATATTGGATTAGCATTATTAGTTTCAATAAAGTTACTAAATGATGGTTGTGCGGGTGGTGAGATAACAACATTTGCCGAAGCAGATCTACTATTTCCCCCTCCACCACTTACCGTAGCATTATTAGTATAACTACCACTTGTATTCGCCGTTACCGTAATATAAAAATCATAAGTAGTACCAGCCGTTAATGTATTATCTGTATAAAAGTTAATTGTACTTCCCGATTGATAAGAAGTCCATCCAGCGGGTTTGCTATTATTTGTAATGGTAAAATTACCACCAACATTATCACTTATAGTTACAGTACCCGAAGTGCTATTATTTTGCACTCCCAATGTCACCTTCCATTGCATTGACCCATTTACATAAATAGGAGGTGTGCTATCTAATATCTTGGTTAATGTATATGTCGGTGGGTTGCAATTACATGAACCATTAGCATTTGCTACGGCTTGTCCATTGGCATCTAACCAACTATTTGCATCACTTGTAGCTAAAGCATCAGCCTCACCTTGTGATGTACATGAACTACGAGTAAATGAAGGTGATGTTACATTGACATAAGAACCACTACAAAATTGCCCACAATCATTCTTTTGGATTGACCTTGTTAAGCTAATAGTTGCATAAAACAAACTTACATTAGTGGTTGTTGTGTTAGAATATTGAGTGCCATTTGTGCCTCCACCATAAACATTAGCTTGGTTGTAATAAGTACCCGATGCACAATTTACAACCTTAACGGTGAATACTATTTGTGGATAAGCATTGTTAGGGGCCAATACATCATACCTTGTAGCTTGAATAGTTGTACCAAATGAGTTTACATTCCATCCCGGTGCATTGTAAGTCACAAATTGCATATTAGCGGGCATTATATCGGTTACCACTACCGCCGATCCATTCGTGGAAGTATTACCACCATTAGCAACGGTGATTGTAAAGTTAAAATTAGTATTAACATTAACATCACTTGGTGTTGACTTAGTAATTTGAAAGAAAGGTGCTAATTGTGATTGGGTATGATTATAATTATACCACTCGGATACCGAAGAAGGGATTACCCCATCGGGTTTATAAGTACTATAAGGATTTAATGCTACATAACCCCCCGTTTCTGCGGTGGTTATATTAAGGATAGAACCACTTGCTCTTTGTAGTTCTACCCCTATTTGATCAAAAGTTAATTCACCACTTCCCGGTAATGCCATTACGCAATTTTAGACTTTAAAATATCTATTTCAGCTTGTTGAATTTTAACCTTTTTCTTTAATTGAGTTATCTCACTTTCGTGACTCTTAAATCCTTCAATTAGTAATGGAGTTAATTGATTATAAGAAACTCCTTTGATACCATCGTTACCAGTACTAACGGCATAAGGTAGTATCTTTTCAACCTCTTGTGCAATTACTCCATATTGATGCTCATCATTAGCTTTCCATTGATAAGCATAACCATTTAATTGCATTAATTTATCAATTGGATTGTCAATTAATTTTAGGTTTTTCTTTAGAGTTAAATCAGAGTTGGCGGTTATATTTCCCGTTGCATAAATTGCTCCCGAAACATAAAGCCTATATCCTGCATCAGAAGTAGTTCCTATTGAAACATTAGAACTATTACTTGCCCAAATTGGAAATACCCCAGTATCTACATTGTATAGTCCCCATCCAGCCGAAGCAATAGTTCCATTAAATAAGTAAAATGTATGTGCACCTCCTGTAGCCTCCCATCTCATTCCATTTTGAGTTGAACCTCCAGCAAGTGATATTTTATTTGCATCTGAATCAGAAATTACCAATTTAGCAAGGCTTGGCGAATTGGTTCCTATCCCTACTTTGCCAACAGGAGTAATTCGCATACGTTCAGTATCATTGGTAACTATTATAAATGGATTATTTGATTGTGTTCCAACAACTCCTAAAGCATTTGAACTTTGCATCCCCAAAATAGTCTTAACCGTATTAGCAGCATTAGTGACATAAATAGTTGCAAAACCACCACTTGCATCGGTTAAATGTATTGTTTTTTCAGCAGAACTTCCAAAAGGGGAAATTGTATTTATACCAATTAATCCACCATTCTTAATGTAAAAAGTTCTTGTATCTCCACTTCCTAAAGCTAAATCTCCAGTAGTTGTATTAACTATTTCTAAAGCATTTCTTCTTGCAGTAGCTACAAATGTACTACCTAAAAATTGAATAGCTGCTTTAAATGTACCCGATTCACTAAAGTATATTCTACCATAATCAGAAGCAGAAGTATAATTTATAACTGAATTAGGCTGAGTTCCACTTACAGTTAATAATTCTGAAGGAGAAGTTGTTCCGATTCCCAATCGACCACTTGCATCCAATGTCATTGCTTGATTAGGAGTTATAGTATTCCCTGCTATTCCACTTGGTGCAACAAACCATTCGTGTTTACTATTTTGTTGGTTATAATAACTGGCAAAAGTACTAACTTTATAAGAAGGTGTTGAGCCACTCCAAGAAACATTTGATCCAAAAAGAGTTTGATTAACACCACTATAAATTGATCCACCACCGCTTGCTATTTCAAATAAAGAATATCCACCTAATCCACCCGCACTCGGGGTAACACCTAAGCCGAGATTACCACTAACTTCTTGTAATGCACTATTTCCAATCGCACTACTTGAAGTAAACTTAGAAATATAATTAGTTGTTCCACTTAATGTAGATGCCTTAGCATTCAATTGAGTTTGAATGGAACTTGTAACTCCTTTTACATAAGCTAATTCGGTAAGTGAAGGATAAGTAGCAACCGCTAAACTTGCTACCGTAGATGTAGTATTAAAATATGCTAATTCATTAATAGTACCGGTACCCGTAATATTATTAGTAATAATAGTTTGATAAGTACTTGATGCACTTGCGGTGGTTAAATAAGTACTATTGTCATACGATATTGTAGTACCACTTATTTTAACAAATCCCGTACCATTCAAAGCAACTTGACCACCTAAACCAACTAACGTATAAGTTGGAATATTTAGTACGTTAGAAACTAATGTAGCACTACCGCTTGAACCCGTTACGGTTAAAGAAGTAATTCTATTGTTATATGCAATACCCCATTCCGAGGTACTTGTTGTTGATGGGATTACATACCCAGCGGTTAATGTTATACCAAATGTACCACTTGTTGTGATAGGAGAACCACTAACCGATAAACCCAATGGCATAGTCATTGCTACCGAAGTAACACTACCCGTACCCGTACCTTTATTGTTAAAAGTGTTCCAATCGGTAGAAGACAAGAATCCACTTGTTGAAGCACTTGCTTGATTAATTGATATTGTATTAGTTGTTCTAACTAATGGAGTGGTAAAACTTAAAACACTTTCTTTACCATTGAATGTATTCCAATCGGTACTTGAAAGATAGCCATTAGAAGCCGTTGTAGCTTGCGATATACTATATACACCATTTGAATAAGATAATGGTGTGGTGGCACTAAATAGTGCCTTAATCGAAGTGTCCGTTCCATTATAAGGAGTGTAACCTAACACAGTAGCAATAGATTTCTTTTCCCACAAGCTTGTTGTTGTATTATAGAACAACCCATCGTTATTAGAAGGTGATTGAGCCGACACATTGTGTAACTCATCCATCTCATAACCATTTTGTACTTTAACTTCAATCACACCCAATGAAACGTGTGAACGAGTAACAACACCCACATAAACTAAATGGTTAGGTGCATATTGTTTAGTTGCCGTATAAGTACCCGCCGTAGTTGGAGAAAGATATAATTGTTGACCTTCACTAAATGCCGATGTATTAAGGTCTATAACCGATCCTACAATAACCACATTACCTTCGGCATTGTTAGCCAAGGTAGCTTGAAGTAATCCTAATGTTTGTGCTGAGGTAGCATTGGAGTTACCTTGTGATAATGCAACAGTTGGCTTATTCCCCGTAGCACCATTGATATAAACAACACTACCCTTTGGCATTGACACACCACTACTATTCCTAACATTAATCACCAACTTATCTGCGGAGGCTAACACAGGGAATGTTTGTAATGCACCAGTTCCATCTACATATTGTAATGTAGTACCACTTGGTGTGGCTAACTTATTATTAAAGGTATTCCAATCCGTAGAACTTAAATATCCATTAGTAGATGTATTAGCTTGTGTAATCACAAAGCTATTAGTACCACTATTATAACTCAATGGAGCCGTACCACTTGGCTTAGAAGATAGATCGGTAAACAATCCCGATGTAGCAACGGTGGCTAATGTTGGCTTACCGGTTAAATCGGCATAAGCACCACTTGTAGCTACGGTGGCTAACCCGGGGGCCGTACCAAAGTTTAACTCATTGATATACGTTTTACCCGCAAACTTTGAGTTATAAATAGAATCAGTAGTAGCACCATTGAAATATAAACGATTAGAAGTTTGAACTATTTGTGTATAGCTACTAACACCCGCAGGCCCCGTAGCAATAATCATATTCATCACCACATTGTTAATGTTAGGTGAATCGGGATAAACACGAACATTACGAGTATAAGAAGGATTCCATGCTTGACCATTAACCCTTATCCACACATAAAAATCAGTCATTGCCGTAACCGTAACCACCAAGTCGGGATTATCAGTTTGGAATGATGTTGGTGTTGTTGCGGGGAAGGTGCTACCTAATGTATATCCATAGTCAATGTTACCCGCCGTAGGCATTGGTACAAATCCCGTTGATGTATATTCCGCAAATACTCTTAATGTTTTAGTTGCCATCTTTTAATCTTCTTTTTGTCCTATTGGACTTATCCAACAATCCTCCGTATAAACTTTTGTAAAGTAAGCCAAATTTACATTATCTCCTCCACTACTACAACACAAATGCTTTTCTAAAGTTATCCAAGCATCGGCATCTCCCGTTTGTGTATCTAATGTTGTCCATACAAGTGATGCGGGAGCAACTCCTTCTAATTGTAGTGAATATTTAAATGTAATTACACTACCAATCTTTTGTATTTGCATCCATATTCCTTGGTGAACACCAATATTGGTTGTGGCTATCGTATTTGTAGTACTACCCGTAGATTCTCTTTGGAATGCTTTTATGTTGTTATCCCCTTGCACCATAATGCCCATATAAGCCACGTTTGCATTAGCTTGGATACGAAGTTGTAATCCCGCTTTAGCACCGCTTGTAGTGCCTGCAAATGTGTTTAAAAAGGCTCTTAATGTAAAGTCGGTAAGTGTTTCACTCCAACCATAAATATACCCCGTATCCGAAGCATTCTCAAATACACCACTTCCATATATCTCAATGGATGATCGTGTCTTATATTTAAAATAACCTATTGTCCTTGGCATATCTATTAAGCGTTAAAGTCATCCATAAAGAAGGCAACGAATCTATCGAAGATTGTACCATAATCACCCGCTTGACCTAAGTCTGTACCTACACCGTTACGGGATTTTTTTTTTGATTCCGACACCTTTGTCGCAATTAATAACCCACTTTGGTCGTATCTTGATATGGTCATTTGCCCCGTAATCTCATTGGAACTGAGTTCCATCAATACGACCTCCCCCGTATTATCTCTTTCATTCATTTTAATTGACAATGGCCAAAACTTCTTAGAGTTTAAAGCACCTTGCAATGGAAACTCATAAATAGCACCATATTGCAATCCCTTGCCTATTAGTGTACCTGTGAATATATTTCTATAATCTGAATATTGATTAAGGATATTACGAGCCGTTAATTCATTAACCCCATATTTATCCGGTTCTTCCCTTTCATACCAACCACCAGTACTTGGATATGTAGGCCCAAGTACACTTGGCACAGGCCATGTAGATGGGAAATAATCACCACTATAATATATATAAAGATTTGAATAATCTTGAAGTGTTGTTACCCCATTAAGTGTAAAAGCATCCCCCGCATAAACAACCTTTTTAGGTGGGATAATTGAGGCATTCTTGATATTATCAATCTTTGTTATTTCCTTATCGGGTAATGTACTTCCCTTGGGAGCATTAAGTAATATTTGATTATACCATGTTTCATATCCACCACCACTTGATTGTGCATATAAAACTAAGTCAACGGCATAACTCTTATAATTATATTGACTCCAAGCATCTAATACAGGTGGGAATGGAAATGATTTACTATAAATATTCATGTCCTCACTTGGGTAATTAACCGCCTTAGTATATATATAAGGTGATTCTTGCCAAGTATCATTACCAAAATTGTAATAATATGTTTGAAAAGAATTTACAAAAGGTATTGTTATACTTAATCTAAAAGATGGATTATTGGTTTCCGAAGTTATTGATAAATTAAATCCTTCATTCCACCCCGCACTCATGCCAGCAAAACCAACACTGCCTGTAGATAATGCCGATGTTAAAGCTAATATGTATTTATCGGCAACCGCATCATAGACTAAATATGTTTTAGGAGTACCTAAAAATGATTTGGTAAATCCTTTAAATAACGTTTCTGTATATGTACCAGATAGTAATGACATACCTGCGGTTTTAGTAATTGGGGTAGCCGTACCATTCCACAAGGTAAAATCACCATTGATAAACTTATTGCTACCATATTCATATTCAACCTCCATGTACTTATAAAACCTTCTAATCTTTCTTTTAGGCTCGGCAACAATCAAGAAGTTTGTGCCATGAACTAATGTAGGAATAATGGCTTTAGTAGAAGTATTTATTACTCCTTGATTAGAAAACTTGGTAGCTTGATTAACTCCAAATGCTAAATCTTTTGGTTTAACAAAAAACCATTGGCCTGCATTTTGATAAACAAAGGCATTGAATAAATTGCAAATATCTAATACTAAATCAACATTATCTTTAAACTCAAAGTTATTATCTCTTAACGCAGCGGTGTAAACATAAGTTTGTTCTAATGGAGTTGAATAAGCCGTTTTAGTGTGATTGTCATTCCATACTTTAGCTAACACATTTAATCCATATTCATATCCAACACCTTTTAAAGCATTAAATATAACCTCAAATAAACTTAATATCCCCGCTGGGTATTTATTATTAATCTTTAACTTTTGGTTTTTTAATGAACCTAATCCATCAATAGTTTTAAATTCGATGGCGGGATACTTTAAGAATATATCTTCTTCGCATAATTCGGGAGAAACAAATCCACTCCAAAATAATACCGCATCACGATAGTATTCTAAGAAATATTCTTTCTCATCTTCGCTTATGATTGAATCCATATTAATTACACCACCAAGAACCTTGAAGGTTAATGATGATCCTTTTAATGGATAGAATATATCATCATCGGCAGTTGGGTAATCAATCTCTACTGGACTAACTTGTCCATTGGGTATTGTATAAATAGAACCATTATAATCTTTTTTTAAGATTAATACTTTGCCTTTAGTTGTTAATAATGTACCAAATGGATTACAAGTTCCATCAAATTCAAATTGGTAAATAGTTCCGTATCCTGTCATTATCTTCCTGTAACTCTAAGTGTTGTTTCTAATGATTTATTAATTGAATAACCACTTTGTGTAGCCGTAATTGAACCAGTAAGGTCTACCATTAATCTAACTGATTGTGTGGCATAAGATGACCCACCATATTGATAAGATGATCCACTCGCCTTAGATGAAACCAATGAACCACCGCCTCCGCCAACACCACCCATTGCACCCAAAAGATTAGATGAAGTTTGTTTAGCTTTTCCAACCGCACTACTCATATTTTCACCCATTTGTTTTAAAGCAGTACCTGTTGCTATTGCTGCGATACCACCTATTAAACCAAGTGTAGATTCTCCCAAGGGATCAGCAAAAAATGATTTAAGTGCCGCCATTGCCCCAGAAGCAGCCACCGCAGCAATACCCGTTTTAACTAAGAAATCACCCATGGTTGTAAATATCATTCCCATTAAAGAATCAAATGAATCTTTAAATCCCATTTCACCAAGACCAACACTTCCAATTATTTCTCCAAATCCAACGGCCAATGACATTGCCATATCTTTTGTAGCTGCATGGGTAGCTTGTGCAAAGTTTCTTAATCTATTTGAAGCATCTGTATCTTCTAATTCTTTAATAAAATCTCCAATTTGTTTTGGATATTCGCTTTTGATTCCCGCAGTTTCTTCTGCAAGTGATTTGATTGCCTCGGCTTGTTTTTTACCACCCGATTCAACCATTATTTTAAGGATATTGGTTTCTCTCCATTTAACTAAATCAATAATACTCCACCCCGCCTCCTCGTATGCTTTCTTTAAATCTTCAAACTTTTTATTAACATCTGATATTTCTTTATCAGCACCTTTAAGAAAAATAGAACTTGTTTCTCGAACTATATTTCTATTTACCTCGGCTAATTTTTCTTGCCTTTTATAATTATCTGTTAATTCTTTATCAAATGCAGCCGTTCTTGCTCTCTCGGCCTTTTCAAGTTCTTTTTCTTCTTCGGTTTTACCGAGTTTCTTGTCGGCTCCCGGAGGCTTATTATCTAATCCAGTTAAGCCTACTGCCCTTGCAGTTGTTGATTCTAAAACTTTTAAATCATTTTTTAGTTTGGCGATTTTATCTTCTGTAATTTTTAGCGAAAGTGGACTCGTAGAAATATATATTTGTGTTCTACTTGCCTCTAAACCAGCTATTTCTTGTTTTATTTTACTAATAGAATCTACAATGTTTGTAGGAGATAAATCTACTTTACCAAAATCATTAAAATAACCAATAAGTGACTTTATATCAGATGCAAGCCTTGGGTTTTGACTACTTATACTATCTGCAAATTTTATAATAGATGCATCTACTTCATCAAAAAATGAAACAATTGGTGCTCCTAATTTTAATAATCCATCTAAAACAAAAGTAAGTGCTTTCCATGCTTTAATGGTTAAATCAATTGTTATACCTAAAGCATCTAAAACAAATTTTAATACTTTGCCAAATTCTGATGAATTATTCATTTCTTGATTTGCACCAATAAAAGAATTTTTAAGTTGATCAATTATTCCAGCTAAGTGAGTTATATTATCCCCTAATTCCAAGTTTTCTGAAATAGATGTTCCTATCTCGGCCATTGCAAATGTTGTACTTTCACTTAGCTTATTAAATTGTCCTTGTAATGTTTGAGATTGTTTATCAGCCATCCCAAAGAATCTACCTCCTTCACTTGTTGCATAGGTAAACGCATCACCAACATCCTTAACACTAATTTGACCATCGTGCATCCTTTTGGTTAATACCGCCATTGATTGGCCAGTTTTATCCGATATAGCTTGCAATGGGTTAAACCCAGCATTAATCATTTGTCTTGCCTCTTGACCCATTAAACGACCCGCTGCATTAACTTGACCAAATGCTAAAGATAATCTTTGAAACTTATCGGCATTACCACCAGATATATCACCTAACATACGAGTGATAGGAATAACTTGTTGTGCAGTTAAACCATACCCCAATAATGTTTGTGCTCCTTTGGTAATGTCTTGAAATTGCATTGGGGATTTAAGTGCTTGATCCTTTAAATCGGATAGCATATTCTTAGCAACTAATGCCGAACCCGTAAATACCTCAAATGCAATAGAGGTTTGCTCTAATTGAGCCGATGTTTGTAATGCTGATTTAATGAATAATCCAAAAGATGCAACTGATAATGTTGCTCCAAGACCCGAAAATAATGAAGATATTTTGCCCATTGAAGAACCAATACTGCCACTTGCTACACCCGTATTTCTTGATAAACTACTAAGTGAATTTGATAAATCTTTAAGTTTAGATTTAGCATCGGCAATATCCGCACCAATTATTATCTTAAAGTCATTATTTTCTCCTGCCATTACTTTAATGAATTAACCCATTTTAAAACTACTTCATCCGAAAGATACTCTTTTTCTTTTGTTTTTTCTATACGTTTACCTATCTTGTCTGTCCACAATGGAATCAAGTCTTTAGGCTTAGGAACTTTGTCACCACCCATTGATGCTAATGATGCCCACATTAAGTTTCTTGTTATATCCCAATCCTCAGCCTTTCTAAATTCAAAACCATGTTCATAGTCAAGAAATTCCCCTAAAGTCATCCTTTTCCACTCCCATGGTTTTAAACCCGTTCTATAAATTCTTGTGAGGATACTACCCCACCTAATTATCTCTTTTTTTTTATAGTTGTATCTTGTGATGGTTGATCTAAATCACTTGGCATTAAGTCCTTAGTAATCCATTCAACCACATTAACAACCTTAGCTTGCATTAACCACTTAGTTGCAATCATCCTTGATGATTTAAGCTTAGTTAATAATGATTCAGCTAATTCATCATCTCCACTACAAAATAGGTGGTATATGTGGCCACTAAGTAGCATATCACGAGTAATGTCAATTAATTTGCTTGGATTGTTTTCGAACTCTTGCATATTAACTAAATCATTAAACTCGCCTCCTAATTCTTTAACATAAACATCGTTTATGCAACCAAGCGAGAAATCAAATGTGATTTTTTTGTTTTCAAATGTTATTGTACGCATTGTTTGTTTTGGTTTTGTGTTAAAAGCAAATAGGGTAGAGAAATTCCCTACCCCAAATGTAAACAAAAAAATTGAATCTCAATAGATTATGCAGCAACTGTTGGTACTAAAGTACCTGTACCCTTTAATTTTAAATCACAAGTAGCAATTGTTTGATCTCCAGATTTAACAGGCATAGATTCAACATAAGCTGAACCAGTTAAAATTGTTGCACCAGTAGCTATCGTTTTAAATACAACTGTTAATGAAGTACCAGCAAACCATGCAGCTTGGATAATATCATAAGTTGTTGTTGTTGCTGGATCAGCATAATCAACTTGAAAAGTTGCTGATAAACCCCATGACTTACGGCCTGGTATTGCCGTTGCCCAATCTCCACTATCTTTTGAAGAAGTTTCAATCATACTTGTTGATAACTCAATATCACAAGTTTGCTCGTTAATAATTTTATTTCCACCTATGAAGACCCTTAGGTCTGTACCTTGAACTAATGCCATATTATTTTTAATTTAATTGATTTAATAATTGAGAGAACAAAATTGTTTGTTCTACTTGCCAACCCGTAGGCAATTGTAATATTAATGAATTTGTTTGATATTCACAATTTATGACTTGCCAAGTAGTTAAATATTGACTAATGCCAAAAGTATTATTAGAAGTAATAATTCTTGCAATAATTAAATTAGCAATATCATTAACTTCTTTTTTACCACCTTCATCCGAAGTATATTTTTGAATAACACATATTTCTATTGTAGTATCCCTTTGAAACGAATCTTTACTTCTTAATCCTCTTGATAATTGATCACTTAAAACAATACATGGATAAACTGCTCCACTTGGAACAATTTCATCATATACACTAACCGCTTGGCTATTATAAGTTATACCACTTAATGCTTGAAAATAAGCCTTTCGCAAATCATAAGCACAATCCCTATTTATCATTTGAATAAGTTTTTAAAAAAAGAAGAAGTTTGTCTTGACAATTCCCTTTTAGATAATACAAAATACTTTAAAAAAAATCTTTTATGAACAGGTGAACGTGGAGGCTTTGCCTTTGGGCCATAGTTACTTGCAAATTTAGTAAACTCTGAATAATCACCCGTTAAATCTACATTTGGCCTTGTTCCAAAATCCCAATAAGGAGCATATTTTGCAGCAAAACCAATTTCATAAGATAAATTACCTTTACTTGTTTTTTTAGGAACAAATGTTTGGCTATTCTTTAAAGCACCAGTTCTCCTTGGAGCCTCCGAATAAGAATTAGTTTTAATAAAGTTAGCCTCCTTTGTAACTAAATTGTCCATAGTATTCTCGGTTTGAATGATAGCATTATCAATCTTAGCTTTTAAACTATCCAAACCTTGAAAACTAAATTTAATCACTTCTTTTTGCTGCTTTAAATGTTAAATCTTTTTTTGTAAAATCCGGGTCCATAATATTAGAGATAGCATATTCAATACCTTTTACTTCTAAGATGTCGGTTGTTCTTGGAATAAATTCGGCTCGGTATCTCATCTTTCCTTCAAAGGATTGATTTGTGCCAAAGTTGGCACTCTCAATGTTTCTAATACCGCCATAATTTCCATAGAACGAACTTGTTTCCGCAAAGTATATACTTGTGGTATAACTTGAATATGTTACCCCCGATAAACCTCCCGCACCATCGGATGTGCCCGATAGTTTTCGTTTAAATATCCCTTTAACTCTATTTAACTTATTATACATATATTGGGCGATAATGTCTAATTCTATCTTTAATAGCTTTTAAAGCTAATCTTTTATCTTCAACTTTATTATCAAAATCTACGGCTACAATATCTAATACCGCATTTCTTAAATCGGCAGGCAATGTAGTATATCCCGCAACAAAAGTAATTTTAATACCATTTGCAGAATAAGCACTAATCTTAGTTTTATCAACACTTGATGTATAAGTTAATGCAACATTATTTGCATCCGTTACCGAAGTAATAGATTGAACAGGACTATAAACTAATTCAATAGTTCCATTAATTTCCTTAAAAGATTGTCTTAATGTTTTAGTCTTTAAAGCCTTTTGAGTAAATATTTCAACCTCACGAAATGCCGATGCTAACAAATTAGTTAGTTGGGTATCGTGATCAGCAAAATCTACATTTACATGGTCTTTAACTTCGGCTAAAGTTATTGGAATAGCTAAAGCATCGGATGTTATTGTAACATCTAATCCTTGTGTTCTTACAGGTTCTAATTCGTAAGTCATTATTTCTTCTTATAAGTAGGTTTTAATGCTTTATCTTGTGGAGGCTCTACCGGATCGGTATCAACAATCACTTCCACATAACCCAATGAATTTAAATGATTTGCTCTTTCAACATCGCATTCGATTATGTCACCTTCAAAAATATTTCTTGATAATGGCAAATCATGATATGCTTTAATACATTTTACACTTGGCATAACTTTATATTTAAAATTTTAAAAAAATAAGCCTACTGTTCACATGGGAAGTAGGCTTACATAATCATAAAATGAAAACTAAAACTATGAAGTTGCGAAAGAACCTTTTCTCATTGCAGTAGAGAAATATATTGGCATTGCAATAGACTCCTCAATACGCACCGTTACTAAGTTTTTAGTGAAGTTATCACCATCTTCGTAAGCAAATTCAGTCATGATGTTATCTTCAAATAACAATTCAGCTGCTCTGTTTAAATCAGCAGTTAAGAATGTTCCAGAAGTAACAATATCAGTTGATACGATTGGCACACCAGCGATTGACATTCTTTGTCCTAACAATAAAGCAGGATGAGAATAACCAGCACTTGACTCCTTGTTGATCAACAATTCCATTTCATCAATTGGATTAACCAAGATAACCGAAGGAGAGAATCTTGCAGCTTTCAATTGTGCAATTGAGTTAGCTAATTTATCCCAACGATTAGAAGCAATAGTTACAGTTCCAGATGGAGTGTAAGTAGATGCTGACTCATAAAGACCTGCGAAAGCAGAAGTTCCTGCATAGTCATACAAGTTAGTATCTTCGATGTCTAACAAATCATTTAACATTTGAGTAGAAACGAAAGATTGTAACCAAGTCAATCTCTGTAACATTTGCTTAGAAATCTTTGCGTAAGCAGCGATAGTCTTAGGAGTTACCTCAGAGATTGTGAAATCGTAATCAACCTGTGCTTTACCAGAACCTTCTGTTTGGATAGCAGCACCACCCTCAGAACCAGTTTTCTTAGCGAACTTGAATACACCATTTTGCTCAATTGTAGAACTACGCATCAAATCACGCAAGTGGATAGCACGAGTTGGATCAGTGATGATAGTGTTAGATAAACCAGCAATAGAAGCTGCCCAACCTGCACCAATGTTAGCAGTAAGGTTCATATCACCTACGGCTTTAAAGTTCATTCCAAAAGCTGCATCTCTACGAGAAGACAAAGATTTGAATTTATCAGCATTAGCCTCGAAAGCCTTAGCTACAAAGTTCTCCGGTTGCTCAACAGATTTAGTCTTAGAATCTAAGATAGCATCAGATAAAGATTTCTCTACGTTACCTAACTTATCTTCTAAAGAAGCTAATTTCTCACCAGCATTTTTAGTGTTCTCGATTAAGTCTGCAAGACCTAAGCCTTCCATCTCACGACCAACACCTTTTTGAATCATTTCGTTAAGGTCACTTTTTACTTCCTCAACAAGTTTTTTAATATCTTCCATATTAACTATTATTTATTTAAATTTTCCTTTAAAATTAACAAAAACTCTACACTTTTCTTGCGTTCTTCTTCTACTGGATCAATAATGATTGGAGTGGGTTCTTCCGACTTCTCTCTCTCATTGATTAGTTTAAATAATTCCGACTTGATAAAGTTATACTCTATTTCTAACAATTCATAAGTTTCATCCATTAAATTTCCACTTTTCAATTGCTTGTAAAGTTTATCGAATCTCTCTTGCAATCCTTTGGCATCTAAAGCCTTCATCCCCATAAATGGAGTGTCTGGGTTAGCACCCCAAAGAACCGAAGAAAATTCGTACAATTTAACTTCTTGAATTTGATAGTAAGAATCTTTTGCACTCTTACCTTCAACCTTACTTTCCTTTATAGTTGAAAACCCTATTGAGTGTTGGTTAATTAAACCTGCCTCATAAAGTTTTAAATTATCAGTACCTATTTGAGTATCTACAATAGATGCCTCAAAATATAAACCATAGTTGTCTTCTTTTAAAACACTTGGCTTTCCTAATGGCAAGCTTGAATCATGGTTATGTAAAAACCAAATTTCATTTTTTGCTTGTGGCCCACGTTCTTTAATAGTCTTTGTGAATGCACCGGGCATCATCATGTCATTATGAAGATCAATATTACCAAACTTAGATGCGTAACCCGAAACAATACGTTTAGTTACATCTACGTTAGTAATCTCCCCTTCTGACTTTATTTTATAATCTCTCATATTTTCTACTATTGATTGCAAATATAATAAAAATTCATAATTACCAAATTATTTATAAAAACATAAGTCCACAACGGCAATTAACCAACTCACTTGGAGGTGCGGAATTATCACCCGGGCCACTCATTAAATTACCCCCAACATTGAACTTTTCATTTAAAGGTATTGTTGGGTAACTCGCCATGGCATTATGCGAAGGTCTTTCCTTCCCATCTAAAATAACAATCCATTTTTTAGTCAAAACTTTTTTTTGTGACTCTGCCCAACTTTGTGATGCCAAGTTCATTATCTTGGTAATCTCAGTTCTTGCAATGGTTTGACTTCTAATGATATTTCTTGTAGATAAGTATAATCCAAGCAAAGTAATAATCGCAGCTTTTGGTACACCTCTTTCTACTTGATCCTCAACAAATCTTTTAATGTCTTGTTTGATTGTATTTACAATACCTAAAACAATATAGAAGTAAGATATATCCCTAAACAATAATAAAAGCAATAATAACCAGTTCTCCTCAAAATTATCACCTTCTTCCTTCTTTTGGTATTCATCTAAGAATTTACCTTGCTTTAATCCAAACTTGGTATAAGCATCACGCATTATCTCCAATAACCATCTTTCGTTAAAGTGATTAGTGATATGAAATGTTTGAGGATTCCTTCCTTCTAATGAATTAATGTAAGTCTTTGTTTCTACCGCTAACTTAGTGCGTATATAAGCAAATAAGGCACGTTCATTAATATTATGCCTTCTTTGCCATGCAACCCTATACATTTCTTCGTTTACCATCGTTTGTCTTTAAAAAGTT
>Ga0164295_10000411_pt1 | contig 37011 bp, 29 predicted proteins | sample GEODES006metaG_FD_111798 | JGI IMG/M metagenome (GOLD analysis project Ga0164295, IMG submission 111798) | Oligotrophic lake water microbial communities from Sparkling Lake, Wisconsin, USA - GEODES006 metaG | ecosystem: Environmental > Aquatic > Freshwater > Lake | place: USA: Sparkling Lake... | reverse complement strand
CGTCTCATCAGCGTCAAGTTAGCGGTGAACAATCCCCCTGCCCCGATGCGCCACAAGCCATCGGGGCTTTTTTGTGAAAGGGTGAATATGAGAAAGAACAGCGATGACCCATTGGATTGGTTGTGCACTGCTTTCTGTTCTGCCCCAAACTTTAGTAAGCTTGTGATCATGCTGCTCATCGGACCTATGGCCAAGCTCCGACGACTTCGCGAAGAGCTTCAGATAAGACTCTTTTGAACCGCTAATGGAACGCTAATTAAACGCTAATGACAGAAACCCAGATTCTGACTTCTTCTTATTAGCGTCTCATCAGCGTCAAATCAGCGGTTAAAATCTCCCCTACCACGGATTTGTTGTTGCCCCTTTTAGCGTTGTCGTTGCTTGCCCATTGTTCCACATGGAACATCCCCATTTCATGTGCTAGCCTTCCCTGCCCCTTACCTCTTCGCTTGACCGAGCGACGAAGAACACGTCATCCTTCACTTTTCAGTCTTCATCCTTTCATGTACACCTTTCCCAAACACTACGATGTGATCGTCTGCGGCGCTGGCCATGCTGGCGTGGAGGCAGCGATGGCTGCGGCTCGGCTTGGTTGCCAGACGGCGATCCTCACGCAGAATCTCGATACGATCTCCCAGATGTCCTGCAACCCGGCCATCGGCGGCCTGGCCAAAGGACACGTGGTGCGTGAGATCGATGCCCTCGGCGGCGTGATGGGCCTGAATACCGACGCCACTGGCATCCAGTTCCGCATGCTCAATGCCAAGAAAGGCCCCAGCGTTCAGGCACCGCGGGCTCAGTGCGACAAGAAAGCTTACCAATTCCGCATGAAATGGTTGATCGAAAATCAACCCAACCTCGACATGCATCAAGGCAACGCCGCTGAGATCCTGGTGGAAAACGATGTCGTCACCGGCATCCGCACCAGCCTTGGCATGATCTATCGAGCCAAATCTGTCATCATTTCCTCCGGCACCTTCATGCGCGGACTGCTGCATGTTGGTCTGCAAAACCAAGCGGGCGGACGCATGGGCGACAGCATTTCCACCCTTTCCGACAGCTTGGCCCATCTCGGATTCGAGATCAAACGCTTCAAAACCGGCACCCCCTGCCGCATCAATAGCCGCAGCATCGACTTCTCCAAGTGCGAGATCCAGCCCGGTGACACCCCTGCCCCAGCCTTCTCCTACCTGTCGGGTATCATTGAGGAAGATAGAGAATGGCAAATGGAGGATAGAGCCAGCAGTCCAGAAAGCGGCCCTTCACCATCCTCCATCCTCCGTCCTCAATCGTCTATCTCCCCCCTGCCATCCTCCGGCCCAGCCCAGTTCACCCTCAACTCCTGGCGGCCTGTAACGTTCCACGTGGAACAAATCCCCTGCTGGATCACCTACACAAACCCTCAAACGCACGACATTATCCGGGCGAATCTGGACAAGTCGCCAATGTATTGCGGGCGGATCGAGGGCGTTGGGCCGCGCTATTGTCCGTCGATTGAAGACAAGGTGGTGCGCTTTGCGGAGAAGGAACGGCACCAGGTTTTCCTGGAACCTGAGGGTCGCCAGACCCGCGAGTTCTATATCAATGGGGTCTCCACTTCCCTGCCCTATGAGGTGCAGCACGACTTCATTCGCAGCATCACGGGCCTGGAAAAGGCCGAAATCATCCGCCCCGGTTACGCAGTGGAGTATGATTACTGCCCGCCCACTCAACTCTATCCGACACTGGAAACAAAGCGTATCTCCGGTCTCTACTTCGCTGGCCAGATCAATGGCACCTCTGGCTATGAAGAAGCCGCAGGTCAAGGCCTGCTCGCAGGAGCCAATGCGGCTCTCAAGGTGCAGGGCAAAGCCCCTTTTATCCTCAGTCGTAGCGAGGCCTATCTTGGTGTGCTCATCGACGACCTCGTCACCAAGGGTGTGACCGAACCCTACCGCCTCTTCACCTCCCGCGCTGAGTATCGACTCCTGCTTCGTCAGGACAATTGCGACCTTCGCCTGACCCCGCGCGCTGCCGAGGTCGGCCTCACCTGCCCCACTCGGAATCGCCTCACGCAGGAGAAAGCTGAGCTACTGGTCAAAGCCCACCACTTTGCCCAGAACGCCAGTCACGAGGGCATGAAACTGCATTCGTGGATTCGCCGCACCGAAAACGACCACAGCAAGCTGCCCGCAGAGCTGCGCGCCGAGTTCCCAGATCCCGTCTGGCAGCAGCTGGATTACAGCCTGAAATACGAAGGCTATGTCCAGCGCCAGGAAGTCATGATTGACAAAACCGCCCGCATGGACGGCCACGCCATCCCGCTCGACTTCGATTACACGAAGGTCCATAGCCTGAAAAAAGAAGCCCAACTTCGCCTCACCGAAATCCGCCCCACCACCCTCGGCCAAGCCGCAAGGATTCAGGGCGTCACCCCCGCTGAGATTTCATTGATCGCCGTGATGTTGAGGAAAGCAGGCGCAGCAGAAATGAATGACGCGTGAATCAAGAGATGATAGATAGCATGAACCGCCGGGAATCCGTTGATCTATGGTGCCACACGGTGCAAGACGTGGCTTCGGAAACGATTGGCACAGAAAGGCCCTTGATGAGAGGATTTACAGGTCAGAACCAATTCCTGTTAATCCTGTGATTAGAAACTCGAATCACGAACAGTCTCATACCATCCATGGTGCGCGAAACAGCGTGTAACTGCACAGCAAGTTAGTCGGGAGGCTAAGGATGGAATTCTGGCATAGCGCGAATCATGAACTCATCGAAGAGAGGCACCGTGAAGGCCATATCGCCATGGGCTGGGCTGTAGATCATTCCCTTCTTGATGAGCTTGGCACGCAGCGGGCCGAGGCTGGTAACTTTGACTTTCAGGGTATCGGCGATGTCCCCTGTGCGATGCGCTCCCGGTCCTAGTTTGGCCATCGCTCGGAGAAAGTTTTTCTCGCTTGGCGTTAAGCGGTCAAAGCGGACTCGGAAAAAGTTCAGGTCCAAGCGAGGAATGACAGTGACGGTCGCTTTTTTCACGTCGTCCAAAGTGATAGGACTCTGAGCGGCGGTGTTCCATGACTGATAGCCCCATTCTTGAAGAAAATAGGGGTAACCTTGAGTCAGGCGATACACTTCCTTCAGGGCATCCTCATCAAATTTAACTCCAGCTGCTTGTGCCGGTTCTCGCAGCGCTTTAGTAGCGTCGTCTTTAGAGAGAACACCCACATCTGGAAAGTTGAAGAGCCGCTCCGCATACGATTTTGATTCACCTGCGAGACCAGGAAGGATGGGCAAACCAGCGCCGAGCAGGACCACGGGCAGTTGCTGCTGCTGGACCTTGTGCATGGCCATAATCAGTGCGCCCAGCTCTTTTTGACTGAAGTATTGAACTTCATCAATGAAGATGGCCAAGGCGGTGTTACGCTCCTGAGCGGCCTCACCCACGGCGATGAACAGGTTGGGTAGGTCGATCTCCAGATCACCGCTGTCCGCAGATCCCGCTTCTGGCTCGACATCTAGCCCTACCGTCACATCCTCGTAGCTCATTTTTAACTTACCTAGGAAACTGCGCAACACTCGGAACCCCCGCTTCACTTTATCTCCAACACCTGCGATCCGGTCCAATTCATAGAGCAAGTTTCTCAAGTAGGGGGCGATCAGCGGCCCCAGGGGTTTGTCCTCATGGGCCTCGATGACCACTGTCCGATAGTCGATAGCCTTAGCCATTCGCTCGATCTCGTTAAGCAAGACCGTCTTGCCCACGCCGCGCAGACCTGTGAGCAACAGGCTTTTTTCAGCACGCTTTTGCTTCACACGGCCTAGGAGAATGCGGGCCAGTTCCAGCAATGAATCGCGACCTACTAGTTCAGGCGGGGGCGATCCAGCTCCGGGGGAGAATGGGTTCTTGATGGGGTCCATGGTTTTATTTGTATCTGATTATACCCATTTATACACTATTTCAGATATAAATAGATATCATTCACTACATTTGCAGATGATTTCACGGTCCACCTCTCATGGAGCTGCCTTTGAGTGCGCCGAAAGTGAGCAGCCCAAGGCTGAAAATGAATTGCGAAGGCTGGCGGAAATGACAGTAGAAACGGGTCAGCGGATTCTCCCGTCGTTGGTGACGTCCCAGAGGGACAGCAATTCATCGGGCGTGCCGGTTTCTGGGCGTTTCGCGTGGATGAAGGCGAGCGCCTGACGCAGATCCCAGGCATTTTGCCGCACCAAATGACAAGCAACGACCATGACGGAGCGGCTTCTTCCAGCTTGGCAGTGGACCAAGAGTTTGGGGTGCTCAAACGCGTAGTTGCCCACGATCCGCACGGCCCGATCAAAGGTCCAGGGGTCATTGCCTGAACCATCCGTGAGATTGAAACAAGCCAAGGCCTCAACGCCGCAATCCGCAGGTTTGCAACCCTGCAGCAGGCCATTGAGGCAGAGGATGGAACGAATGCCGACTGCCTCCCGAGTGGCGCGGTCTTCAGCGTCGATGAAATTGCCGATGGCAATGGTGTCCGTGATGAACGTCATGCGGCGGTTTACTCGGGTTTTTGCTCCTCTTCCATGACGATTTCGTTCATCGTCTTGGCGTCGTCTTCCATGGCCTGGGCATCCATCGTGCCACTGAATTTCATGCGCATGGCGCGGACTTTGCGGGACATGGCGATGCCGGTGGACTTCACACTGGGCGCCGAAAACTTCACGTTGGCGCTGCTGTGGCTGTTCATGCTCATCGTTGCAGCGGTGGCGATGGCGTCCTGATTGGCCGCCAGGAAGAGAAACTCCCAGCCTTTGCTGTCTTGGTAGAGGCGGATGAGGTCGCTGATGTGTTTGACGCTGTATTCCTGAGAGGCATTTTCTGCCCCGTCGGTGAAGATGGCGAGGATGACTTTGCCGGGTTGGTCAGCCTCCGGCAGCGCGCTGATGCGGCGCTCAGTGTCTTTGATGGTGCGGCCAATCGCGTCCAGCAAAGCGGTGCTGCCGCGTGGGGTGTAAGTAGCGGCCGTGAGCTGCGGCACGTCCTGAATGGGCATGGCAAAGACTGGGACTTCGTAAGCGTTATCAAATTGGATGAGCGTAAGATGGGCATCACCAGGGACATCCAGCTGAGATTTGAGGAAGTCATTGAAGGCGGCGATGGCGGGTTCTTGCATGGGTTGCATGGAACCCGAGCGGTCGAGGAGGTAGGCGATTTCAGTGAGGTTTGGATTCATCGAGAGGTGTTGTTTGATGGGTGAGTGGTTGAGGTTCTCAGGCGAGCCAGTCGCGCTGGGTGAAAAAGGGCACGTCTTGGCGCTCGCAAAGGCGGACGGTGTGGGCCGTGCCCCCGCTGTTGGGGTCGAGAAGATGGATGAAAAACAGCGCCACCGTAGCAGGGGCGAGCTGCAAGGCCGGACTGCCGATGACCTTCAAGGCATCGCGCAGGAGATACTGGGCCTTGGCATAGGCGGGATTGCCGGATTGGCCGCGCAGGTAGAGATCGAAAAGCCGATGATTGTCAGGCGATGCGGCCAAAGACTCACGAGCAAGGTGATGCCGCTCTGCCAGAGGCAGATCCTCCAAGGCCAGGCAGGTGGCGGAGACGGGACGACGCGAGCGGCCCATGCCGGGTGTGGGCAAAACGAGCTGCAGTTTGGCCCCCGGAACGCTGGCGACACCTGCGGCAAAGGCTTCATCGGTGCCGGCCGCGTTGCCACTGCGGAAGACGGCCTGAGGATGGGCCTGGGCCAAACACTGCCCCACGTCTACGAGCGCCTGGCGTTTGTCGGCAGGAAGCTGGCGGGTGCCTTCCAGCAGAATGACGGGAGTGGGGCTACGACTGAGCAAGGTTTGGAGCTGAGCGAGAACGTGGGCAAGCATGGGTGTTCCGAAGATGAGCATTCTCGCACAGGGGGTAGGACATTTGCGGGGCGACAGCTGAACTTTTTGCGGTATTTTTTTACCATGTCCAAAGCATCCGCCTCCCGAAGATCACGCGCCAAAGATCCCCTTCCCGACTCGGTCACGCGCAAAGGCACCAGTCGAGTCGCCATGTGGCGTGTGCTCGAAATTCACAAGATCCTGCAGAAAGGCAAATATCCAAACTGCTCCACCCTGGCCGCAGAGATCGAGGTGGCCCCCAAGACGATTCAGCGAGACATCACGTTCATGCGGAATCAGTTGGATCTGCCGCTGGAATACCACGCCGTGAAGCATGGCTACTATTACACGCAACCCGTGCAGGAGTTCCCCATGCTGCATCTGTCGCGCCATGATCTCGTGGCGTTGTTTTTGGCACGTCATGCGTTGGAGCCTCTGCGGGGAACGCGGCTGGAGCGCATGCTGAGTGAGAGCTTCAGCAAAATCGCCGGAGCCTGCCCAGGTGAGGTATCGATCCAATGGAATGAACTGGACGAAGCTTTTTCCGTGAAGGCAGCGGGAGTGATGCCTGCGGATGTGACGCTATTTGGTGATCTGCTGGATGCCGTGCGGGCCTGCCGAGAGGTCAGCTTTGCGTATCACAAGCTCACCGGCAATCAACCGGAACAGCGCATCGTGCATCCCTACCACGTGGGTCAGATCGAACACGGCTGGTATTTACTGGCCTACGATCCCGCACGGAAAGCGGTGCGCACTTTTGCCCTGCAACGCATCACCAACCTGAGTCTGCTGAAAACGAAGTTCGTCCGTGATCCACGCTTCAATGCACGGGATCATCTCGGCGGCGGTTTTGGCGTTTGGAGCTACGCTGGCGAGGAGAAACGCACCCATGAAGTGCAGATCCGCTTTGAAGGCTACGCCGCCCGCGTGGTGAGAGAGCGGATGTGGCACAGCACGCAAGCCATTCGCTCATTGAAGTCGGATGGCAGTGTCATTGAGTTTCAGGCGGACCTCTCGGGTCTGGAGGAAATCACCCGCTGGGTGCTGAGCTGGGGCAGCAAGGCCAAGGTGCTGGGACCACCTGAACTGAAGCGACGGGTGCAGGCGGAGTTAGAGAAGATGACGGCAATGCAGTGATGGAGCAGTCGGAGAGAAGACACAGCAAGATAAGGATGCGATGCAGGCCTAGATTGGGAATGGTTGGCGCAGAAGTGGCCGTTGATGATAGGATTCACAGGATTTTTCAGAACCCCTGTCTTGCTCGATGAGGGTTTAAATCATTCACTTTATTTTAGCGCCCACCAGAAACCGCAAATCATGGCTGAGGCACAAGCTCAAGAAATCTTGGGGATGTTTGTGGTGACGAAGTGAGTCGGCCCAACACTTCAGAAATCATCGACCAAGAAACCCATAAACTGAACCCATCGCTTGCACAATGGGCTAGAGTCCGCATGAAGTGAGGTACTTTGGAAACTGACCCCCCAACTGCCGAATCCACGCCGATCCACGATGCCCGCGAGGCCTTGCGGAAGTACTTTGGTTTTCGCGAGTTTCTGGATGGGCAAGAAACGGTGATGGCCAACATCCTGAGCGGTCGTGACACGTTGGTGATCATGCCGACCGGTGGTGGCAAGTCGCTCTGCTACCAGCTGCCAGCCATGGTGATGGAAGGCGTGACGATCGTGGTCAGTCCCCTCATCGCTCTGATGAAAGATCAGGTGGATGCTCTCGAAAGGCGAGGCATTCCTGCGACGGTGATCAATAGCACGTTGTCCCTCAGCGAACAGCAGGATCGAATCGCCTCGCTCAAACGCGGTGAATACAAGCTCGTCTATGTGGCCCCCGAGCGCTTCCGCAGTCGCATGTTTCTCAATGCCATGCAGCAGGTCGAGATCGGCCTCTTTGCCGTGGATGAGGCGCACTGCCTTTCGCAATGGGGCCATGATTTCCGTCCTGACTACTTTCGGTTAGGCGAGGCATTGGAACAACTCGGACGTCCACAAGTCGTGGCTCTCACCGCCACAGCCACGCCCGAGGTGCGGGCCGACATCGCCCGCGTGCTGGATCTGCGTGATCCCTTCATCACCATCCGCGGCTTTCAGCGGCCGAATCTCAGCCTGAATGTCACGCACACGAAAAAGGCAGATGAAAAGTACGCGCGCCTGAAACAGATCATCAAAGAATTCAAAACAGGGATCATTTACTGCTCGACACGAAAGAAGGTTGAAGAGGTCGGTGACACCCTGCGTGAGATGAAGGTGAAGGCCATCCAGTATCACGGCGGACTCGATGACAGTGAGCGTGAGGATCGACAAAACAAATTCATCAGCAAGAAACACGACGTCGCGGTGGCCACGAATGCCTTTGGCATGGGCATCGACCGCAGTGATGTGCGATTCGTCGTGCATTACGACATTCCCGGCAGTGTGGAGGCCTATTACCAAGAAGCTGGCCGCGCCGGTCGTGATGGTGAACCTTCCTGGTGCGAGTTGTTCTTTAACTTCGCCGATACCAAGACGCAGGACTTTTTCATCGACGGCGCCAATCCCACCGCCGAAGTCATCACCAGCATCTATCAGGCTCTTTTGAATAAGGCCGACAGCAACTACGAAGTCGAGGCCAGCATTGATGACCTCACCGACTATGCCGGCTTAAAAAACAGCATGGCGGTCAGCTCCGCCCTCGGCCATCTCTCACGTGCAGGCTACATCGAGCGCTATGACATCCCGGGCCGCCGCATCCGCGGCACACGCTTGCTTCAGCCAAACGTTTTAGCACGACACTTGAAGCTGGATGCTGCTGCGCTGCGTGACAAAGAACGCCGAGATCGCGGTAAGCTCAAAGCCATGATCGACCTCTGCTACGACGAGCAGCGTTGCAGGCAGGAGCAGATCCTGGCTTACTTTGGCGAGACCGAAAGCCAACCCTGCGGCACCTGCGACATCTGTCAGCGCAGCGGCGTGCAGACCGTGCGTGACGGCAATGCCGAAGAAGTCGTCATCCTTCGACAAGTCCTCAGTGGCGTCGCCCGCATGTCCACCAAGCAGGCCGATGGCTCATGGGAAGGGCGCTTTGGCAAAGGCCGCATCATTCAGATGCTCGTCGGCAGCAAGTCGAAGGAAATCATCGATGCTGGCTTGGACAAGCTGACCACTTATGGATTGCTCAAACGCATCGGCACCAACGCGCTGCATCCTTTGTTCGGCGAGTTAGAGAAACAAGGCCTCATCGAAACCAGCACTGGCGAGTATCCCCTCGTCTCTCTAACGATCAAAGGCAACGAGGTCATGCGCAGCGGCGGCAATGTCCGCATGATGTGGCCCAGTACCGCGCCTGCCGCATCTCAACCCACCAAACCAGGCACGCAGCTCACCGCAGCCGAAGTTTCCACACATGAGTTAGGTTTTGATGACGCCCTGTTTGAAAAGCTCAAGAAACACCGCAACGCCATCGCCCAATCCGAAGGCGTTCCAGCGTATGTCGTCTTTAGCAATCAAACGCTTGAGTTCCTCACCCGTCTCAAACCCAAGAGTGTCGAGGCCGCCTTAAAGATCCGTGGAGTGGGTGAAAAGAAGGCTGTGACGTATTTGCCTGAGTTCATTCAGGTGATCCAGAAGCATGGATAAACTCAATCCTTTGAGTTGATATTCCCGGACTTCCGAATGGCGCGCATGAGACGCCAGCCGAGGAAGAGGCTGAGAAGATAGCCGATGGCGCCGAAGATGGAAATGCCCCAAAGCAGAGGTTTGGCCTCACGACTCCAAAGCTCCGATGAACCCAAAAAGATGGCAGCGGTGAGGACGCCTAACACCAAACGATTCACGATGGGATCAAGATGACGATGATCGAGATGCACGGTCAGTGAACCGTCGCGAAACCTAGCCAAAAGATCGACAAGATCACGCGGCAGAGCCGCGATCAAACGATCCCAGTCACGATAAGCACGGCGTGCCCGACGAACGATGCGATTGGGGGCAAAACGACGCAACAACATCCGCTGACAGAAAGGCTGCATCAACTCAGCCAAACTCACCTCTGGACTGAAGCGACGACTGGTGCCTTCCAGCACAATGATCGTTTTCAACAGCATCGCCAGCGGCGGCGGCAACGTGATGTGATACCGGCGGATGATCTCGATCAAAGAACTCAAGGCTGAACCCACGTTGATGTCGCTCAATGGATGACCCACAAAGTCAGCCATGAAATCATCGAGATCCGCACGCAGTCGATCCTGTGAGCAGTCATGTGGTACAGAGCCCAGGCGCAGTACTTGTTCCGTCACTTGCTCAGCATCGTTTTCGACAATGCCGAGGAGCAGAGCCTCGACTTCATCACGCAAGTCGTCATCGATGCGGCCGACCTGACCGCAATCCACGACACCGACAACGTTTCCGGGCAGCAAAATCAAATTACCGGGATGCGGATCCGAATGATAGAAGCCGTCGCGAAAGACCATTTCCAAATACATGTTAGCGCCACGCCGCGCAAACTCAGCTAAGTCTTCACCCGAGGCCTTGAGAGCCTCAATGTCGGTGCCAGGAATGCCCTCCAACCTCTCCATCGTGATGATCTGGTGAGAACACAGATCCGCATAAACTCGTGGAATGCAGACATTGGGATCTTCCTCAAAGTGCAGTGCAAACTCCTCGATATTTCTCTTCTCATAGGTGAAGTCCAGCTCACGCATCAAAGTGCGTCGAAACTGCCTGACAATGGCCACCGGCTGATAAGCGCGCACCGACGCCGACTGGCTCTCCATGAGTTCCGCAAGCAACTGCACAATCTCCAAATCCGTGATGACACGGCTCTCAATGCCCGTACGGCGCACCTTCACAGCCACGCGTTCACCGCTGGGTAAAACGGCTCCGTAAACCTGCGCAATGGAAGCTGCCGCCATGGGTGTCTCATCAAAGGCGGCAAACAAATCCTCCAAGGTGGCCCCAAGATCTTTTTCGATCAACTGACGCGCAGATTGAGCCGACTCTGCGGGCACATTGGACTGCAATTGCGCCAACTCAGTCGCCATATCGGGTCCGATCAAATCCGCACGCGTGCTCAACATCTGCCCTAGTTTAATAAAGGTGGTCCCGAGCTCCGTCATCGCCATCCGCACGCGGGCTTCGGTGCTCACACCCGCCAGAGCTTGGCCATCCGCACTGCGCAGACGATCATTCAGCCAAGGGTAGTCGAAACTGCCAAAGAGATCTGCCAATCCATATTTACCTAACACCGTGGCAATCTCCCCGAGACGCAGTGCATGGCGCTCGAGTCGAGGAATCAGGTCCAATTTCATGGCCCAGCATACACTCGTAAATCACTCTGTCGAAGACTCACAGCCGAGCTGCTGCCTCACGGAGCTTATCCTTCTTGCTCTTGCGCCGGCCTTTGATGCCTCCCGTGCTCGGAGCGGACGCTGGAACTAAATTCTTCGGTTCAAAACCTGGGATCTGTTCTCGTGGCAGGCTCAGGTGATGACGCTTTTCAATCAAACAGAAATGGGCGTGGGATTCTGCGGTGATGAAGCTCACCGCGACACCGGCTTCACCCGCGCGGCCAGTGCGACCAATGCGATGCGTGTAGTCCACGGCGGAGCGCGGCAAATCGTAATTGAGCACCACCGGCAATTGCACAATGTCCAAGCCGCGACCTGCCAGATCTGTGGCGACAAAGACCTGCACCTGCTCGTCTTTAAAATCCGCCAGTGCCTGCATCCGAGCCCCCTGACTGAGTTCCCCATGAAAGGCGATAGCGCTGATACCGTGTCGTCTCAGTTTATCGGCAACATGCTCGGCCGTGTATTGCTTGGCCACAAAGACCAGCACACGCGACCAGCCTTCTGTCTTGATTAAATGACGCAGTAGCGGGGTGCGCTGCGCGGTATCAACTTCGATTGCTCGCTGTTCGATGACAGGCATTTCAATCGGTGTGTTTGCGACCTCGATCCGGGTTGCCTCCTGAAAAATCTGATTCGCCAGCTCCTCCACCGATTCTGGAAATGTCGCCGAGAATAACAAATTCTGCCGACGCTTGGGAAGGAGTGCCAAGACACGCGAAAGCTCATCGGCAAAGCCTAGATCCAAAAGACGATCTGCCTCATCCAAGACCAGCGCAGCCACCTGATGAAGATGCAGAGCATTGTGATCGACCAGATCCAGCAGGCGACCCGGCGTGGCGATGATGAAGTCGGCTCCACCGCGAAGCGCCATCATTTGCGGATTGATGGAAACCCCGCCAAACGCGCTCACCACCTTGAGGCGCTCAGGTAGATGCACCGAACAACGCAGAACTTCCTGGGTGACTTGCACCGCCAGTTCTCGGGTGGGCACTAGGATCAACGTGTGGACTTTGCGCGGCTTCTCGATGCGTGTCGCCATCCACTGCTGAATCAGCGGCAACACATAGGCCAGTGTTTTACCCGACCCTGTCTGCGCAGTGGCCAGCACGTCACCACCTTTCAGCACCACTGGAATCGCCGCCGACTGCACGGGCGTCGGAGCCACGTATTGACTGAGGGCACTGACAAGCGGAGCGGAGAGACCGAGAGATGAAAAAGGCATGGTCGATCCTATAAACTCATTCTGGGCTGCATAAAGCTTAGAATCTCAGGCAGAATACTTGGGTCTTGTGCTCCTCATGAAACCCGCACGGCTCTTCTCTCTGATTGTTGGAATGCCAATCTTTGCACTGGTATCTCAAGGGGTTCTCAGCGTAACATGAGCATCTATCCAGACGATGGCCCCTACATGATGCATGTCGATTGATCCTCACGATTCAGAAATTCCTCAACCGCCGCCTGAGGTGGAGGGGATGATCTATCCTTCGTTGGAGGAACTGGCACATCTTTTACCCCAATACGAGGTGCATGAGATCATCGGGGTTGGCGGTATGGGGGCAGTTTATAAAGGTCGTCAAATGGCGTTGGATCGCTGGGTAGCCATCAAAGTGCTACCGGTAGCGGCGTCTCAAAATGCGGAAGATACTCAACGCTTTATCACTGAGGCACGGGCCATGGCCAAACTGGTACATCCGCACATCGTGGCAGTGTTTGACTTTGGCCAGACCTTTCAGCGTCATCTTTTCCTGGTCATGGAGTACGTGGCCGGCATGGATCTTCATCAGCGCACCAGAGCCGGTGAGATCACACCACAACGCGCTCGAGAAGTCATCGCTCAACTCTGTGATGCACTGCAGTTTGCCCATGACCGCGGAGTCGCCCATCGAGACATCAAACCTGCCAACATTCTCATCACGAATGATTGGAAGGTGAAGGTGGCCGACTTTGGCCTGGCTCGTGATTTGACAACTCAACCTAACGCGGATGAGCCTGAATATGGCACGCCTGATTACACAGCCCCCGAGCGGCTCGTCATTGGTGCCGTCGTGGATCATCGGGCGGACATTTATTCCCTAGGCGTGGTCATTCATGAAATGCTCACGGGCAAAACACCCTCTGCAGCTGGGCAAGAAACGGGCCAAGGACTGCCAGAGGGCTTTGCAGGAGTCATTACCAAATGTCTGATGAGCGAGCCCGAACTTCGCTATCAAAAGGCCTGTGATGTGAAAATAGCCCTTTTGACCGCCACTTCGGACAAGGCCATTCAAACAGATGCCATCCGCAGCCAAGCATCGGCACAACCTGATACCAGGCCGACGGAGTTTTCGAGCTATCAACCACCGCGATTTGGCAAGCTCAAACGTGGATTGGCCTCCATGGGCTGGGGATTGACCTGCGTGATCGTGGTGAGTGCTTTCGCTTGGTTGGCCCTCAAAGACAAAGTCAGCTTCAAGACCGAAACACCCGAGGTCGCGAAGGTCACTCCAGCGGCCGTGATCATGCCACCAGCTCCAACACCGGAAGCGACACGACCGCCAGCTGTCGAAAAGGTGGCCACACCAGCACCCGCAGTGCCGAGGCCTGCCATGGCAACAGCGAAGGTCACCAAGGAAATGGAAGATCCGACGCTCATGCCCAAAGACATGCCAAAGGCAGCGCCTTACCGCGTGCCTGAAGGTCCTTTCGGTGAAGTGGCGAGACTGCATGGCCATAAGAGTGCTGTTTATGATATCGAACTGCTCCAGGACGAGTATCGTGTTGTCTCTGTCGGCATGGATGGCACATTGCGTGTCTGGGATCTACATACCCAAAAGGAAATTCTCCAGGTGGATGCAGACATGGATCAATTGCCAAAGCTTCAGGTCGATGCCGATGATTCACGAGCCTTGATTGTTAGTTATAAAACAGATCAGTTAGCCATGGTGGATCTGACGACGGGTCAGCTCACGCATCAGATTCAGTTTCCTGATGACACCCTATCGAACGCGATCCTGATGCCCCAAGCTAAATCAGTGCTGGTCGCAGGGTCTCACAAGGAGGGCACCAACAATCTTTATCTCTGGCAACCCGAGAACGGAGAGGTGCTAAAGGCCGTGGAAGGTTATCTGGGACGGCCTTATAGCATGGCGCTTCATCCCGATGGAAAAAGTGTCATCATCAATGCCTTCCGCGTTTTAGATGCGGAGAAAAATACCTTCCAAGCGGTGAATGAACGTTACTCGGCTGAGACAGGTCAATTCACGAGCTTGGACGTGAAAAATCTGGGTTACGTCACTCGCTTCTATGAAGTGCGCGAAGCCACAACCTTACTGGCACGCGGGACGACAACGGTGGTCATCAGTCTTCCCGACCTTACGGTAAAACTTTCACTGCCTGCCTTTAAACCCAATGAGCCAGTGATCCTCACCGGACAAGTGGTCGATAGTGGGCGGCTCCTTTTGACAAGCTGGACGGACAGCACGCTACGCGTCCATGAAGTCAGTCGTGGTGAAGAGATCTGGCGCCAGACAACCCCTGAGCCGGTCACTGATATGAGCCTCAGTCAAGACCAGCGCTGGGGCGTCTTCAGCACGCGCTACCAAGAGGCCCAAAATCAAACGAAAGGCGATTTTGATCTACTCGTCTGGCGCATGCCAAAGTGGTCTGACCTGCAAAGCGCCAGCAGTCTCGAATCCACGATCACCCAACAGATGACCGATCTTGCTAAGCATGATCCTGAGCTGGCCTCCATGCGGGAAAATCTCCGCGCCTCTTTCCCGACGCCTAAGGAGACCGAGTTCGCGATCGAAAAACAGAAACTGGACGCCCTTTATGTCGGAGCGCTACGCCGCCAGATTCTAGGCTTGGCACCGACCGAACAAAATGCCATGAAGCAAGAGATCGAAGTCATCGCTTCAGGCACGCCATTACCGAATAAGAGCAACGACTCTTATCTGCCTCAAGCAGTGCAGAAACTGCGGGGCATCTACCGAAATCAGCTTCAGGCGCTTGTCGATAAAAAAGCGCAATCTGCGGCTAAAGGAGCCCAAACCGTCGAAGCCTACCTAAATCCCCTCAAACAAAAACGTGAGGCCGCCAATGACCGTCTTGGCGTAGGACGCATCGTAGAAGTAATGAAGGAATGGACGCTAATAAGCCCGACAAAAACGGACTCTGAGGTCGAACCGACAGGCACCTCCCTGCCGCCAGCAACAACGACGCCGACCCAACGGCCCGATCGACCAGGAAATGTCATCGCGATTCAGCGTGTCGCGCAAAACACCAGCCCCATGATGCCAGCTCCCGAAGTCGGCCGAGTGCCGCGTGATCTCGGTCCAGTTGTGGCCATTGCAGGCGGCGCAGATCATGTCATCGCCCTGCTTCCAGACGGCCACCTGCGCACTTGGGGCAGTTGGGAAGGTCAAGCTGCTGCAACACCAAGCGAAGCTACGGATATTGTCCAAATCGACAGCAGCGATTTGACCGCCTTAGCCCTTCGCAAAGATGGCCAAGTGTGGTGTTGGAGTGCCAGCAACGCTGCGACGCCGACGAAATGGGAAGCCCCTAAAGGAAAAACGCCTTTACACGTTTATGCAGGCATCACTCAGACAGGTTATGTCTTATGCACGGATGGAAGTCTTGAACCTATCGGCTCAATCGATCCTGCTGCACCCACAACGTTAGGCCCCGTGGCCAAGCTTCAATACATCCCGACCACAGGTGGCTGGTGCGCCCTTTTGTCAAAGGGTGGCGAACCCGTCTATTGGGGCCCACAGCAGCCGCCCATCACTCCCCTGCCCGCTGAGATGCGTGATTTGGTCAGCGTTGGCCTTTCACCCAGCTATGGGGTGGCTCTGCAACGGGACGGAACCCTAACAGGCTGGGGACAGTTAGCCCAAGATCAGCGATTTAGAACCCGTAAATTCACGGGTGGAATCGAAATCTGTCATGATTACACAGGACGGGTGTTTCCCGTGCATCGTTCTGATCACTCCTGGGAGCTCGCACCCAACCCAAGTGTTCCAGACTATGTAGCCGAAGATCGCAGCAGTGTTCTCGAAGGAAGACTCCGCACCTGCATCGATGCCGTCTTTACCAAAGAGTTCGTCATCGGTCTAAAACCGTAACTTTTAAAACACTACTGAGCATTGGCTGCCTTACGGTTCTGATAGAAAACGCTGCGAACAGAAACATAGGGGTCCACAGAGTTGGCACGAGAGCTATCATATTTTTCGAGCTGATCTGGGAACGTGCGGAGAGTATTCACAGCCGAGGGAATCCACTCCGTTTTTTCCGCACCCCCGCGCAGCTTAAACAGCCAGTTCACTGGATTCAGAGCGTAATCCCCTGCTTGGCCGACCGCTTCACGAGCACTGCTTGGTCCCAAGACCGGGAGCACAAGAAAGGGACCATGACCGATCCCCCAGGTGGCCAGTGTCTGCCCTGTATCTTCGGAGGGAACATCAGCCAACGAAGGGATGCGGTCCGACTGTTTGATGAGTCCCCCAAAACCTGCAAAGGTGTTCACGCCAAACTTCTGCACCTCCTTACCCGCGCGATCAAACTTACCTTGAAAGCTACTATTCACGAAGCGGACAGGGAATTTGGCATTTTCAAACGCATTGTCCACGCCTCGGCGAACAGGCTTAGGCATCACGGTGGTGTAGCCTTTCGCAATGGGTCGGAAAAGGACATTATAAATGCCGTGATTCAGCGCAAAAGTGGCCCGATTCAGTGGCTCCAAGGGATCAGATACCTGAACAGTATCATAGTCATCCAAAGCATCGGTGGCCGTAACTTGGCTACTTGCAGAAGCAGGGGCTGACGTTATCGCCGTTTTCGGTGAGGCACAGTCTGCCAAGAAAACAGCGCTAGCTGGCAGGAGAAGGCGGAGAATGATGTTCATTTGGGGCGGGAGACGGATTGTTCGAGTGAGCTGATGACGGCCGGGGCACCACCACCTTTAAACTTAGCATCCAACTGGGTGCGGTAATTGGCGATGAGGCTGACGCCTTCGATCACAACATCCGTGATCTTCCAGCTGCCTTCCTGCTCCAGACGATACGTGACACTGTAGCGGCTGCCTTGATAAACCAGCTTTGTCGGCACGTCCACGCGGCCTGCGGCAGGAGCCACGGCTGCCTGATAGCTCATCGCTGGGCGCTCACCTGGAGTAAACTTGCTGCTGTAAGAACGGATCACGAGAGTCGTGAAGAGCTGCGTGGCCTTTTTTTGCTGTTCAGGCGTAAACTGCCTCCAACCTGGACCCACAGCACGTCGCGCCATGGTTTCAAAGCTGATGTAACGTTGCAGAATCGGACGCACCTTGTCTGCCAACGCAGATGGATTGCTAGCACGATCAGAAACGGCCAAAACTTCATCGACCGCTTTTTTCAAAAACTGCTCAGCTTCGGTAGCAGGCGTGCTCCAAGAAACAGATGAACACGCAAAGCTAGCTACAAACGTCAATAGACTACGGCGATTCATGGCGCAGGTGCAGGGGGTGAGGGGTTATCCTTGTCAACGCTTCCAAAGGCCATCTTCCCGATCAAACCTTCCAGATCAACTGCTGATTCTGTCATTGTGATACGATTCCCTGGAGCCAAGTAAGTCTCATCGGCACCAGGAGCTAAGGCGATGAACTTGTCCCCGATCAAACCCGTAGTCTTGATCGAAGCCATCGAGTCCGTTGGCAATTTCACATCGTCCGTCACGCGAAAGGTGACGATCGCCGAGTAATCCGTGGGATCCATGCAGATGAACTCGACACGACCAATGGCCACTCCAGCAACCACCACGTTACTGCCCCGATTAAGACCACCGACATTGGTAAAGCGCGCTTCCAAAGTGTAAGTGCCACCGCCGAGCAGAGAACCTGCGCCGAGCTTCATGGTGAGATAGGCGACAGCGATGAGTCCGACGAGGACAAAGACACCGACGAGGAGTTCCAGCTTGGTTTGTTTCATGAAAAATCAGTCTTCTATGGGCAAAACGCCGCCATGACGCAAGGAGGCAAGCGCCGTGCCAAGTGCCAAGGCACTGTCGCGAAAACCTGTCACGACGGCATCTGTGGAGTGGGCAAACTCGGCGGGAGTGCCCTGAAAATGCATGCGCCCTTGATCCAGCAATGCCACCCGATCACTGGCAGCCATGGCTTCTTGCACGTCATGAGTCACGATCACTGCGGTGAATCCAAATTGTCTTTGATATTTAGCAATCATCAAAAACACCGCATTTCTCCGCAACGGATCCAGACCAGCCGTTGGTTCATCAAAGAGCACCAGCTCTGGGCGGGTCACAAGAGCGCGCGCTAAGGCCAAACGCTTTTGCATGCCGCCAGACATCTGGCTGGGATAACTGTGTAAATGCTGCTCCAACTCCAATTGTCGAAGAGCCTCTACACTGCGTTCCTGAATCTCCGAATCCGCAGCATCACTGGTTTGTTCCAATGGCAGACGCACGTTTTCCAGAGCTGTCAGGGAATCAAATAAAGCGTTGCTTTGAAAAAGAAAACTGCAACGCCGACGAAACTCAGCACGAGTCACCGGATCAGCCGCACTCAATAACTTCCCCTCAAAGAGGACCTGCCCTTCATCGGCTGGCACGACGTCAGCCAGGCATTTTAGAAACACCGATTTCCCTGTGCCACTGCGGCCGAGAACCGCCACGAGGCTACCTCGCGGCACGTCCAGATCCGTGCCGGAGAGAACGATGTTTTCGCCGAAACGTTTATGCACGCCTTTGACTTGCAGGAGCAGAGTTGGAGGAGCTTCAACCATGGTCAGACGAGAAAGGAAGTGATCACATAATCTGCCGCCAACACTAAAATGGAGGACTGCACCACGGCACGGGTTGTTGAGGCACTGACGCCGCGTGCCCCACTGGCGCGGCGATTGCGGTGGGTGTTAAAGCCGTGGTAGCAGCAGAGAGCAACGGTGAGCAGACCAAAAGTGGCTGCTTTGATGAAGCACTCATTCACATCCTGAGAAGCCACCGCACGCTCCACCGCCGACCAATAGACGCCAGGTTGAATCCCCAAGAGCAGCGAGCCTGAAAGCGACCCACCCCAGAGACCAACGGTCACAAACAGAGCCGTCTGCAGCGGATACACAAGAACGGCCGCGATCAGCCGCGGCGTGATCAGATAACCGAGACTATTCACGCCCATGGTTTCCAGGGCCGCAATCTGCTCTGAGTTCCGCTGAATCCCCAACTCTGCAGCTAAAGCAGAACCCGCCTGCCCGACCAGCATCAGCGCAGCCAAAACCGGACCTAGCTCACGCACAAGACTCAGTGAAACGAGAGCCCCTAGCAGACTTTCAGAGCCAAAGCGATTCAGCACATAGTACCCCTGAAGACCCAGCACCAACCCGGTGAACATGCCCACAATCAGAATCACCGGCAAACAACGCACACCCTGCTCGAATCCAGCACGTGCAATACGACGGAACAATCGCCTGGACCCGAAGACCGCCTGAAAAGATCGGAGAGTAAAAAGCGCAAAATCACCCAACCCGTGAACGAGTGTGAGTGTTTGTTTTCCGAGAAAGCTTACCATAAAACGATACCGCCTCTGTTTTAGATGAAAAGCCACGCGGATGCAAACACACTCCGCATTTCTTGCGAGGATGCACGAACTGCGCTAGGCACCCAGAATGCAGATTACCAGCTCCAGCAATGAACGAATCAAACACGCCCGCCGAGTGCGTGAAGGCCGCGAATCTGGGCTTATTTTCATCGAAGGGCTTCGCCTAGCTGAAGAGGCCGTTAACTCTGGACTGATCATCGAATCCTGTTTTAGCACCCCTACTGAGGATCAACGAACAACCGCCCTACTTAGCCAGCTAAACGATCACGACGTCCCCATCTACCTCACGTTACCAGGCATCCTGGAGTCCCTCGGGGATACCGTGCAGACCCAGGGACTCATTCTCATTGCCCAAAGGCCCCATCTGGTCGCCGTGGATTTTTTTCAGCCTCGAGGCAGCCTTTTTCTAGCACTGGATCGTGTGCAAGACCCCGGTAACATGGGCACGTTACTGCGCACGGCTGAAGCTGCCGAGGCTGCGGGTGTGATGACACTTGGAGGCAGTGTCGATGTCTTTTCACCCAAGGTGCTACGCAGTTCCATGGGCTCTGCTTTCCGCCTGCCCGTGCTGACTCAGATCACTCCAGAATCACTGATGGCTCTGAAGATGGAACATCAACTGCAACTCGTGGCAGCCGCTGGAGAAAGTGCGATGGATTACACCGACTACGATTGGCGTCAGCCCACGCTCCTACTTTTGGGTAATGAGGGGCGCGGAGTGGATCCAGAGATCATGGCGCAATGTGATGCCCTTTTACGCATTCCGATGGCTCCTCAGGTGGAGTCACTCAATGTAGCCACGGCAGGTGCCGTCATGCTGTTTGAAGCTGCCCGGCAGCGGCGCTGTTAATGTAAAACGAAAGCTCGCTGGGAGAGAGAACGTATTTGTTCAACCATGAATCCCTTGCTCGATTACCATCGTCTCCAGACACGACGCCAATTCTTTGGGGACACGGGGCTACGCGTGGGTGGGATCGCCCTCGCTTCCATGATGGGCCAAGAGCTAGTTTCGGCTGCGCCTGCCAAAGGACTCGTGCATCCACCCATGCCGGGGCTGCCCCATTTTGCACCGAAAGCAAAACGCCTGATCTACCTGCACATGAATGGGGCGCCGTCCCAGCTGGACCTCTGGGATCACAAGCCACAGCTGAAGGCCTTTTTCGATAAGGATCTTCCTGAAAGCGTTCGCAATGGACAACGCATCACCACCATGACCAGTGGTCAGTCGCGGCTAGCCGTGGCACCGTCCATGTTCCAATTCCAGCAGCATGGCAAAAGCGGCACCTGGGTGAGTGAGCTCATGCCATACACCGCCAAAATTGTGGATGAATTGGCGCTCATCAAAACCGTCAATACCACGGCAATCAATCATGATCCGGCCTGCACCTTTGTCATGACTGGAAGTGAGGTTCCAGGCAAGGCCAGCATCGGATCATGGCTGGCCTACGGACTTGGAAGCCTCAGCAATGATCTGCCTGCCTTTGTCGTCTTCACGCCCAGCTTCCCTGCGGCCAGCCAGGCACAAGCTTTGTTTACCCGCATGTGGAGCAGCGGTTACCTGCAAACCAAGTACACGGGTGTTGCTCTGCGCGGTCAGGGGGATCCAGTCCTCTACGTGAAGAATCCGCCCGGCGTCAATGCCAGTGATCGCCGCACCATGCTGGATGCGCTGAACCAACTCAATCACATCCAGCACGAACGCATTGGCGACCCTGAAATTCAAACTCGAATCGCTCAGTACGAAATGGCTTTTCGCATGCAAAGCAGTGTGCCAGAGCTCACCGACTTAGCAGGAGAGAGCAAAGCCACACTCGACATGTATGGGGCAGATGTTCACCGCTCTGGCAGCTTCACTCACAGCGCCATCATGGCCCGGCGACTCATCGAACGCGGCACTCGAGTGGTGCAGATCCTGCATCGTGGCTGGGACCAGCACAACAGTCTGCCCAAGCTTCTGCGTGGTCAGATTCAGGACACCGATCAGGCCTGTGCCGCTCTCGTCATGGACCTCAAAGAACGCGGCTTACTGGAAGACACGCTCGTCGTCTGGGGAGGCGAGTTTGGCCGCACCGTTTACTCCCAGGGCACACTCACGAAGGACAACTATGGCCGCGATCATCATCCACGCAATTTCTGCATGTGGATGGCTGGCGGCGGCGTCAAAGGAGGCACCATTTATGGAGAAACGGATGACTTCAGCTACAACATCGCCAAAGACCCCGTCCACATCAATGACCTCAATGCCACGATCCTGCACCTCATGGGGATTGATCACTCACGTTTTAGCTTCAAGTTCCAAGGTCTAGACCAGCGTCTCACAGGAGTTGAAGACCATCACGTCGTCAAAGGCGTTCTGGCTTAATCCTCACCCAAATAACTGGCCAGATGCTTTCGGAGTTCCGTCCGTGCTTGGAACAGTAAGCTCTTCATCGCTGGTAGTGACATGTTAAAAACTCACAAATCTGCTCATACGACAGATCCTGCTGCGTGAGGTGGTCTGGCACATCGCCTTCCTTGACCCGCAGCATCAGTCGGACGCTCGCCTCATCACAGGAAGAATTCTCCGTGGCAGCCGACGCTAATGCTGCCCGGCAAAGACGTTCAATGTTTAGCCGAAAAGACTTTATCCAAGTTTTGTAAGACCACACGCGGACTTTGAGAACCCCGTCTGCGCCTGCATCAACGGAATTTCTTCCTTGTCGGCGCGGTTAGTGCTTGTTACCTTGACCGTCATGTTCCCGCGCACCCTTTTTGCCTTCACTGCCATTTCCATCCTTATTGTTTCCTGCAATCAACCGGGAAGCGACGGCATCGTTATTGGTGAATTTGCTTCCTTAACCGGCAAAGAAGCCACCTTTGGCATCTCCTCTCATGAAGGCACCCAGCTTGCGGTTGAGACGCTGAACGCCGCAGGCGGTGTTCTAGGGAAGAAGATCGATCTCTTGACCGAAGACAATCAATCAAAGGCGGGAGAAACCTCCAATGTCGTCAATAAACTGATTTCTAAAGACGGTGCAGTGGCCATTTTGGGGGAGGTCGCCTCCAGTCGCTCGCTTGAAGCTGCTCCGATCTGCCAACAAAATGGCATCCCGATGGTGTCTCCAGCCTCGACAAATCCAAAAGTCACCGAAACCGGAGACAACATCTTTCGCGTCTGTTTTATTGACCCTTTCCAAGGCACCGTGATGGCCAACTTCGTCACCAAGACTCTGAATGCAAAGAAGGTCGCAGTCTTTACAGATGTGAAAAGCGACTACAGCAAAGGTCTCGCCAAATTCTTTAAGGAAGGTCTCGCCAAAAACGGTGTCCAGATCGTAGCGGAGCTCGATTTTAACGGCGGCGACAAAGACTTCAAAGCTCAACTTACCGCGATCAAAAGCGCGGCACCTGACGCCGTATTCATTCCCGGGTATTACACCGATGTGGCTTTGATCGCCATTCAGGCAAAGCAGCTTGGCTTGAATGTGCCACTTTGCGGCGGCGACGGCTGGGAAAGTCAGACGCTTCTGGATATCGGTAAAACAGCTGTCGAAGGTCATTATTTCTCGACCCACTACGCTTCCGATGCAGCCTCACCAAAGGTGCAGGCATTTGTAGCAGCTTATGCAAAACGCTACAACGGCAAGGTGCCTGATGCCATGGCTGCCCTTGGTTACGACTCTGCGATGATCTTGGCAGATGCCATCAAGCGTGCAGGCAGCACCGATAGTAAAGCCATCCGAGATGCTTTGGCCGCCACAAAGGACTTCGAAGCCGTGACTGGTAAGATTGCCATCAATGCGCAGCGTGACGCAGTGAAATCAGCGGTTATTCTTCAGGTCAAAGATGGTAAGTTTAAGTATCTAGAGACTGTTGCTCCCTGAGTCAATCACCCGTCGTACTCAGAAGGAAAACCAGATCCTCGCTCTCATGGATTGGCTGCTGCAGCAACTCATCAACGGCCTCGCCCTCGGGTCCATCTATGCGCTAATTGCCCTCGGCTACACCATGGTCTATGGCGTCTTGAGGTTCATCAATTTTGCCCATGCTGATGTGCTCATGTTGGGTGCTTATGCAGCCTACTTCCTCGCGCCCGCCGTCAGCAGCATCTTCCCACTCCCTTCGTTGACGGGAACTCTCATCATTGTGCTGCTTTCAGCGATGATCTGTGCGGCCATCGGTATCCTCATTGAGATCCTAGCCTACCGCCCTCTGCGCCAGCGGCCACGATTAACAGTGTTAATCACCGCCATCGGTGTCTCACTGTTCATTGAGTTCGCCTGCCAGCACAAAGCCGTTTTTGGGGCTGACACAAAGCCGTTTCCACAACTTCTTCCAGAGCACGATTTCCATCTCGGCGGTCTTGTGATCGGCAGCAACGATCTCGTCGTTGTCGTAACTACTCTGCTGCTTCTTGGGGGTATGTGGTTCATTGTTCAACGCACCAAGATGGGCACGGCGATGCGCGCTGTGTCCTTTAATCAGCAAGCCGCAGCGCTGATGGGCATCAACATTAACCGCATCATTTCCTTCACGTTTGGTCTTGGTTCAGCGCTCGCTGCTGTTGCTGGTATACTTTACGCCTTGAAGGCACCAGGGATCGACCCGCTAATGGGCGTGCAGCCAGGGCTGCGTGCCTTCATCGCTGCAGTTCTGGGCGGAATTGGCAATCTTCCGGGTGCCGCGCTCGGCGGACTTCTCCTAGGCTTGTTAGAAACCTTTGCTGGCGGCATTTCGGGACTTTCAAATTACCGCGACGGTATCGCCTTTGCCATCCTCATCCTGATTCTGCTCTTCAAACCCGCCGGTCTCCTCGGCAAGGCCACAATCGAAAAAGTTTAGCCATGTCGTCCACCCTCAACCCTTCCTCCATGACTGGTGCTAAGCGTTGGTTGATCGCAGGTATTGTCCTAGCGGTGGTGGTATCGATGTTTAGCGCACAATTCAATCGCTACCATCTCGGCATCATCATCGACATCGGCATTAACATCATCTTGGCCGTCAGTCTCAATTTGATCAATGGTCACACCGGCCAGTTTAGCCTTGGTCACGCCGGATTCATGGCCGTCGGAGGTTACACGGCAGCGAAGATTTCCCTCGTTGTTTCTCCCATGTTGCCTCCCGCCTTGCAGCCGGTGATTTTCCTTTTTGCGCTGCTCGCAGGAGGTGGACTAGCCGCCTTGACCGGACTGGGAGTCGGAATTCCATCCCTGCGTTTACGAGGCGACTACCTTGCCATCGTCACACTCGGATTCGGCGAGATTATTCGCGTCGTAGTGCAAAACATGGACTCCGTAGGAGCCGCCAGCGGACTCAAAGGCATCCCGAAATACACCACTCTCGGTTGGACCTTCAGCCTGGCTGCCGTCACAATCTATTTTGTCAGCGCACTGGTAAACTCAACTTACGGGCGGGGATTCATCGCCGTGAGTGATGACGAAGTGGCGGCTAGTTCCATGGGCATCAACCCCGTGCGCTACAAAGTCACCGCTTTCGTCACGGGTGCATTCTTCGCGGGAATCGCTGGCGGGCTGTATGCGCATCATAAGCAGTTCCTTTCACCGACAGGCTTCGACTTTCTGAAATCCATCGACATTGTCGTCATGGTCATCCTCGGGGGCATGGGACGCACCGCAGGGGTCGTCGTCGCCGCTATCCTGCTAACTCTGCTGCCTGAAGTGCTGCGGCAGTTCAGTGAGTACCGCATGATTATTTATTCGCTACTCATCATCGTCCTGATGATGGCACGCCCGCAGGGTCTCTTCACTTGGAACCGGAAAAAAGGAGGTGCCGCATGAGCCAGCCCTTGCTTAAACTTGATCACGCCACTATCCGCTTTGGTGGCCTTACGGCGGTCTCGAAGTTCAGCCTGGAAGTTCAGCCGTGTGAACTGATTGGCCTGATTGGTCCGAATGGTGCAGGCAAGACAACCGCCTTCAACATGATCACCGGGGTCTATCAACCCACGGATGGCCACATTCATCTCAATGGAAAAAGCATCGCCGGTGTGAAACCCCATGATCTCACGCGCCAGGGCATCGCTCGCACTTTTCAAAACATCCGCCTCTTTGGCTCTCTGAGCGTACTCGACAACGTCCGCGCCGCCATGCAGTTGCATTGCAAGCACGGCGTACGTGCCGCGCTTTGGCGTGGAGCTCATTTTAAAAAGCTCGAAAACGAAGTCGAGATGCGCGCTCTGGAACTGCTCGACATCTTCAAGCTAGGCGACTTGCGTGATGAGGAAGCCAAGAGCCTGCCCTATGGCGATCAGCGCCGTTTGGAGATCGTTCGCGCCCTTGCCACCCGCCCAAAGCTGCTACTGCTGGATGAACCCGCTGCTGGCATGAACCCCACAGAGAAAGATGAGCTCATGCATCTCATCCGCTTCATTAAGGATAAGTTTCAAATCGCCGTCATGCTTGTCGAGCACGACATGACCGTGGTTATGGGCATCTGCGAACGCATCGCCGTTCTCGAGTACGGAGTCAAGATCGCCGAAGGTACACCACTGCACATTCAGCGTGACCCGAAGGTAATCGCTGCCTATTTGGGCACCGAGACTGAAAAGGAGGAACCTGTCGATGCTTGAAATCAAAGATCTCGAAGTCAGCTATGGCTCCATCAAGGCCTTGCATGGCATTTCACTCAAGGTGCCGGACAAAAGTATCGTCACGCTGATCGGTGCCAATGGAGCAGGCAAGTCCACCACTCTTCGCGCCATCAGCGGACTGATCAAAGCACGCGCCGGATCGGTGATCTACAACGGAGAGAACATCACGAATCAGCCCGCGCACAAGATTGTGGCCAAGCACCTTTGCCACGTTCCCGAAGGTCGCATGGTTTTTGCTAATCTGACCGTAGCTGAGAATCTGCGCATGGGTGCCTATTTACGCAATGACAAGGCAGGCATCGCTGCCGACATGGATTACGCTTTCACCCTTTTTCCCCGATTGAAGGAGCGCATCCATCAAGCCGCAGGCACCATGTCCGGTGGCGAGCAGCAGATGCTTGCCATCGCCCGAGCCCTGATGAGTCAACCAAAGTGCCTCATGCTCGATGAGCCCTCACTCGGCATCGCTCCTATTCTCGTGCGGTCCATTTTTGATCAAATCGTCGCCATCAACAAGGAGCGCGGACTGACGATCCTTCTCGTCGAGCAGAATGCCAATCTCGCGCTTGGCATCTCTCATCATGGTTACGTACTCGAATCGGGCCAAGTCATCCTCGAAGACAGCGCCGCCGCCCTGCTCAAAAATCCTCAGGTGAGAGCTGCCTACCTCGGAGATTGAGATCTTTAAGTTGATAAGCTTCGTCGCTAAATCAAAGACCAGTCCACAAGGCCTAAATGTAAATCACGACAGATCCTCGCCAAGATAAGCAGACAGATGCTTTCTGAGTTCCGTCCTGGCGCGAAAAAGTAGGCTTTTCACCGCTGGTAGTGACATGTTTAAAACTTCACAAATCTGCTCATACGGCAAATCCTGCTGCTGCCGCATGATGACGGCTAGACGCTGCTTTTCTGGTAGCGCGGAGATGGCCTTATCCAAGGCCTTTTCTAACTCGACCTGTTGTGTGAGGTGATCTGGTGCAGGTGCTGTATGATCCGTATATTGGCGCTGCGGCGTTTCATCGTCAGCATCCGTTTCAAAAGGCACTTCCTTCCGACGAGTGCGGCGGCGGCTCTCATTGAAAACGAGATTCCGCATGATGGTAAACAGCCAAGTCGTGAACTTTGCCGTTGGCTCGTAGCGCGGCGCACTTTTCCAAACTCGGATAAACACCTGCTGAGCGATGTCGTGCGCGTCATCCAAGTTCCCAAGCATGCGTGACGCCGTGCCGATCATGATGCCCTGATGCAGTTCGACCAGTCGTTCAAAAGCCTTCACATCGCCTTCCTTGACCCGCAGCATCAGTCGGACACTCTCCTCATCGCACGAAGCATCCTCCGTGGCAGCAGTCACGTTGGGCGGGTTAGGGACAGGCCATTCCGGATCCGGCATGACAAAAGAGGGCAGAAGACTCACGACGCTAGCGGTAGTCATGACCCACTTCAACCTTGCTCATGAGATTGGGTTGCGTAAAAAGGTGGCCACGGTTCCTGCCTGATCTCTTGCTTGTCCACTTGGTATGCGCTTAGTGATCCAACGTGAAATTCCGCCATCCCAAACACGACGTTTTCATCCCTGATCAAACGGAACCCTTTACTGCCCTGCGCCGAGTCACGCATCTTGGCATCGTTTCCCACCAGGACGACCTAGAAATCGCAGCTTACCACGGCATCACGGAGTGCTTTAAAACCGAGGACAAATGGTTCGGTGGTGTCGTCGTCACCGACGGCTCTGGCAGCCCGCGCAAAGGTCCGTATGAAAAATACACCGATGACGAAATGCAGCAGGTGCGCCTGATCGAACAGCGCAAAGCGGCCTATGTGGGTGAATACAGCTTCATGGCCCAGCTTGGGTATCCGAGTGAAGAAGTCAAAGAACAGCGGTGCGGTCCTGTCGTCGAAGACATCCAATTCATTCTAGAAAACACCCAGCCGCAGATCGTCTATCTGCACAATCCTTGTGACCGCCATGATACGCATGTGGCTACCTTCCTGCGATGCTTAGAGGCCATCCGCGCGCTACCTGTTGAGATGCGACCCAAGAAAGTCTACGGCTGCGAAGTCTGGCGAAAGCTCGATTGGCTGCTCAAGGAAGATAAAGTCATGCTTTGGGTGGATAAACACCCACACATGCTGCGCCCGCTCCTCGGTGTCTTTGACAGCCAAATCAGCGGCGGTAAACGTTACGACCTAGCCGAAGAAGGCCTACGCCATGCCAATGCCACCTACTTTGACTCTCACACGACCGATAATACCAGCCTGCTCTCCTTTGCCCTAGACCTCACGCCACTCGTCGAAGACGATCAACTGGATGTGCAGGAATACACCCTTGGCTATGTGCGCCGGCTAGAAAAAGATGTGGCTGAACGCATGAAGCGCTTTGTTTAATCGACGACGATGCACCGATTCGCCGCTATTTCGCTCCTGGCCTTAGCAGCAATCTTGGTGTCTGGCTGCAGCCACCTGACTGGCCATGGTCCTATCAGCAGGAAGACCCTGCAGAAGCTACAATCTCGTAGCATGAGCAAGGCAGACTTCATCGATCAACTCAAAGTCATCGATTCAAACATACAGTCCACGCTACCTACAGGCAAAGTCTCCCTACCATTCGATTTTAAAGCCAAGACGCCTGTCATCAAAGGAGCTGGCCCTGAGGATCAGCCACTTTCCATGCTGTTTGATACAGGGGCTGCCCGCACAGTTTTTAGCGCTAACACTGCCGTTCGAGGCAAAGTCCGCACCATTCATGCGCAAGAGGCCATGTCCACCATGCTTGGTGTCGTTGGCAATGAACAGGGACTCGTCGGCATCATCCGCCCATTGCGGCTCGGTGCTTGGACCTTACCCGCCTATCCCTGCTTTGTTCGCCTGCATGAATCCTTTGGTGAGGGCATAGTCTATCCTTCAGACATTCTCGGCTTTGATCTACCTGCACGCTATTGCTCACAACTCACTTTTGATTATCCAAACCAAAGAGTCCTCCTCTCTTTTCAGGAACACTTCAAACGGCGTGCAGGTATGAATGCCTCCTCTGTTCCCTTCACCATCGAAGGAGGCGTGCCCTTTGTTAAAGTTCAAGCCAAGGGCATGACATGGTCTAGTCTTATCGATACCGGATCTTTCAATGGCGTCGAGATCAATGAAGCCGTGGCTAAAAAACTTGGTGTCCAAGATCAAGGCATCATCGTCGAAGGACTCACCCTCGTCGCCGTAGGCGGCATGATCAGTTCAGACAAAGCCAAGCTACGCACCGTCAAACTGCCTGAAATCAAGCTATTAGGCGGCACCTACAAGCAGGCCGAAGTCGATATTTCCCCTGGACCACCACGCATTGGTTCCTTCTTCCTCAAAGATTACCGAGTCACCTTTGATTTCCAAAGCCATCGTCTCTGGCTAGAGTGGTGATCAGCTAAACAATGCCGCCACTGCTTTGCCACCATCGGTAATTGGCACAGGACGTGTGCCATCCATGAGCTCTTGACTTGGATCAATCCCCATGGCTGCATGAATCGTGGCATGAAAGTCCACCAAGGGCACTGGATTCTCCACGGGCTTTTTAGAAAGCTCATCGGTAACACCGTAAGCACCGCAGTGTTTCAAACCACCACCAGCCAAGACCATGGAAAATGTCGTGCCCTGATGACCACGACCCCCGCGTCCATCAAATTCAGGAGGCCGCCCAAACTCTGTGCCAACTACTACCAGCGTCTTATCTAACAATTTGTTTTTCTTTAGATCGCGAATCAAGGCTGCCAGTGCCGTGTCCAATTCTTGAATGAGCAAATGTTGATTTTGAAATCCTTCGTTATGGATGTCCCAACCTGTGCCATTCATGAAGTTCAAATTGTGCGACACCTCAATGAATCGCACCCCAGCCTGCACTAAGCGGCGTGACAATAAACAACGCTGACCAAACTCCCCGCCATACTCATTGCGCAGAGTGTCGGATTCTTCCTTTAGATTGAAATGACGCATGAATTTCGGTCCAGCGAGACGCAATGCTTCCTGCTGTGCCTGTTCGTAATCGGCTGTCGCAGAGTCCTTAACCGTTCTTGCCATCAGAGGCTTTAACAGCTGATGCCGAATCTCCGCCCGCTTCTCATCCACATACTCAGGTCGCGTAAACCCAGCAGGCCCTGTGTTTGTATCCGTCAGATACACATAGCCACTCTTGGCTCCCAAAAAGCCTGGGCCGCGACTCACATTGGGATAACCAACCAGCATATAAGCCGGCACATCCGCACTAGCCGCACCGCGCTGATTGGCAATGATCGAGCCAATGCTTGGATAGACGACATTCCCAGAGACCATGCGACCCGTGTGCACAATGTTCGTAGCAAAAGCATGCTCATCGATCACGTGATGGTTTACCGTTCGCATCACCGTCACATGCTCCATGACCTTGGCCGTGCGACTTAGATGCTCGGTCACTTGCACGCCCTTTATCGTCGTATCAATCGACTTATAAAGCGACCCCGCCTTCTGTGGCTTGCCTATGTTGCTCCCCAGATTCTTGGGATCAAACGTATCAATTTGAGCCATCCCTCCACCCAACCAAATAAAGATGCAATGCTCCGCTTTTCCCTTCGGCACATGCACAGGCGTTTGATTCGCCAGCAAAGGCGCAGCAGCAAAGGCGGTAGAAGAGGAAAGAAAGGAACGGCGTTTCATATGAATTCAGTAAACGCTGCTAGCAGCCTCTTTTCACTCCGACAATCACCTCACTTTCGTGGGGGTAGTCTTTAGGCTAGGTTGGCCTTGACCCCATTTGCGCCCGTTGCCTCAAAAAATGATCGGCAACGATCAAATGAACCATGGCCTCAATCATCGGCACGGCACGAGGTAAAACACAGGCGTCGTGACGTCCACGAGCCGAAAGTGTGGTATCTTCGCCAGTGTTGGTCACTGTCTTCTGCTCTCGCAAGACGGTAGCGGTGGGTTTAAAGGCAACACGAAAGATGATCTCTTCGCCATTGCTGATGCCGCCCTGAATACCACCACTGCGATTGCTGCGAGTACGCACCTGTTGACCGTCCATGTAAAACTCGTCGTTGTGCTCTAAGCCTGTCATCAGCGTGCCTGCAAAGCCGCTGCCGATTTCAAAGCCTTTCGTTGCTGGCAGACTCATCATGGCTTTGGCGAGATCTGCTTCCAGTTTATCAAAAACGGGTTCACCTAAACCTGCGGGCACCCCACGAAGAACACATTCAATCACACCACCAACGCTGTTTCCTTCACTGCGAACTTGTTCAATCAAGGAGATCATACGCTCGGCTGCCTCTAGATCACAGGTGCGAACCATATTGGACTCGATGATTTCTGAGGTCAAATCAGCTCCAGAAGGCACCACTGCTTGGATATCCTTGATCGTCTTGACGTAAGCTAGGCATTCATAGCCTTTTAAGCTATGCTGGAGGACCTTTTGGGCGATGGCCCCAGCCGCTACACGGCCAATGGTCTCTCGGGCGCTAGAACGGCCTCCGCCAGAGATAGCACGAATGCCGTATTTAGCATCGTAAGTGTAATCGGCATGACTGGGGCGATAAGCCTGCGCCATTTCCGTGTAAGCCGAAGGACGCTGATCTGTATTGCGAACAAAAATGCCAATGGGCGTGCCGAGAGTTTGGCCATCAAGCACGCCAGAAAGGATTTCAGCTTTATCATCCTCCTTGCGTGGCGTTACAATCTTGCTCTGCCCAGGACGACGACGATCCAGCTCATACTGGATATCTTCCACAGTAAGTGGAATACGAGGCGGACAACCATCAATGACCACACCAACACCAGGGCCATGGGATTCGCCCCAAGTGCTAATGCGGAAGAGTGTGCCAAGGCTGCTAGACATAGAATGGATAAGATGAATGGTGTCAGGAAATGTGCAAACGTTCAGAGCAAGGATTGGGTTGTTACGCTTTTACCCACTCTCTATGATTGGAGAATGATTAAAGCTTTAAATCTTCTTATCCGTATAGGCTGAGCATAACTGCAATAAGTGAGTTCCATGCCACTACAGAGCAGGTTCCACAGCAAAAATTATGGGGATAGATTTGGGAAGAGATTGTTGGTTGTCATCAACAAGTCGCAGCTTTGACAGTTCTTCTCAAGAAAGAGAAGGTTATTGGCACCTTTACTCACAGGTATTCGCAGGAATTTTAGTGACTTTATAATTAGCGGAAGTCAGCTTTTCTAGACTCGTTGCAAATTCTGGAGACAAAAGAGCAACACGGGCGGCTTCGACTTCAGCGTCTTTTTTACTTTTTCCTAGGCCACGACCCAGTTCCCGTCCACCCCACATGACGGTAGCATGAAAAGATTTGGCGTGATCTGGACCGCTTTCATCGATGATCTGATAAGTGGGTGATTGCGGACTAATGGATTGTAAAATCTCTTGGAGTTGTCCTTTGGGATTTTGATCGGTAGGCGTGTTGCCAAAATCAAGAATTTGCTGATGAAAAAGGTGATAGGCGATTTTCTTGGTAGCATCAATACCGCCATCGAGGTAAATAGCCCCTGCTAAGGCTTCGAGCGTGTCTGCTAGGGTCGACTCACGCTCACGCCCTCCATTGTTTTCTTCTGCGCGACCCATGAGAATAAAGCCACCGAGATTGATTCTTCGTGCAACGATGGCGAGTGCTTTTGTGGAGACTAACTGTGCACGCACTTTGGTTAATAAACCTTCATCTGCGCGGCCGAATTGAAGATAAACCATCTCCGATAAGACTAACTGCAAAACTGCATCACCTAGAAATTCGAGGCGTTGGTTATCTGGCTGTGTCTTTTGAGTTTCATAACCTAAGCTCGCGTGGGTCAAAGCCTCTTTCAGGAGAGAACGATCCTGAAAAGTGTGACCGAGAACAGATTGGATGAGTTCCATGAGAAGCACAGATGGGAGATGCTACCTTCAAGGGCAAGTTTTGTCAGTCCTGAGACCGAAACAAGAAGGAGTGGGGTGATCGACGGGGCTCGAACCCGCAACAACCAGAATCACAATCTGGAGCTCTACCATTGAGCTACGACCACCAACTTGAGGGGCGAACAGTAATGCACCCGTAGCAGTGTGCCAGTAGTTTTTTCAGCTGAAACCGTCGAGAGTGGTTAAAATTTGAGGTTGTTATTGTCTAGGTCTCTAGCACTTTGAGGGTCAACATGGCATCTCCCAACTACAAAGGTAACAACCCACGCCCGGGTCCGCATCGTGGACCAGCAACTGGCGGCACTGGCCAGGCAGGCTCTGCATCGACCGGTGGTCCACCGCGTCCTTCAACAGGCGGACCTCCACGACCCTCGACGGGTGGTCCACCGCGCCCATCTTCAGGCGGCACAGGCAATTTAGCCAATGGTGGTCCAGGCCGTTCAAGTTCGGGCGGGACTGGGAATCTAGCGAATGGCGGTCCTGCGCGCACTTCCTCAGGTGGCACGGGGAATTTGGCCAATGGTGGTCCAGGGCGCTCCAATGGTCCTTCCAATGGTCCCTCACGTCCAGGCGGTAGCTTTGGCAATGGTCGTGGCCGTGGCCGCGGTCGTGGTTATTCTGCACCCCCACGCCGTCCTGAGCCCGTAGAAGACGATACCAAGCAAAAGGAAGAAGCCATTGAGCTAGAAGGCACCGTTTCTGCCGTGCTTGCAGGAACGATGTTCCGAGTGAAACTTAAAAATGGTCACGAAGTATTGGCGCACATTTCTGGGAAAATGCGCAAGCGCTTCATTCGTCTGGTTATTGGTGACAATGTGAAGATTGAAATGTCGCCTTACGACATGGACAAGGCCCGCATCGTTTATCGTCTCTGAGCACCGCATGGCACGGGACATCGTTTACTTTGATCTTGAAACACGCCGCACCGCGAACGACGTGGGCGGCTGGGGAAATAAGCACCAGATGGGCATCTCTGTCGCTGTGACCTACAGTACAAAGCTGGGTGAGTATCGCATCTATGAAGAAGATGAAACCAATGACCTGATCAATCAGCTAGTAAGGGCGGATCTCGTCGTGGGATTTAACCACATCAGCTTCGATTACGAAGTGGTCATGGGTCACACCATCTTTGATTTCAGAGACCAAGTGCGCAGTCTGGATCTTTTGGTCGATTTAGAAAAGAAGCTGGGACATCGTCTCAAGCTGGAAGCCGTCGCAGCGGCTAGTCTTGGTACTGGTAAGACCGCTGACGGCCTAGAAGCAATCCGCTGGTGGCAGCAAGGTAAGATGGCCGAGATCGCTGAATACTGTGCCTTTGACGTGAAAGTGACCAAGTGTGTCCACGAATATGGCGCCAAAAATGGCCATGTGAAGTATCATGATCGCAATGGTCGTGAGCAAACCGTCGCCGTTGAGTGGACGTTGGATTAGATCAGCGATTAACGAGTCACTACTCGATAAAATCGTCGTTCTGCAGAACCACTCGCTGTGTCTGACCAAGAGGTAAGTGTGCTCGTCGCAGTGATCGGAACAGAGATCCAAGTTTGCAGGTCAGCGCTGTGCTGGACACGATACTGATTTCCGATCACCGAAGGAAACTCGATCGTGGTTCCAGTTGGAGACACGGAGGTCATGCGGGTAAAAGGCTTCTCTCCAGCATTTGAGTCACTGGTGCCAAAGGCCGCTTCCTCATCGGCCCAGATGCCATCTCCATCTGCATCTAGATTTAACGTAAATTCATCGACAAACCCTGAGTCTAGACCTGACCGGACAAAGTCATCTTTAATGTAAGCCCACTTCAACGTGTGAGTGCCAGCAGGGATCTTGTGCTCGCGGAGAGCCCAACCGACCTCGCCACTGATGGCTTCTTGTTCGACGCCGTCGATGTAAAAGCGCAGATAATCATAGTCAGCCTCGGATGAGATACCCCAGTAAAAACTAATTTTGGCAGGACCGACCACGCTTGTGCTCATTTCACTTTTTTGAAGGTCCTGAATGGCACCACTGCGGGCGGCATCACTACCATCATGGGAGTAGAGAAATTGCGGGCCCCAGGGCAAGTCTCCTGTGCTGTTGATCAGTAAAGACGGAGCGTCTATGGCCGCAGCAATGCCTTCCGAGAGGCTTCTGACAATGAGCGTCAACGTCGAGCTTCCCGTGCCAAAATCATTGGTTGCTTCAACTGTAATGGGAAAGGTGCCTACCTGACTGGTGCTGCCATAGATCAGTCCGGTGCTGTTGGAGAGGATCAGGCCCGTAGGCAGACCAGTGGCGCTATAGCTGGTGGGTGCATTGCTGGCCACGATTTGATGTCGAAGCGCCGTGTTTTCATAAGCGGTAATAGTGGCATCCGTAATGACAGGCGCCGTTGTGATGGGCGTTAAAACCAGCTCGTCTACCCAGCCGGTGTCTTGGCCGCTGATGGTGGCTTCATCCTTGAGGTAGTAGATATCGACATTGTGAGTGCCTGGGCCGATGTCTTGTGTGACTTGGGTCCAGTCCACTTCACCTGTAATGTAAGCTTTCACATTGCCGTCCACCGTCAGCACAAGATAATCGTAGTTTTGCTCCGAAGAGACTTTCCATTGATACGTCATGCGGGTGGGGCCGACGACCGTGAATTCGATCCCTGAGTACTGGTCATGACCCACCGCAGCACTCTGGGCCGCATCCACGCCGTCGTGGCTAATGGCGGTTTGTTTGAACCAGTTTCCATAACCAAAGGGAACAATTTTTAATAAGTCAGGCTGCTCCAAGGCATCTGATAGGGCAGGATCTGCTGGTAAAATGTATACAAGGGCATTTTTCAAGGTCGAACCTGTGGCATTTGTGGCGAACAATGCTGTGTAGTAAGGACCGGTCTCCGAAGTCGTGCCAGTGATCAGACCGGTGTTGATATTCATCGTCAGGCCAGTTGGTAGCCCAAAGTGCCCAAAGCTGCTCGGGAAATTCGAAGCTGTGATCTGATGATTCATGTCGGCTCCTTCACGACCCACGATGATGAGGTTGGAGGTGATGACGGGCGCAGGCAGAGCGTCTGTGGCAGGAGTTCCATAAAAGGTAATCGTGGCTTCATCCAAGGTGCCTGCATCAGCTAGATCCGTGTCATAGACTTGTAGTTTCCAGTCACCTTCAGAGCGTTCTCCCCAGAAGTGAGTGCTCATAAAGGTCCAGTCGAGATTGGCCCCCGTGTCATTGCCGCGAGAACGTGCTAAGCGACTGCGCACGCCGCTGGGAGAAACAAGCCACCATTCCAATTGTCCACGATAGGGATGGGTAGCTTTCACGCTGACGGTCACATGCTCTAAACGGAGGTTATCCGTGTTGCCGACAATAAAAGTCTTCGTGAGTCCAGCATTGCCACCGTCTGGTATCGGCACGGGCGGACCAGTAGCGCTGTTGGTGCGTGTTTGTCTGGTGACAAGATTGGTCCAAGTCGCTGCTAGACTGGTGGCAGCCTCTGCATCGACTAAGCCTGATCCATACTGATGATGAAAATCAAACCCGGCACCATTGGTGATCCAGCCACCGTTGTTGGGATCATTCCTAGTGGCGGTGCGCATGAGGATTTCCTGAACATCGCGATAGGTTAAATTAGGGTTGGCTTGTAACATGAGAGCCACCACCCCAGCGACGGCGGGTGTCGCTGAGGAGGTGCCGCCAAAGGTGCTGGTGTAATCACCGCTGGAGTAGCCTGTGGCACCGGAGCGGTCGGTGGTGGTGATGCTTTGTTGACCGCCATTGGAGGGAGCACAGACGAGGAT
>Ga0164295_10000409_pt1 | contig 37067 bp, 35 predicted proteins | sample GEODES006metaG_FD_111798 | JGI IMG/M metagenome (GOLD analysis project Ga0164295, IMG submission 111798) | Oligotrophic lake water microbial communities from Sparkling Lake, Wisconsin, USA - GEODES006 metaG | ecosystem: Environmental > Aquatic > Freshwater > Lake | place: USA: Sparkling Lake... | reverse complement strand
GGTCCACAGTGTGGGCGATTCCGGCGCGTGGGCAGAGGTGGATCCGGTCAGTGGCGCGGTCAGTTCAGCACTCGGGCTGGAATTTCACGGAACGATCTTCCACGCCAACGGTGGCGTCGCCGCCGGCCGTAAGCTCACCGCCGCCAAGCAGGAGATGGCGGTCGCGGCGAAAGAGTGGGCAATAGGGCAGGGACTGATTGCCAAGCACCCCTCGGAGTTGTGGCTTCGGGTCGCCAATATCGCGGCTCTGGTGCTCGCGGTCGGCGGATTTATCCGCCTGCTGTTCCCGATCACGTTGTGGGGGCTGCCTTTCGCCGTCTTTTTCCTGCTGTCGCTGCGGGCCTGGACTCCGGGAATCGGACTGCGGCGCACCGGCGCCGGACGCCAGCTGTGGTCGGAGGTCGGCGGCTTTCACCGCATGCTGGCCACAGATTCCGCGGAGTCGCGATTCGACTTCTCCGCCCGTAAGGATCTGTACACCGCCTATATCCCGTTCGCGGTCGCCGGTGGAACCGCCGCGTTATGGGCGGCGAAGTATCAGGCCTCGACCGGCCAGCAGCCGCCCCAGCCCGGTTGGTATCACTCGTCGTCGAGCACCGGCTGGAGTTCGTCATCGTCGGGGGGTGCTAGTTTCGACAGCTTCGAGTCGGCACTGTCGTCATCGATCGGCGCCTACACCGCATCGCAGTCGTCATCCTCGTCAGGTGGTGGCGGTGGCGGTGGTGGCGGTGGTGGCGGTGGCGGCGGTGGCGGTGGCGGAGGAGGAGGCGGTTCATGGTGACCTTTGTCTTGGTTCTCGCCTTGGTCATCGCGGTGGCGGTGCTGATCGGGTTCGTCGTGGGTTACAACAAGCTGCGTTCTGCTGACGTGCAGGTCGATGAGGCACTCGGCGGCATCGACGTCCAACTCACCCGGCGTGCGGCGTTGATCCCGAGTCTGGTCAGCACGGTCGGCGGGTACGCCGCCCACGAGAAGGCTGTCCTGACGCACATCGCCGATGCTCAGACCGCCTTGACCGCCGCCACGTCGGGCACGTCGGTGACACAGCGCAGCTCAGCCGAGCGCCAGTTCGACACCGCAGTCGGGCAGGTTCTCGCCCTCGGACAGACCTACCCGCAGTTGAGTTCGTCGAACAACTTCCTCAATCTGCAACAGAACCTCGCCGATACCGAGGACAAACTCGCTTTTGCCCGGCAGTACTACAACGACTCCGCGGCCACGGTCAACCGATTGCGCACCACCATCCCGTGGATGTTCGTCGCGGGGATGGCGGGGGTTTCTGAGCGTGAGTTCTATCAGGTGCCCCGATGAGCGCTTGCGCGAAGAGCCGACTAGCCCCGATGAGCGCTTGCGCGAAGAGCCGACTAGCCCCGATGAGCGCTTGCGCGAAGACCGAATCACCGAAGGACTGAATGCGCATCGTCTTCGCGGGCACTCCGATGCCGGCACTGCCGTCCTTGCAACGTTTCATCGACTCGCCCCGCCATGACGTGATCGCCGTCCTCACCCGTCCCGATGCGGCGGCGGGTCGACGGGGGAGGCCGGCACCGTCGCCGGTGGCGCAGATGGCGCTCGACGCCGGGATTCCGGTGTTGCGGCCGGACCGGCCCAACTCTGTCGAGTTCGTCGCCGAGATGACGGAACTCGCGCCGGACTGCTGTGCCGTCGTCGCCTACGGCGCGTTGCTCAGCGCGGACTTGCTCGCGGTGCCGGCGCACGGATGGGTCAATCTGCACTTCTCGTTGTTACCGGCCTGGCGCGGGGCCGCTCCGGTACAGGCCGCCATCGCTTCCGGCGACACCATCACGGGCGCGACGACATTCCTGATCGAACCCGCGCTGGACTCCGGGCCGACATACGGACTGGTCACCGAGACCATTCGCTCCACTGATACCGCCGGCGATCTGCTGGACCGGTTGGCGCTGTCGGGCAGTGTGCTGCTGGAGGCCACCCTGGACGGCATCGCCGAGGGATCGCTGACAGCCGTTCGACAGCCCTCCGACGGAGTCAGCGTGGCGCCGAAGATTTCGGTGGAGCAGGCGCGGATCCGGTGGGATCTGCCTGCTGCGATCATCGACCGCCACATCCGGGCGATGACACCGCATCCGGGAGCCTGGACCATGATCGGCGATATGCGCGTCAAAGTCGGTCCGGTCAGCGTCGAGACTGCCGATGGGCCGCTGGCGCCCGGGATCATCCTCACCGAACGGGCCCGGGTACTGGTCGGTACGGGCTCAGATCCGGTCCGGCTGACTCACGTTCAACCGCCCGGCAAGAACCTGATGGCCGCCGCGGACTGGGCGCGCGGGGCACGTCTGGATGCTGGAGTGCGGGCATCGTGAACGGCCGCGGACGTCAACGCCGCGAGCAGTTGGACCCGGCGCGGCGCGCGGCGTTCGACGTACTGCGCGCAGTCTCCGAGCGTGACGCCTACGCCAACCTGGCGTTGCCCGCACTGCTCGCCGAACGCGGTATCACCGGCCGTGATGCGGCGTTCGCCACCGAACTCACCTACGGGACGTGCCGTACCCGTGGTCTGCTTGATGCCGTCATATCCGCTGCGGCCGGTCGGTCGATCGATCAGATCGACTCCGTGCTGCTGGACCTGTTGCGACTCGGCAGTTACCAACTGCTCCGTACCCACGTGGCCGGACACGCGGCGGTCTCGACCACCGTCGAGCAGGCCGGGATCGAATTCGATTCGGTACGAGCGGGTTTCGTCAATGGCGTGCTGCGGACGATATCCAAGCGCGATGAGCAATCGTGGGTGAACCAACTGGCGCCGGATGCAGCCACCGACCCGATCGGTCATGCCGCATTCGTACATGCCCACCCTCGCTGGATCGCCCAGACGTTCGCCGATGCGCTCGGCGCCGACGCCGGTGAACTCGATGCCGCCCTCGCAGCCGATGACGGCCGTCCGGCGGTGCACCTCGCCGCCAGGCCCGGAGTCCTCAGTGCGGTCGAACTTGCTCAGACCGTCGACGGTGAGGTCGGCCGGTACGGTCCGTACGCGGTGTATCTCGCCGGCGGCGACCCCGGCCGGCTGGCTCCGATCCGCGATGGTCAGGCGCTGGTTCAGGATGAGGGGAGCCAGCTGGTCGCCCGGGCACTGACGCTGGCCCCTCTGATCGGCACCGACCGCGGACGCTGGCTCGACCTGTGTGCGGGGCCCGGCGGCAAAACGGCGCTGATCGCTGCGATTGCCGCTCAGCAGGGAGCAACCGTCACCGCGATCGAACCGAATCCGCGCCGGGCCGAGATGGTCGAACAGAACACCCGCGGGCTGGCGGTCGAGGTGCTGCGCGTCGATGGCCGTGACACCTCGCTGCCGGCCGGCGGTTTCGACCGCGTCCTCGTCGACGCGCCCTGTACCGGCCTCGGTGCGCTGCGGCGGCGCCCGGAAGCTCGGTGGCGGCGGACCCCGGCCGATGTTCCGACGCTGGCCACACTGCAGCGCGAACTGCTCGCGTCGGCGATCGCTCTGACCAGACCCGGTGGCGTGGTGGTGTATGCGACCTGTTCACCACACCTGGTCGAGACCGTCGGCGTGGTCTCCGACGCGCTGCGGCGCTATCCGGTGACCGCCCTGGACGCCCGGAGCTTGTTCGAGCATGTCGATAACCTCGGTCCCGGGCCGTACGTGCAACTGTGGCCGCACCGGCATGGAACCGACGCGATGTTCGCCGCGGCGCTTCGAAAGGATGCCTGAGCCGAAGGACTTAGAGTGATAGCTATGGCAAAACCCACTCGGCCGATGATCGCGCCCTCGATCCTGTCCGCAGACTTCGCCTGGCTCGGCAGGGAGGCCGCGGCCGTCGAAGGAGCCGACTGGCTGCACGTCGACGTCATGGACGCCCACTTCGTTCCTAACCTCACCCTCGGCTTACCGGTGGTCGAGAGCCTTCTCAAGGCGACTGATATCCCGATGGACTGCCACCTGATGATCACCGACCCGGGCCGGTGGGCACCCGGGTACGCCGAGGCCGGCGCCCACAACGTGACCTTCCACGCGGAGGCCACTGATGATCCGGTCTCGGTGGGTCGCGATATCCGTGCCGCCGGTGCCAAGGCGGGGTTGTCGGTCAAGCCCGGCACTCCGATTGAGCCGTACCTGGAGATCCTGCGCCACTTCGACACTCTGCTGGTGATGTCGGTGGAACCAGGATTCGGCGGGCAGAGTTTTATACCCGAGGTGCTCACCAAGGTCGCCGCCGTGCGGAAGCTGGTGGATTCCGGTGAGCTGACGATCCTGGTCGAGATCGACGGCGGCATCAACGCCGACACGATCGAGCAGGCTGCGGCGGCCGGTGTGGACTGCTTTGTGGCCGGCTCGGCGGTCTACGGTGCCGCCGACCCCGGCGCCGCGGTCGAGGCACTGCGTCGCCAAGCTGGACTCGCCTCACCGCATCTGCTGCTGTGACCGCACAGGCACAGGTAGCCGCTGCGATGGGGCTGGCGATCGAGCAGGGGCAACGGGTGAAAGGGTCGACCTACCCAAATCCTCCTGTGGGAGCTGTGATCTTGAGCGCAGCCGGCGAGGTCATCGGGGTGGGTGCCACCGAACCACCCGGTGGTCTGCACGCGGAGGTGGTCGCCCTGCGGGCCGCGGGGGAACAGGCAGCAGGCGGTACGGCCGTGGTGGCTCTGGAGCCGTGTAACCATCAGGGCCGCACCCCGCCCTGTGTCGACGCACTCCTGGCGGCTGGAATCGCGGCCGTCGTTTACGCGGTCGCTGATCCCAACCCGGTCGCGGCCGGAGGTGCGGCCCGTCTGCGTGCCGCCGGTGTCGCGGTCACCGGCGGCGTGCGCGCCGAGGATGTCGTCGGGGGCCTGCTTCGTGAGTGGGTGCACAAGCAGCGGACCGGTCGGCCACACGTCACATGGAAGTTTGCCGCCAGTGTCGATGGACGAAGCGCCGCTGCAGATGGATCCTCGCAGTGGATCACCGGTGAGGCGGCCCGTGCCGATGTGCATCGTCGCCGTGCTGCGGCCGACGCCATCGTTGTGGGCACCGGAACGGTGTTCGCCGACAACCCGAGTCTCACGGCCCGCCTACCCGATGGCAGCCTCGCCGAGCATCAACCGCTGCGGGTGGTGGTGGGCAAACGAGAGATTCCACCGGAATCCAATGTGAGCCGGGGTGATTCGCCGACCATGGTGTTGCATACCCGCGACCCGCATGAGGTCATCAAGGCGCTTACCGACCGCACCGATGTCATGGTGGAAGGTGGACCCACACTTGCGGGGGCTTTCCTGCGAGCGGGTGTGGTCGACCGGATCCTGGCCTACGTCGCACCTGTGCTGCTGGGCGGGCCGTTCGGGGCCGTGGATGATCTCGGCGTTTCCGGGATCGCCGGCGCGATGCGCTGGCGCTACGACGGCGTTGAGCGGATCGGGCCGGACCTTCTGCTCAGTCTGGTTCCGCCTGAGGTGTGCTGAATCAGCTCTCGCGGTGTAATGCCCTATGCACGATGAGGTCTCGTGATCCGATGGATCCCAGAAGTTCCCGGAAGCCCTGCACCGTGTAGCTGACCACGGTGGCATCGGTGCGGGCCCGAGCGGTAGCCGATCGGGGCAATGCGAACAGCGGACCCATTTCACCGAAGTAGTCACCCGGTCCGGCAACCTTGATGACGATCTCGTCGCCGCTGTCCAGTTCCCGGATCATTTCGATATCGCCCGCGGTCACGACGTAGATGGAATCTCCCATCGTGCCCTGCTCGAACAATGTCTCGCCGGCCGTCAGGGACATGGTCTGGGGCTCATGTTCGGCGGCGTCGAGGTGGGGCACGAGTTCCACGACACGGTCGGCCAGTGGCAGCATCCGGGTGTCGTGGGTGGCCACCACCACCACCCGGTCACCGGAGGCCAGTTCGCGGATGAGCGTGAGCACTTCTTCGACCTGGATGTAGTCCAAATGGGCGGTCGGCTCGTCGGCGATCAATAGCGGCGGGTCGAGCGCGATCGCCCGGGCCACCGCGACCCGCTGCTGCTGTCCGCCGCTGAGATCACCGGGCCGATACGCCATCCGGTGGGCAAGCCCCACCCGGGCCAGCAGTTCCTCGGCGCGCTGTTGCGCCTGCTGGCGTGGCATCCGGGCCGCCCGCAGTGGCACCATGACGTTTTCCAGCGCGGTCAGGCTGGGGACCAGATTGAATGCCTGGAACACGATGCCCACGGTGTTGCGTCGATATTCCGACAGTGCGCGCGTATCGAGTGCGGTCACATCGATATCGCCGAATTCGATACGTCCGGCCGTCGGGCGCAGAATTCCGCCCAGGCAGGACAGCAGGGTTGTCTTCCCACATCCGCTGGGCCCCAACAGAATTGCCAACGATCCGGCGGGTACGTCCAGACTCAACTCGTCGATCGGGCGCACGGACTCTTGGCCGCTGGCGTACTCCACCACGAGGTCTTTGATACGTAGGTCAGCCATCGACTCAGGGTCCCCCGAAAGCCAGTGCAGGGTCCACGGTCACTGCTCGGCGAAGCCCGGCAATGCTGGCCAGAACCCCGATGCTGATTGCGACAACCGGCAGCAGCAGGAATGCGATCCTAGGAATATCGACCCGCATCGGGAATAGTGGCCCCAGCAGAACCGACAGCACGCCGCCCAGCAGTGCGGCCAGAACCGCGACGATGATGGCCTGCATGGCAAGTCCGGCCAGAATCGACCGCGTCGGAACGCCGACCGCTTTGAAGACGGCGAAATCGCGGGTGCGCTCCAACGCGGACATATAGATCATCGAGCCGACAATCAGCGCGGCCACCATCCACAGCAGTCCGGCCATCAGGGTCATCGCTTGGCGCGCTCCACTGAGAGCGCGCAGCAGGTCCTCGATCGCTCCGGCACGGTCGACGATACGAAAGCCGTTCGGGGTCGTGCCAGGTGTGCCCCGTAGTCCGATCGAGGTCACCAGCGATTGCCCGGAGAACAGCAATTTCTGGGCACCGGCGGTGGTCAGGAAAACATTGGGTTGCCCGGCCAGTGCGGTCGAATCATCGACTAGTCCCACGATCCGCAAGGGCCGCGAACCGATTTCGACGGTACCGCCGATCGGTTCGTCCATCGTGTTCGACACCGCGACCTCGTCGGTGGCCGAGGGCGGCCGTCCGCTGACCACCACGGGGATCCCGGGGCCGCGCTCAGGTGCGCCGAAGACATTGACGCTGCGCGCCGACCCACCCGAAGGCACGGTTGCGCTGCCGTAAATCAGCGGGACGGATTCGGTGACGCCGGGCAGTGCCAGCAGCGTGGGGGGGAATGCCGACGAACCCAGGAATGGTCCGGTGGCACCTGACTTGACCAGGAATGCGTCCAACTGCAGTGAGTCCACGGTCCGAGTGGCCTCCACCCGGAATCCGTTGGCCAGCCCTGTGAGTACCAGGGTCATCGCGAAGACGAGTCCGGTTCCGACGATCGCGATGGCGAACCGGCGCTTACGCCACTGCAGATCGCGCAGGGCGGCGATCAGCACGTCGTTCCTCGCATGGTGGCGAGGTTACCGATAGGGGGGTTGATCGGGTGCGGGCTCGCCGCGATTCGCCGAAGAAACGACCAGACGGGCTAGTGCGGTGCCGTCGCGGATAATTCGGCCACATCGTCGGCATGCGTCTGGCGGCCCCCGATGAACAATGCGAAAACCGCTCCGGCCAGGCACACGATGGTGGTGATGAAGAAGATCGAGCCGTACTGCATCGCGAATGCGGTGCGACTGTTCTTAGCGACGCCTGTGGCGATCTCCATGATGCTGCCGGTCGGCTTGGGCAGCGTCGCGACTATTTGGTTGAACCGGTACAAACCCCAGGCGCTGAGCCCCGCGACGCCGATGAGCATGCCGGTCATCCGTGCCACCACGACCAGCGAGGAGGCGATGCCATGCTGTGCGGCGGGCACCACCCGCAGCGCCGCCGACGTCAGCGGACCGATCACCAGGCCCAACCCGAACCCGGCCAGCGCCAGGTCGGTGCCGAAAACCGGCAGGCTCACCACACCCAGGTCATGTCGGGCAGACAGGACGTCGACACCCCAGTGTGACACCAGCCAGTAGGCGAACGCCGCAATGAGCATGCCCACCACGGCCACCACTCGGTCGCCTATCCGGGTCGCGATCCAGCCGCCGATCAGTGCACCGACGGGAAGTGCCGCCAGGAAATGCAGCAGCAGGAAGGCCGCGCCGGTCTGATCCTTGCCCAGTACGCCCTGTCCGAAGAGTTCGACGTTGACCAGGGTGACCATCAACGCTGCACCGGCGCACATCGAGGTGGCAAGCGAGGTCAGGAACGGGCCGAACTTCACCCCCCGCGGTTCGATCAGTCGGGTTGTGGCGAACCGCTCCCACACTGCGAACGCGATCGCGGCCAGCACGGCACCGCCCACCAGTGCCAGACCGTGATTCGGCAGAATCTGCTTACCGTCCGGGTTGGGGTTGTAGAGGCCCCACACCGCGAGGCCGAGTGCTATCGCAAGCAGCACGCCCCCCACCACGTCGACGCGTTCGGGTTTGTCGCTGCGCTCGTGCGACGGGAGGCTGATGTGGATCAGCCCCATGGCGATCAGCGTGAGTGGCACGTTGATCCAGAACACGTCGCGCCAGGTGTTGAGCAACCAGACCACGCCGATGCCGTAGAGCGGTCCGAGCACGCTGCCCAGTTCCTGGGCCGCGCCGATACCACCCAGCACTGCTGCGCGACTGCGGGCGGCCCACAGATCGGCCGCCAGAGCCAGTGTCACCGGCAGTAGGGCGCCGCTGGCGATGCCCTGAATTAATCGGCCGATCACCAGGATGGTGAGGTCACCGGCTAGGGCGGTGACTACCGAGCCGATCGCGAAGGTGAGCAGGCTCAGCTGTAACACCAATTTGCGGCCGAACCGGTCCGACAACCGACCCAGCAGTGGCATCGCGGCGATGTAGCCCAGCAGATACACGGTGATGATCGGTGTGATCTGTTGGATTCTGTTGATCGGGATGTTGATCGACCGCATGATGTCGACCATGATCGTGATCACGACGTAGGTGTCCAGCGCCCCGAGTAGAACCGCGAGACTGCCGGCACCGATCGCGACCCGGCGGCTACGGCCGACGTTGTGGCCGCGGTCGATGACGGCGGCGGTTCCCTCGGTCATCACATCGCGGGCTTGGTGACGGTGACCGGCTTATCCCACTCCGACAGTGTCAACTGAACGTTATTGCCCTCGCTCTGGTCGATCTGCGCCTGCACCAGTTGATTCGGGGCATCCTTCGCGATCCACGCGGTCGCGGGGATCGGGCCGCTGGCCTTCAATGGCGGGATCAGTTTATTGACTGCGTCAGCAGTCACGTTGCCGGTGATCTTGACGGTCTGCACGCCGCCGATGGTCTCGAAGCCTTGGGAGGTGGGCTCTGAGAAGGCCGAGAGCATATTAGCCAGTCCGGCATCGGGGTTGAGGATCACCGACGGGTCGTAGATCTCGACGGCCGGACCCATATCGAGCCAACTGTTCGGTGTCAGCGCGGCGTACAGGGTCCCGTCGAGCACCACCAGTTCAATGTCGACATCGGCGCCACCCATGGAGATCGTTGAGTTGCCCTTGATGGCGACGCTGGGCACATTGGTGAGGTCACCGGACAGCTTCTTAACCAGCAACCCGTCGATCTTGCCGTTGACGACGATCTCCAAGTGCGCACTCGTGAGCGTCTTGGTGGTCTGGATGGACTTCTGTAACAGGCCCGCAGCATCCGGAAGGGGTTCAGACGACTTCGACGAGCACCCCGCGGCGATCAGGGCGGTGACGAAGAGGGCGGTGAGGGCGGCGATTATTCTGCGGCTCGTCGACATTCCCTCATCGTAGTGGGTTCGGTGGGGCACACCGGCGGCGCGACGCTCCGGTCCCAGGGCCGTCACCAGATCGGTATCAGGGCGAATAGCGATGGTGACCTGTGATTTCGAAATACGGCCCGGTGTGATCGATGACGGCCACCAATGGCGGCGGTGGCCGGCCGATTCGGGGTCACGGCTAGATTGGGTCGCGTGTTCACCGGAATTGTCGAGGAACTGGGTGAGGTTGTCGGCCGCGACGACCTCGGTGATGCTGCGCGACTGGTGGTCTGCGGACCGGTGGTGACCACCGATGCCCGCCACGGCGATTCCATCGCCGTCAATGGGGTCTGTCTCACCGTGGTCGAGGTGTTGCCGGACGGAAAGTTCAGCGCCGATGTGATGGCTGAGACTCTGAACCGTTCGAGCCTGGCCGCCGTCGCGGTGGGCAGCTCCGTCAACCTGGAGCGCGCCGCTGCGGTCAACAGCCGGTTGGGCGGCCATATCGTGCAGGGCCACGTCGACGGCACCGGCACGGTGATCTCGCGCAGCCCTTCCGAGCACTGGGAAGTGGTGCGAATGGCGTTGCCGCGGGAGATCTCCCGCTACGTCGTCGAGAAGGGGTCGATCACGGTCGACGGTATCTCGCTGACGGTGTCCGGACTCGGCGAGGACTGGTTCGAGGTGTCATTGATTCCCACGACGCTGGCGCTGACCACGCTCGGTCGCGCGCCGGTCGGTACCACCGTCAACCTCGAAGTCGACGTGATCGCGAAATACGTGGAGCGACTTCTCAATCACAAGGGCTAATGGTTGGTCCCGCACCGGCGGGTCCGCGACCAGGGTTCCGCCGCGGACGGTGGCACCTATGACGAGGCCGGCACTGATGAGCACGAGATTCTTGATGATGTACTGCCCCTCAAGTGTTGGCGCGTAATGGATCTTGTTAAACACCTCATGCGGGAAGAGGAATACGGGAGTGATCGTCCCGATCGTCTGGATGAGGAGCAGCAGTAGAGCGCCGCGCATCCAGGCACCCGCAATCAGGCCCAAGCCGATCGCGCACTACCACGCGGCGAGCACCGGCACGAAGGCGCTGCCAGGGATGAGGCCGAAGGTCATCTAATCGATCGTGCGTGCGACGAGATCCAGGACGCGCACGCCCTAGCGCGCCATTACACGGGTGGCGCGGACGTCGGATTGGGTAATCGATTCTGAGATGGACATCGCGGTCGTGGCCTCCTCGCCGGTGGAAACAAGAACAACAACGGTGCAAATTGGATAGCGACTGTTACCCTATCGCAATCGTTCAAGGTAAGGAGGAATCAAATGATTCGAAGGATCGGGCCGACAGGTACCACCGCAGTGCTCGCTGCGTTGACGGTCTTCGCCGGGCTCACGGCAGGGGGTTACCTGCCACCCGGTCAGGCAGCGCCGACCGGCGACAAGTGGGACTTCATGTTCCAGGTCGATGGCTACCAGACCGCGAACCAGGGCGGACACCTGCTGAATCTGTATTTCAACTATCGCTACAACAGCGGGATCGCTGACGCTGACTTGCCCGATTACCTGGAGCTTCGCGCCGCCGCACTGGACTATCTCGACCGCATAGACCCTGCGACGGGCACATACTGGGAAATCATCGACCGGAACATCTGCACGCAGTTGGCAGCCGGTTTCCCCGTCGAGGCGATCTCTTGTCAGATGCAGGTATTTCCCACCGTCGGCGGCCCCCCAAGCGTCCGCAGTGTGACTTATACGATCGGTGATATCACGCCACTTGCCATTCCGGGTCCAATCTTCGGACCCTGACTTCCAATTCGGCGCCACCGCGGATGACGGAGCGACTATCAGGACAGCGTCACCGATTCGATCGCTCCGTTTTTCGCCAAATCTCTGCTGAATGAGAGGTTAACGGCTATCGGTCCGCACGCTGCTCCGAGGACAGAGATCGCTGGCGGGGATGAATAGCCGGCTCCGCCGTCAGTCACCTCGAAGGATGTCACCTTGCCGGCCGTAACGGTTGCGGTGATCAAGGCCTCTCTGGTGGGCCAGAGGGTACCGCTGCCGGGTTGGTAGCGGTAATAGTCAGACACGGCGTCGAGCTGCCCATTGGTGATGCCGTACGGGGCCAACGCGGCCAACAACACGGCTTTGTTCTGCTGGGCGCGGGCTTGGTCCGGCTGGCTTCCGGGAGCCACCGGCTTGACCCCGCTAAAGGCGTTGCGGAAAACCTCGGGTGTGACCCCTAAAGCGCCTGCTATCAAGACGACCGGTCGCCCCTTATCCCGCGGATCGGTGTCGTGCCCACCCGAAATCACCACGGGAAGGCGCGTGATGACCGAGTTCGTCGGGCCGTCCGGCGCCGTCGGGGTCGGGGGAGCGGCCTGAGCCTGGCCATTGCTATAACTTCCGCATCCGGCTGTCGCCAGCACGGTCACCGCAAGCACCGCACAAAGACTCTCGCGCATCGGGGATCGTTCCTTCTAGGTTTTTGCGACTACGGATTTCCGGGTCCCAAATTCCGGGGTCTCAGCAGCGCATCAAGGGTGACGGTCATGGCGGTGTCGAGTCCGTCCTTGCCCGATCGCATCATTACCAGGAAGCCGACGTGGCTCTGTGTCAGTGCTAATGCGAGCTCGTCGGCTGCACACTGGAATTGGTGACCCTGCGCTGCCGCTCGGTCGAGCGCGGCGGCAAGTGCTGATTCCATCTCGTTGATACCGCGGGTGACCGCTTCTCGTATCACCGGTATTTTGAACGCCGTCTGCTGACTGGTGCTCGTAAGCAGACACCCCCGTCGCGCCAGGGACTGAAATTCCACTGCGGTATTGCTGAGGTAGTACTGGCGGATACCGACCAGCGGATCGTCCGCGTCGATGAGGAATTGGCGGATACGCGGCCGAACCACTTTCTCGACATAGCGGTCAATGGCTGCCGCCAGGAGCTGATCGCGGGAGTGGAAACGCCGGTAAATCGATGGGGCGCGAATATCGAGCGCGACCTCGAGGTCACGGATGGAGACCGCATCACAACCGCGCTGCCAGACTAGATCAAAGGTGATGTCGAGCACCTTGGCATCGGTGGTCTTCGCGGGTTGACCCACTGGTGAGCTCCAAACAGTCTCAGACGCCAGGAAAAACTTAAGTAACGATTGCTACTCTACCATCAGCCGATCCACTTCGAACTGGGACGGATTCGCCCGCGACGGCCAAATCGCGATTGTGGCGAAAGCCGACATCGCTGCTGACTAGCGAGTGGAATCGACGGCTGGGTCATCGCGGGCGATGCGTTGTCCACTCGCACCTTTTCGCGCGGACGGAACCGCAACGCGGTCAGCGGATGTCGGCACTCGTGCAGTGGTTGCGGTGTTTCTGGCTCGTGGCACCGGTGTGCGGATGGTCGAATCGGTGGAGCCCGCGAGAGTGGTGCTATCCACTTCGCTCGCAGTCGGCGTCGCGGTGTCAGATATGGTCACCGGCGCGTTGGCCGCCTCCCACATGGCACGACCCTGCTCGATGGCGGCGTTGAGTTCCTCTCTCACCCGTTCGAAATCGTCACGCGGGATCAGCTGAGCCTGTGTGGGTTCTCCGAAGGGGGTGCTGCGGTCATAGCCGGCTTCGACAAGCACACGCATAGCCGGCTCGAGGGCATCCATCAATAGCGGGTTCGCGCCGAGGTCACGCAGGGGCCGCAGCAACGGCAACTGCTCAGTCGGGATGAAGTAATAGGTGGTGTCCCCCCATTGCTGGACAACGGTATTGGGTTCATAGGCGGCGTCCGCGGGGTTCAGCGAAACCCTGGAGTAGTCGTGCGCACCATAGAACAGAGCCACCACGGCGTTCGCGTCGGCGAAGATGTTGAGCGGGTAACTGGGAAAGTCGGCGAATAGATCGTATTGCCGTGCCACATCGATCGTCGTGAACGACGTGTTCGTCGGCGCCGCCGCGGAGAAGGTCCAGCCCAACTTCTCGATGAAAGCCCCGGTGAACCGCGCGTTGAGGCCACCATTCGGGCGGTTCAGGTTGGCGAGCATCACAAACGACACCTCCGGCGTATCCGCGCCGCTTGCGGCCGAGTCAGCCAGGCGCCGCTTTGCCGCCGTCGCGATCACCGCACTTTGGGAGTAGCCGAAGACCACCGCCGGGTTGTGTTGGGCCGTGATCGCCTCGCCGATCACCTCGGTTCCGCCCAGGACTGAGAGGTCGAAGTACATATCGTCGGAACCGGTGAACGGCCAGAACTGCGCGGGGGTCGTTACCGGGATCTCGGTGTAGTCCCCGCCCAACGTCGGCTCAATGTAGTTGTGCACGGCCATATCCATCCACGCCGGATCCACGACATACATATTGGTGCCGGTCATGATCAGGGCGTTGGCTGCCAGGAGGTTGATATCGACCGCACTCGGAGGCCCGTGTTCGACGGTGATGGCGGCACCAGCGGCTGCGGCGCAGCAAACCAGCGCGGCGGCAGTACGGCGCAGCCCGAACCCGGCACCTCGGATTCGCGGCGACAGACCGTCGACAACGCCATCAGCCACGCTGAATTTCCTCCGTAGATGTCCCCGCTGCCGTCGTCCCCACCGCAGCCTCGGAACTGATTCTATCCCCGGATGGGTCTCATTTCTTGCCAGGCAGCAACCGCTGGGTCGGTGCAGCAGGCTGGAAAACGCCAGCGAACAGGGCATATTGGCGAGGCAAGCGGCGCGTCGCGGACAGCGTCGATATCGGGCGGCAGGGATTCGGGAGCGGTTTGTTCGGTCGCGGGCTGCTGTCCGGGCGGGACTGCAACTAGAGTCTGTCGGAATTCGGCAGTCATCGGGGATCCGGCGGGTTCCGCCCACCGAGGGGATACGAGGTTGAGATGCCGGCACACGAACTGTTGCTACAACTTCGCAGCGATGACGAGGACGAGATCTTCGATGCGATCACCGATATCCGGAAGCAACGGCTTCGTTCGCTGGCAACGGCCGTGGTGCCGTTTCTGACACATACCTGCACACAGGTCCGCGGTGCCGCTGCTCGCGCGATCGGCGACTTGGGTCTCATGGAGCACGAGCCCGCGATCAGGGGCCTTGCCCTCGCCGATCCCGACCAGGAGGTGCGACAAGGGGCGATCTATGGCTGGTCCTCGCTGCTGAGCGGAACCCGAATGCCTGCGGCGATGACGCTGCTGGTGCAGTGGTTGCGGGATCCGGAGAGTCCGTACCCGGTGCGCTGCGCGGCATTTTGGGGTCTGCTGGACGTAGGTGCCCTGCCTGTGGCCCGTTGGCCGGCTCCGCGGGCGTTCAGTGATGTCGACCGCGACGTCCCCTGGGAACTGGTGGATGACGTGGTGGCTGGGCGTCTCGACTGAACGGCCTCAGGTCATACTATGACCAGCACTATCCACAGGCATCCCTTTGGTTTGCCGGACCCGGGCAGGCGGCAACGATGACGAGACTGGACACCGTCGAAAGGGCGGTTGCCGACATCGCGGCGGGGAAGGCCGTCGTCGTCATTGATGATGAGGATCGTGAGAACGAAGGCGATCTGATTTTTGCGGCCGAGAAGGCCACCCCGGAGTTGGTGGCGTTCATGGTTCGCTATACCTCAGGTTATCTGTGTGTTCCGCTGGACAGCGCGATTTGCGACAGGCTGGGCCTGCTTCCGATGTATGCGCTCAACCAGGACAAGCACGGCACCGCCTACACCGTCACCGTTGATGCCAGACAGGGTGTGGGAACGGGGATCTCGGCATCGGATCGTGCCACCACGATGCGACTGCTGGCGGATCCGTCGAGTGTCGTCGATGACTTCACCAAACCCGGGCACGTGGTTCCGTTGCGTGCCAAGGACGGCGGTGTCCTGCGTCGCCCGGGCCACACCGAAGCGGCCGTCGACCTGGCCCGGATGGCGGGTCTCCAGCCGGCTGGCGCGATCTGCGAGATCGTCAGCCAAAAAGACGAGGGCGCCATGGCGCAGACCGATGAACTGCGGGTCTTCGCCGACGAGCATGGTCTCGCCCTGATCTCGATTGCCGACCTCATCGAGTGGCGGCGGAAGCACGAGAAGCACGTCGAACGAGTCGCCGAGGCCCGTATCCCGACCCGGCATGGCGAGTTCCGGGCCGTTGGCTACACGAATATCTACGACCAGGTTGAGCACGTCGCCCTGGTGCGCGGCGATATCGCCGGGCCGGAGAACGATGGTCATGACGTGTTGGTCCGGGTGCACTCCGAATGTCTCACAGGCGATGTGTTCGGATCCCGCCGGTGCGATTGCGGCCCGCAGCTGGATGCCGCGATGGAGTTGGTGGCCGCCGAGGGGCGCGGTGTGGTGCTCTACATGCGCGGGCACGAAGGCCGCGGCATCGGCCTCATGCACAAACTGCAGGCCTATCAACTTCAGGATTCCGGCTCGGACACCGTCGACGCCAACCTCGAACTCGGACTGCCTGCCGATGCGCGGGATTACGGGATCGGTGCTCAGATCCTGGTCGACCTGGGCGTGCGGTCCATGCGTCTACTGACCAATAATCCGGCCAAGCGCGTCGGTTTGGACGGGTACGGCCTGCACATCATCGAGCGGGTTGCCCTGCCGGTACGGGCCAATGCCGAGAACATCCGCTATCTCAAAACCAAGCGCGATCGGATGGGCCACGAGTTGGCCGGTCTCGAGGATTACGACGAGGGCGCGCTTCAGTGAGCGGTGGCAACGGGGTGCCAGCCGTACCGGAGATGGATGCCTCTGATCTGAAGCTCGCCATCGTCGCAAGCACATGGCATGCCGCCATCTGCAGCGCCCTGCTGGACGGTGCCCGCAGAGTTGCCGACAGCTGTGGGGTCATCGCCCCGACAGTGGTTCGGGTGCACGGCGCCATCGAGATCCCGGTCGTCGCGCAGGAACTCGCTCGGAATCACGACGCGGTGGTTGCTCTTGGCGTCGTGATCCGAGGCGCCACACCGCATTTCGACTACGTCTGCGATGCGGTGACCCAGGGACTCACCCGGGTGTCATTGGATTCCTCGACTCCGGTTGCCAACGGCGTGCTCACCACCGACGACGAGGAACAGGCCCTGGACCGGGCCGGGCTGCCGGGCTCTGCGGAGGACAAAGGCGCCCAGGCCACCGCTGCTGCACTGTCCACCGCTTTGACGTTGCGCCACCTGCGCCGAGCATGACCGCAGCGAACGCCGGCGCGCGTTGGGACGCCGAGTTCAAACCCCGCCGTGTCGCGCTGTACGCCTACGGTGTGGCCGCGGCGATCGCGACGGCCGGAGTCGTAGTCGGGTTGCTGTCGAAGGGCCGCTCTACCGGTCCGATCCTGCGTACCGCCGACCAGTTCGCTCTGACGGGGCTGGCCATCGTGTTGGCCGGAGCGGTGTTGCTGCTGACCCGTCCTCGGCTGCGCGTCGGTCCGTCGGGTTTGGCCGTGCGCAATGTCGTCGACTACCGGTTGATTCCCTGGAGCGAGGTGGCCGATATCTCGTTTCCGCCGGGGCGGCGCTGGGCCCGCGTGGACCTTGAACACAATGAGTACATCCCGATCCTGGCTATTCAGACCTTCGACCGAGAACGCTCGGTCGCTGCCATGAACACCGTTCGGGACCTCATGACCCGCTACCGCGCCGACCCCGCGCACTAACCTTGCAGCGTGGCCGATCCAGCGACGTACCGTCCAGCGCCCGGATCCATACCGGTCGAGCCGGGTGTCTACCGATTCCGGGACGCCCGCGGGGTGGTCATCTACGTCGGCAAGGCAAAAAGTCTTCGCAGCAGGCTGACGTCCTACTTCGCCGATATCTCCAGCCTGCATCCCCGGACCCGGCAGATGGTGACCACCGCGGCCAAGGTGGAGTGGACGGTGGTCGGCACCGAGGTCGAGGCACTGCAACTTGAGTACAACTGGATCAAGGAGTTCGATCCTCGCTTCAATGTGCGCTACCGCGACGACAAGTCCTATCCCGTTTTGGCGGTGACTCTCAACGAGGAGTTCCCGCGACTGATGGTCTATCGTGGTCCGCGTCGTAAAGGTGTGCGCTACTTCGGTCCGTACTCGCATGCCTGGGCGATTCGCGAGACACTCGATCTGTTGACGCGGGTATTCCCGGCTCGAACCTGTTCGAACGGGGTATTTAAGCGGCACAGTCAAATTGAGCGTCCGTGTCTGCTCGGTTATATCGACAAGTGTTCTGCACCCTGTATCGGTCGGGTGACCGCCGAGGAACATCGCAAAATCGTGGGTGATTTCTGCGATTTTCTCTCTGGCCGGACGGATCGTTTCGCCCGCGATCTCGAGCGCCAGATGAACACGGCCGCGCAGGAATTGGATTTCGAACGGGCTGCGCGACTGCGTGATGACCTCGGCGCGATCAGGCGGGTACTGGAGAAGCAAGCGGTCGTACTCGGCGACGGCACGGATGCCGATGTGGTCGCATTCGCCGACGATGATCTGGAAGCTGCGGTGCAGGTGTTTCATGTTCGCGGTGGCCGGGTTCGCGGCCAGCGTGGGTGGATCGTTGAGAAACCCGGCGATCCCGGTGACTCCGGCCAGGAGCGCCTGGTGGAGCAATTTCTGACGCAGTTCTACGGCGAACAGGCCGAATTGAGTGCAGATGAATCCAGCAATCCGGTGCCCCGGGAGGTGTTGGTTCCGTGCCTGCCGCCCAATGCCGCGGAGTTGGGCGTCTGGCTATCCGGGCTCCGTGGTTCTCGGGTGGCGTTGCGGGTACCCCAGCGGGGTGACAAACACGCTCTCGCCGAAACGGTGCAACGCAATGCCCGGGAGGCACTTCAGCAGCACAAGCTGAAGCGAGCGGGTGATTTCACCGCGAGGTCAGCAGCGCTGCAAAACATCCAGGAGTCACTGGGTCTGGCGGATGCGCCGCTGCGGATCGAATGTGTGGACATCAGTCATGTGCAGGGCACCGATGTGGTGGGGTCGCTGGTGGTATTCGAGGACGGTTTGCCCCGCAAATCCGATTATCGTCATTTCGCGATCCGAGAAGCTGCCGGGGAGGGCCGCTCCGATGATGTGGCCTCCATTGCGGAGGTCACCCGGCGCCGTTTCCAGCGTCACGTCGCCGATGCGGAGGCGACCGAATCTGCGGGCTCGGCCGCGAGCGACAAGCCCCGCAAATTCGCCTATCCACCCAATCTCTACGTTGTGGACGGCGGTGCCCCTCAGGTCAACGCCGCCGCGCGAGTGCTGCACGAACTCGGTGTCACCGACGTCGCGGTGATCGGACTCGCGAAGCGACTGGAGGAGGTGTGGGTGCCGGCAGAGCCCGACCCGGTGATCCTGCCCCGTAACAGTGAGGGGCTTTACCTGCTACAACGGGTTCGCGATGAAGCGCACCGCTTTGCGATTTCCTACCACCGGAGTAAGCGCTCGAAGCGCATGACGGAATCGGCACTCGATACGGTGCCCGGACTGGGCGAGACCCGACGCAAAGCACTGGTCACCCACTTCGGTTCGGTGGCCCGGATCCGGCAGGCCAGCATCGAGGAGATCACTGCGGTACCCGGTATCGGGACCACGACTGCGGCGGCTGTGCTTGCCGCGCTCGGTTCTGAGGCCGATCGTGCGGGTTCGGATCCACCGGACGACGCGGTGGGTCATGATTCTCCTCGGGTAACGCGATGAGAGAACACACTGCAGGGGACGACGCACTGGGCGATGACGCACTGGGCGATGACGTACTGGGCGACGCGCCGGATATCGACGTCGTGCTGGTAACTGGACTCTCCGGTGCCGGACGAGGTACCGCGGCCAAGGTGCTCGAGGACCTCGGCTGGTATGTGGCCGACAACCTGCCGCCCGAATTGATCGCGCGGATGGTGGACCTCGGACTGGCTGCCGGATCGCGGATCACCCAACTGGCGGTGGTGATGGACGTGCGATCCCGCGGCTTTACCGGTGACTTGGATTTGGTTCGCCAGGATCTTGCAACCCGCAACATCTCACCCCGGGTGTTGTTCATGGAAGCGTCCGATGACATCCTGGTCCGTCGATACGAGAACAATCGGCGCAGTCATCCGTTGCAGGGCAACCAGACTCTGGCTGAGGGCATCGCTGCGGAGCGGACCATGCTGGAGCCGGTCCGCGCAGCCGCCGATCTGATCATTGACACGTCGGCGTTGTCGGTTCCGGCGCTGCGCGGGATCATCGAACGCGCCTTCAGCGGTGAGGTCGTCGCCAAAACCAGCGTGACCGTCGAGTCGTTCGGATTCAAATACGGACTGCCGATGGATGCCGACATGGTGATGGATGTCCGGTTTCTTCCCAACCCGCACTGGGTCGACGATTTGCGTTCGTAGACCGGCCAGTCACCGGCGGTGCGGGACTACGTCCTGTCCCAACCCGGCGCCGCGGAGTTCCTGCAGACCTACCATCAGCTGTTGAAACTGGTAGCCGACGGCTATATCCGAGAGGGAAAGCGATATATGACAGTCGCCATCGGGTGCACCGGCGGCAAGCACCGCAGCGTCGCCATCGCCGAGGCGCTCGCCGGATTGCTGACCGAGAATCAGCAGCTATCTGTCCGAGTCCTGCACCGGGATCTGGGGCGAGAGTGACGGGCGCGCATGCTGAGGTAGTCGCTCCGCGCATTGTCGCGATGGGCGGCGGGCACGGCCTGTACGCGACGCTGTCGGCGGCGCGTCGGCTCACGCCGCACGTCACCGCCGTTGTCACGGTGGCTGATGATGGAGGGTCATCGGGCCGGCTGCGTTCCGAACTTGACGTCATACCGCCCGGAGACCTTCGGATGGCCTTGGCGGCCTTGGCTTCCGACAGCCCCCACGGCCGGCTGTGGGCCACGATCATCCAGCACCGGTTTGGAGGAAGTGGCGCACTCGCCGGCCATCCGATCGGCAACCTGTTGCTGGCGGGTCTGAACGAGGTGCTTGCCGATCCGGTCGCGGCCCTCGATGAACTCGGCCGCATTCTGGGAGTCAAGGGTCGGGTTCTGCCCATGTGCCCGATCGCCCTGCAAATTGAGGCCGATGTCGCCGGATTGGAGAGCGACCCCCGGATGAGTCGGGTGATCGGGGGTCAGGTCGCGGTGGCGACCACACCCGGCAAGGTACGCCGGGTACGGCTGTTGCCTGGCGACCCGCCAGCCACTCGTCAGGCGGTCGATGCCGTGATGGCCGCAGACCTCGTGATCCTCGGGCCGGGATCTTGGTTCACCAGCGTGATCCCGCATGTCCTGGTGCCGGGGTTGGTCGCCGCACTGAAGTCGACGTCCGCTCGCCGAGCGCTGGTGCTGAATCTGGCCGCCGAACCCGGTGAAACAGCGGGCTTTTCGGCGGAGCGGCATCTGCACGTACTGGCCCAGCACGCGCCGGGTCTGAGCGTTCATGACATCATCGTCGATGCTGGCCGGGTGCCGTCGGAACGCGAACGCGATCAGCTCTGCCGGACAGCGGCCATGCTGGAAGCCTCGGTGAACTTTGCCGACATTTCCCGACCTGGTACACCTTTACATGACCCGGCAAAGCTGGCAGCGGCGCTGGACGCCGTGCTCTCGCGGGGCATGGGGGCTTCAACCATTACCGTCCCGACCGTCACCCCGGCGTCGGCGGAGGCGGTACCGCAGCCCGACCGGGTGCGCCGACTTACCGGAGACGGACCGAGAGGTGACGACCCGTGGCGATGACTGCTGAGGTCAAAGACGAACTGAGTCGGCTGATCGTCAACTCGGTGAGCGCGCGCCGCGCCGAGGTCGCGGCGTTACTGCGCTTCGCCGGCGGTCTGCACATCGTGTCGGGCCGGGTGGTCGTCGAGGCCGAGGTAGACCTGGGTAGCATTGCGCGGCGGCTGCGCAAGGACATCTACGACCTCTACGGCTACAGCGCGGTCGTGCATGTGCTCTCGGCCAGCGGAATCCGCAAGAACACCCGCTACGTGGTCCGGGTGGCCAAGGACGGTGAGGCGCTGGCCCGACAGACCGGTCTGCTGGATATGCGCGGCCGCCCCGTGCGTGGGCTTCCCGCCCAGGTGGTCGGCGGCAGTATCGGCGATGCGGAGGCGGCCTGGCGCGGAGCATTCCTGGCCCATGGCTCGCTGACCGAACCGGGCCGCTCCTCAGCGCTGGAGGTGAGTTGCCCCGGCCCGGAGGCGGCCCTCGCGCTGGTTGGTGCGGCACGGCGCCTCGGTGTCAGCGCCAAGGCGCGTGAGGTGCGCGGCGTTGATCGCGTCGTCGTGCGCGACGGCGAGGCTATCGGTACGTTGCTCACCCGGATGGGCGCCCAGGACACCCGTCTGACCTGGGAGGAACGGCGGATGCGCCGGGAGGTTCGGGCCACCGCCAATCGGCTGGCGAATTTCGACGATGCCAATCTGCGCCGCTCTGCCCGGGCTGCGGTGGCCGCGGCGGCACGGGTGGAACGTGCGCTGGAGATCCTCGCCGACACGGTGCCTAATCATCTGGCCGCCGCAGGGAGACTCCGGGTCGAACACCGTCAGGCGTCACTTGAAGAACTGGGTCGGCTTGCTGAACCCCCGATGACCAAAGATGCTGTGGCCGGCCGTATCCGGCGGCTGCTGTCCATGGCCGACCGCAAGGCCAAGCAGGACGGAATCCCCGACACCGAGTCCGCGGTCACCCCGGACTTACTTGACGACGCCTGATTGGCGATAACTTAAAGTTGTTGGGCCGCAACCGTATCCGGCTGATCTGCTGAGAGCGCCCAGCGAATTCCGCTCACCAGGACGCGTCCCGACAGTCGAATCGCGGTGGCTTCCAGCGGAGGTAGATACGGCAGGCGCAGCGGCAGCCTCGCCCACGGCGGCAGCATGGACACCGCCGAAGCGGCCAGCACGCCGTAGGGGGCGCGGGCCAACAGTGACAGTGGGGGAGTGATGAGCAGGAACCGGGCGGCTTCCCGCGCAGCTTCGGTGCTGCTCAGTTCGCTGCGATAACCGGCAAGCCGCGTCCGCAGGTCGGCTTCTGTGCGTGGGGGGTCGAGCACCCCCAGCGCCGCAGCCACGCGGGCGGTGTCGGCCACATAGTCATCCCGACCCGCCTGGTCGAGCGGTGCCGCCCCGTAAAGCTGGTAGGCCTGCAGGAAACTGTCCACCTCTGCGATGTGGACCCACTCGAGCAGGTGGGGATCATCGGCCCGGTAGTCGCGGCCGTCGGGAGCCTGACCCCGGACACGCCGGTGGATGCCCCGGACTTTGTCGACTGCGCGCTGGGCGTCAGTGGCGGTGCCGAACGTGGTGACCGCCAGGAACGTGCTGGTGCGCTGGAGGCGTCCCCAGGGATCGCCGCGGTAATCGGAATGCTGGGCGACTCCGGCCATGGCCAACGGGTGCAACGACTGCAGCAGTAGGGCGCGCAGCCCCCCGACGAACATCGACGCATCGGCGTGCACCCGGCGAATGGGCCGGTCGTCGGCGAACCACCGCGGGCCCGGAGTGTCGTGGATCCGGCTCCGGTTCTGCGGGCCCTCGGGACCGGCAACCATGGCGAACAGGCCCCGGCCGAGCCGTTCCCGCACGTGATCGAAGTCCAGGTCCAAGTTCAGTGGCAACGCCATACCCCGACGGTACTCGGCTGCGGCCGCAATGATGGGCAGGGTTCCCGGTCGGGCGGCCTCGTCACGGCACTAGGCTGACCCCGGGAACTAGCAGCGACTAGAGGAGACAGACGTGACGATCCGAGTGGGCGTGAACGGTTTCGGACGCATCGGGCGCAATTTCTACCGCGCCCTGGCGGCACAGAAGGCCGAGGGCAAAGCCACCAATATCGAGATCGTGGCTGTCAACGACCTGACCGATATCGCGACGCTGGCACACCTATTGAAGTTCGACTCGATCCTTGGCCGTCTGGCCGAAGACGTTTCGGTGCAGGGCGACACGATCGTCATCGGCACCACCACGCTCAAGGCACTCGCGATCAAGGAAGGCCCGGCCGCATTGCCGTGGGGTGACCTTGGCGTCGATGTCGTGGTCGAGTCCACCGGAATTTTCACCGACGCCCGGGCGCGCGGACATCTGGAAGCCGGCGCCAGAAAGGTCCTCATCTCCGCTCCGGCCAGCGATGAGGACATCACGATCGTGATGGGTGTCAATGACGACAAGTACGACGGCAGCCAGAACATCATCTCCAATGCCTCATGCACCACGAACTGTCTTGGTCCGCTGGCGAAGGTGGTCAATGACGAGTTCGGCATCGTCCAGGGCCTGATGACGACGATTCACGCCTACACCCAGGATCAGAATCTGCAGGACGCCCCGCACAAGGATCTGCGTCGCGCCCGTGCCGCCGCACTCAATATCGTTCCGACCTCCACCGGCGCAGCCAAGGCCATCGGCCTGGTCCTGCCCGAGCTGAAGGGCAAGCTCGACGGCTACGCGCTGCGGGTCCCGATCCCGACCGGCTCGGTCACCGACCTCACTGTCGAGTTGAAGAAACAAGCCAGCGTGGAGTCCATCAACGCCGCACTCAAAGCCGCCGCCGAGGGGCCGATGAAGGGCATCCTGAAGTACTACGACGCCCCGATCGTTTCCAGCGATATCGTCACCGACCCGCACAGTTCAATCTTTGACTCCGGCCTGACCAAGGTCATCGGCAACCAGGCCAAGGTGGTCTCCTGGTATGACAACGAGTGGGGCTACTCCAACCGTCTGGTCGACCTGGTCGGTCTGGTCGGCAAGTCACTGTAAGCACCGGACGAGAAACCAGTGCCTGTCAAGACTCTCTCCGATCTGCTCGCCGACGGCGTCGAGGGCCGCGGTGTGCTGGTGCGCTGCGACCTCAATGTCCCGCTCGATGACAGCGGTGCCGTCACCGATACGGGGCGGATCGACGCGTCGGTGGCCACGCTGAAGGCACTCTCCGATGCCGGCGCCAAGGTGATCGTGACTGCGCACCTGGGCCGCCCCAAGGACGGACCGGATCCTTCGCTGTCACTGGCACCGGTGGCTGCGGTGCTGGGACAGAAGCTCGGCCGGCACGTCCAGCTCGCCGGAGATGTGGTCGGCACCGACGCACTGGCACGTGCCGAGGGCCTGACCGACGGCGACATTCTCCTGCTGGAGAACATCCGTTTCGATCCGCGCGAGACCAGCAAGGACGACGCGCAACGGCTGGCGCTGGCGAAAGCCCTCGCCGAATTGGTCGGGGAGGATGGCGCATTCGTTTCCGATGGTTTCGGTGTGGTGCACCGCAAACAGGCCTCGGTCTACGACGTCGCGACCCTGCTACCGCACTTCGCCGGCACCCTGGTTGCGGCCGAAGTCAAGGTACTCGAACAACTCAGCACCACTGGCGAACGGCCCTACGCCGTTGTGCTGGGTGGCTCGAAAGTCTCCGACAAACTCGCTGTGATCGAGAACCTGGCCGGAAAAGCCGACAGCGTTATCATCGGCGGCGGAATGTGCTTCACGTTCCTCGCCGCACAGGGCATTCCGGTGGGCACATCCTTGTTGCAGGAGGAGATGATCGACACCTGCCGTCAACTGCTCGAGGATTACGGTGACGTGATCCACCTGCCGGTCGATATCGTTGTCGCGGATAAGTTTTCCGCCGATGCCGTACCGGAAACTGTTGCTGCCGACAATATTCCGGCTAACAAAATGGGCCTGGATATTGGCCCCGAGTCGGTGAAACGGTTCACCACGCTGCTGTCCAATGCCCGGACCATTTTCTGGAACGGCCCCATGGGTGTATTCGAGTTCCCCGCCTTCGCCGACGGCACCAAAGGAGTGGCCGAGGCGATTATCTCCGCAACAGCCAAGGGTGCTTTCAGTGTCGTCGGCGGCGGGGACTCCGCGGCCGCCGTGCGCCAACTCGGCCTGCCCGAGGATGGCTTCTCGCATATCTCCACCGGGGGTGGGGCCTCACTGGAATACCTTGAGGGCAAGACCCTGCCCGGCATCGACATCCTCAACTAGGAGACAGTTTTGTCCCGTAAACCGCTGATCGCCGGCAACTGGAAGATGAACCTCAATCACTTCGAGGCCATCGCACTGGTGCAGAAGATCGCCTTCGCGCTCCCTGACAAGTACTTCGACAAGGTCGACGTCACGGTCATCCCGCCTTTCACCGACCTACGCAGCGTCCAAACGCTGGTCGACGGTGACCGGTTGCGGCTCACCTACGGTGCGCAGGATCTATCGCAGCACGATTCCGGCGCGTACACCGGCGAGATCAGTGGTGCATTCCTGGCGAAGCTGGGCTGCACCTTCGCCGTCGTCGGCCACTCCGAGCGGCGCACCTACCACCATGAGGACGACGCACTGGTAGCCGCCAAAGCCGCCGCGGCGTTCCGGCACAGGCTCACCCCGATCGTGTGCATCGGCGAGCACCTCGATGTACGCGAGGCCGGCAATCACGTCGAGCACAACGTCGCTCAGTTGCGCGGATCGCTGGCCGGGCTGACCAATGAGCAGCTCACCACTGTGGTGATCGCCTACGAACCGGTGTGGGCGATCGGCACGGGCCGGGTGGCCAGCGCTGCTGACGCCCAAGAGGTGTGCGGGGCGATTCGCGCCGAGTTGGCGAACCTGGCATCGCCGACAATCGCCGAGGGTGTGCGGGTCCTCTACGGCGGTTCGGTCAACGCCAAGAACGTGGGGGAGATCGTCGCTCAACCCGATGTGGACGGGGCACTGGTGGGCGGCGCTTCGCTGGAAGGCGAGCAGTTCGCCACGCTGTCTGCCATCGCCGCAGGTGGACCGCTTCCCTAATCCGGACCGCCACCGGGTATCCTTGCACCATGGTTTTCGGCCTACAGATCCTGCTAGTGATCACCAGCCTCCTGCTGGTGCTGCTGGTGCTGCTGCACCGCGCCAAGGGCGGTGGCCTGTCGTCGCTGTTCGGCGGTGGCGTTCAGTCCAGCCTGTCGGGGTCGACCGTGGTTGAGAAGAACCTCGACCGTCTCACGCTGTTCGTGACCGGCATCTGGTTGGTCGCCATCATCGGCATCGCCCTGCAGCTGAAATACTCCTGAGCCGGCAGTTCGCGTTGGCCTCGTTCTGCGCGGTTAGCCATCCGCACCGATACTTGATGGCATGCCCCTCGTCCCTGATGTGACGCTTGAGCCGATCGGCGAGGTCTACCGGACCAGAGTCGGCCGGGAAGCCACCGAACCGATGCGCCAGGACATCCGGCTGCTCGGCACGATGCTGGGCAATACCGTCCGCGAACAGAGTGGCGATCAGGTCTTTGCTCTTGTCGAAAAGGCCCGAGTCGAATCATTCCGGGTGCGCCGGTCGGAGATCGACCGGGCCGAGATGACGCGCCTATTTGACGGTATCGACATCCGCCAGGCCATCCCGGTAATCCGTGCGTTCAGCCACTTCGCATTACTGGCCAATGTCGCCGAAGACATCCACCGCGAGCGGCGCCGCGCAGTCCATGTCGTGGCCGGCGAGGCACCGTCCGACAGCACCCTCGCTGCGACCTATCACAAACTCGACAGTGCCGGCTTGCACGCCGAGACGGTGGCCGAGGCCCTGCGCGGAGCGCTGATCTCACCGGTGATCACGGCACATCCGACCGAGACCCGTCGCCGCACCGTCTTCGACACTCAGAACCACATCACCAGGCTGATGCGGTTGCGGCTGCACGGGCAGGATCAGACTGAAGACGGTCGGGCCATCGAGACGGAGCTTCGACGCCAGATTCTCACGCTGTGGCAGACCGCGCTGATCCGGTTGTCGCGCTTGAAGATCCAAGATGAGATCGAATCCGGCCTGCGCTATTACCCGGCGTCATTCTTCGAGGTGATCCCCAAGGTTAACGCCGCGGTGCGGGACGCGCTACGCAGCAGGTGGCCTGATGCCGGCCTGCTGGACCAGCCGATCGTACGGCCGGGATCCTGGATCGGTGGTGACCGCGACGGCAATCCGAATGTGACAGCTGAGGTGGTTAAACGTGCTACCGGACGAGCCGCCGATACGGCATTGACGTTTTACTTTGACGAACTGATCCATTTGGAACAGGAGTTGTCGATGTCAGCCCGGTTAGTGGCGATCGGCGCGGATCTTGACGTCCTGGCATCGGCCTATGCTGATCCGGCCCGAAATGATGAGCCTTACCGCCGGGCGGTGCGGGTCATCCGCGGCAGGCTGACAGCGACCGCCGCGGAGATCTTGGACCGGGCACCTGAACACGTTCTGGACCTTGGGCTACCGCCCTACCGCAATTCCGATGAGATACTCGCCGATCTCGGTGTCCTCGATGCTTCGCTGCGGGCCAACGGCAGCGCACTTCTCGCCGATGACCGATTGGCTCGCCTCACTGACGCGGTTGAGGCTTTCGGGTTCCACCTGTGCGGTCTGGATATGCGGCAGAACTCCGAAACCCACGAACAGGTCGTGGCCGAACTTCTGGCCTGGGCCGGTGTCCACCCCGACTACGTCGCGTTGGCGGAGCCGCAACGGATAGCCGTATTGGTTGCCGAGTTATCCACACGTCGTCCCTTGATCCGCGATGATGCCGAACTGTCTGAACTTGCCCGCAAAGAACTCGATATCGTCTTCGCCGCGGCGCGCGCGGTCAGGATGCTCGGCCCAGCCGCGGTGCCCACCTACATCATCTCGATGTGCCAGTCGGTCTCGGACATGCTCGAGGCAGCGCTGCTGTTGAAAGAAGCTGGGCTGCTCGATGTCTCGGGGCCTAAGCCATATGTGCCGGTGGGTATTGTGCCGCTCTTCGAGACGATTGACGACCTGCGCCGTGGCGCGGCCATTTTCGAGGCTGCGCTTGACCTACCCCTCTACCGGTCGGTGGCACATGCCCGGGGCGACACCCAGGAAGTGATGCTGGGTTACTCCGATTCCAACAAGGACGGCGGTTATCTGGCCGCGAACTGGGCGCTCTATCGCGCGGAGTTGAATCTGGTCGAGTCAGCCCGCAAGACCGGAATCCGGTTGCGGCTCTTCCATGGACGCGGTGGGACCGTGGGTCGAGGTGGCGGCCCCAGCTACGAGGCGATCCTCGCTCAACCCCCGGGTGCCGTCAGTGGATCTCTTCGACTCACAGAGCAGGGTGAGGTGATCGCGGCCAAGTATGCCGAGCCACGGATCGCACACCGTAACCTCGAGAGTCTGATTGCAGCGACCCTGGAGTCGACCCTGCTTGACGTCGAAGGCCTCGGCGACGGCGCGGAGCCCGCCTACCGGGTGCTGGACGAAATCGCTTCCCTCGCCCAGCATGCCTATGCCGAATTGGTTCACCACACGCCCGGATTCGTCGAGTACTTCGAGGCCTCGACACCAGTCAGTGAGATCGGATCGCTCAATATCGGCAGCCGGCCTACAACACGTAAGGCGACTACCTCCATTGCCGATTTACGGGCGATCCCCTGGGTGCTGGCGTGGAGCCAATCCCGGGTGATGCTGCCAGGGTGGTACGGCACCGGTACGGCAATCGAGAGTTGGATCGCCGAGGGCGACGATCGTGTGGACGTGCTGCGCGATCTTTACCAGAGGTGGCCGTTCTTCCGCACAGTGCTCTCCAATATGGCGCAGGTCCTGGCAAAGTCCGATATGGGGTTGGCGGCTCGGTATTCGGAATTGGTTGCCGATCCTGAGTTACGCCGTCGCGTGTTCGACAAGATCCACTCCGAACATGACCGAACCATCCGTATGCACAAGTTGGTCACCGGTCATGACGATTTGTTAGCCGATAATCCGGCGCTGGCACGCTCGGTGTTCAACCGATTTCCCTATCTGGAGCCGCTCAACCATCTTCAGGTCGAGTTGCTGCGCCGCTTCCGCTCCGGTGAAAATGATGAACTGGTGCAGCGCGGAATCTTGTTGACTATGAGTGGTTTAGCCTCGGCTCTGCGCAACAGCGGCTGATCGAGCAACATCGGCGTACAGTTTGAAAGACGGGACCAGGCAGGCCCCACAAGCCAAAGGGTCAACCGTGTCTGACAAGTCCCCGCGTCAAGCTATGTCCAAGAAGCCCGGGAAATCATTGAAAGAAAAGCGGGCCGCCAAGCGAGCCAAGGGCGATCCGACTCCAATCGATACGGTGCTCAACTCCAAGAAACGCTGAAGCCTTACGTTGCTCAAATGGTCGGCTACTTGACGATCGTGAACTGCATGAGGTTGACAATTCCTTTTCGGAATCCATCGGCACAGCCGATCATGTATTTGTCGTAATCGTCGTAGGCCTGCTGCCCGGAAATCCGGATGGCTTCGTCGCGACTGCCAACCAAATTCTCGTGCCACATGTCCAGGGTGCGGGCGTAGTGCTGGCCTAACTCCTGGATGCGCTCGATCTTGAATCCCGCCTCTGAGCTTCGCGCCTGGATGATCTCCGGTGACGGCAGTCGGCAGCCCGGGAAGATCGTCTTGGCCATGAAGAGGATGAACTTCAGGTCGCTGATGGTGAGGGCGATTCCATTGTCCCGGTAGAAGTCGATATCGTGCGCCACAATCGTGTGCAGCAGCATCCGCCCGTCCGCGGGCAGTGCGGCGTACATCTTCCGGAAGAACTCCGGATAGGTCTCGAATCCGAAGTGTTCGAACGAACCGATCATGAACACCCGGTCGATTTTTCCGTCGAACTCCTGCCAGGCCTGGAAGCGGACCTCTTTGGAGCGGTCGCCGGGCAGATCGGCGAAGAGCTTGCTGACATGTTCGTATTGATTCTTGCTGATGGTCAGCCCGATGACATTGACGTCGTATTTCTCCACGGCGCGGGCCAGGGCCGACCCCCAGCCGCAACCCACGTCCAAGACCGTCATACCGGGTTTGAGGTCCAACTTGCCCAACACAAGATCGATCTTCGCCATTTGAGCTTGTTCGAGGCCGTAGTCGTCCTCGGCAAAGTAGGCGCAGGTGTAGGTGAGGGTTGGATCGAGGAACAAGCTGAAGAAATCGTCGGATAGGTCGTAGTGGGCCTGAACATCTTTGTACGACTGCTGTAAATCGCTCAAAATCTCTTCTCAATTCCCTAGAAGACAAACTGCGGTGGCACGTTGATGAAGGACCTCGGCGCTGAGCAAAGACGCGATGCTGCGGTGCGGCAGTTCATCTGCGATACCTTCCAAGTCTACTCGGGCGATCGGTGTCAAGTGATTTCAGCTATTCCCGCTGCTCAGCGCGCGCGCCGCAGCCTCGTCGAGCAACCACAGCGTCGACTCAAGGCCCACCGCGCCTGCGGCAGGCACATCCAGCGGATCCGCCCCGTTGACGGCTGCGGCGACCGCGGCGGCCTTCGCATCACCTGATACCACCAGCCACACCTGTCGGGAACGGCGGATGGCCGGCAGGGTCAGCGTGATGCGGCGGGGGGGCGGCTTGGGCGAGTCGTCCACGCCGAGGACCATTCGCTGCTTCTCTTTGACCGCGGGGGTGTGCGGGAACAGCGAATTGATATGACCCTCCCCGCCCATACCGAGTAGGTGGACATCGAAGACCGGTGTTGGCTGACCCGGTTCGGCGTTCGCGACCAGAACATCTTCATAGGCACGCGCGGCGGCGTCGAGGTCGGCGCCGAATCCTGCATCGCTCGACGGCATCGGATGAATATTGCCGGCCGGGATGTCGATGTGGTCCAGAAGTGCCTCGCGGGCCTGTTTCTCGTTGCGCTCGTCATCGTCGTGCGCCACGTACCGATCGTCACCCCAGAACAGATGGACTCGTGCCCAATCGACGGGGTGAGAACCGAGGTGTTTGAGCAGGGCGATACCGGTGCCTCCGCCGGTTAACACGATCAACGCCCGACCTCGCGCTGCGATGGAAGCCGAGATCTCCGTCACGAGGCGGTCACCCACTGCGGTCACCAATTCCGCGGTGTCGGGATAGGTCTCGACGGCTACGCCCACGGTCAGCCGTTCCCACCGGCCGGGTACTGAACCTTCTCAATACCGGCCAGTGCCTGGTGGTAGATCTCATCGGCATCGAGTCGGCGCAGGTCCTCTGCCAGACACTCGCGAGTCTCGCGGCGCGGTAACGGAAGTTTCGCTACCGGACGGCCGGTACGGCTCAGTGTCGCAGTCGCACCGTCCTGCGGTCGGGCCAGGGTGATGGTTTGGCTGGGCTGTACAAGTTCCACCTTGAGTTCGCCGATCTCGCGCCGAACCGTACCGTCGATATGGCTGGCAAGCCAGCCGGCCAGGATGTCGAGGGCGGGCTCGTCCCTGAGTCCGGAAACCACCGCGGAGGTGACGGGTTCATACGGCGGTTGGTCCAGCGCCGAAGCCAGCAACGCCCGCCAATAGGTGATTCGGCTCCAGGCCAGGTCAGTGTCACCCTGGGCATAGCCCTGCAATCGGCTGTGCAGTGCGGCGAGCGGATCAGGTGCCGCGGTGGCGTCAGTGATCCGACGAATCGCCAAGCGGCCCAGCGGATCCTGAGATGGGACCTCAGGGCTGGAACCCGGCCACCACGCTACGACCGGTGTGTCGGGTAGTAGGAATGGCAGCACGACACTGGCGGCATGGGATGCCAGTGGTCCGGAGGTTCGCAACACCACCACCTCGCCGGCGCCGGCATCGCCACCCACGCGAAGTTGGCCGTCCAGGCGCGGTTCGGATGCCAGTCGATCAGCGGGAACGACCACGATGATCCGGCAGGGGTGCTCTCGGCTCGCCGAGGTGGCGGCGTCGATGGAGTCCTCGACGAGATCTTCGGTATCGGGAGCCACCACCAGGGTCAGAACGCGCCCGAGGGTGATGGCGCCGCCCTCTTCGCGCAATGACGTGATCCGTTTGTTGATGTCATTGGTCGTGGTGTCGGGCATCTCGACGATCATCGTGCTGCGCCCCTTCCGGCGGTCATGGCCGCCGCCAGTTCCGGCCCGACCGTTCGAGCATCTCGAATGCCAAGTCCGGTCCCCAGGTTCCCGACTCGTAGGGATCAGGCTTGCCGTGTTTCGCCCAGTACTCCAGAGCGGGATCCAATATCTCCCAGGATAATTCGACCTCTGCATTTACCGGGAACAGTGACGGCTCCCCGAGCAGGACGTCGAGGATCAGTCGCTCGTAGGCCTCCGGGGAATCCTCGGCGAATGCCGACCCGTAGGAGAAGTCCATGTTGACATCGCGCACCTCCATGGTGCTGCCCGGAACCTTGGAGCCGAACCTCAGCGTGATGCCCTCGTCAGGCTGAACGCGGAATACCAGGGCGTTCTGGCCGAGTTCCTCTGTCATGGTGGCATCGAACGGGAGATGCGGTGCCCGCTTGAACATCAACGCGATCTCGGTGACCCTGCGGCCGAGTCGCTTTCCGGTTCGCAGGTAGAACGGCACGCCCGCCCAGCGGCGGGTATCCACCTCGAGTTCAATCGCCGCGAAGGTCTCCGTGGTGGAGGTCTTGGAGAAGCCCTCCTCGTCGAGCAGTCCGACCACTTTCTCGCCGCCCTGCCAACCCGCGGTGTACTGCCCGCGCGAGGTGGTCAGATCCAGCGGACCGGCCAGTCTGGTGGCGGAGAGCACCTTGACCTTCTCGGCCTTGACCTCCTCGGGTTGGAAACTCACCGGCTCTTCCATTGCTGTGAGAGCGAGCAGTTGCAGCAGGTGGTTCTGGATCACATCGCGGGCGGCGCCGATACCGTCGTAGTAGCCGGCCCGCCCACCCAGGCCGATGTCCTCGGCCATGGTGATCTGCACGCTGTCGACATAGTGGCTGTTCCAGATCGGCTCATAGAGCGCATTGGCGAAGCGCAGGGCCAGGATGTTCTGGACCGTCTCTTTACCCAGGTAGTGATCGATGCGGAATACCGATTCCTCGGGAAACACGCTGTTGACAACTTTGTTGAGCTCGATGGCGCTCTGCAGGTCGTGGCCGAACGGCTTCTCGATCACCACCCTGCTCCACTGGCCGTCGTGGGAGTCGGCCAGACCGGACTTCTTCAGTTGTTCGCAAACCACCGGGAATGCCTTCGGCGGAATGGATAGATAGAAGGCATGATTACCGCCGGTGCCCCGCTCGGTGTCGAGGCCGGCCAAGGTCTCGGCCAGTGTTGCGAAGGCGGCCGAGTCATCGAAACTGCCTTGGACGAAACGGATTCCCTCCGCCAGTCGGTCCCACACCTCCTGCCGGAATGGCGTCCGGGCGTGTTCTCTGACGGCGTCGTAGACGATCTCACCGAAATCCTGATCGGCCCAGTCGCGACGGGCGAAGCCCACTAGAGAGAACGACGGAGGCAGTAGGCCGCGGTTGGCGAGGTCGTAGATGGCGGGCATCAGTTTCTTGCGGGACAGGTCGCCGGTGACGCCGAAGATGACCACACTGCACGGACCGGCAATCCGAGGCATGCGTTTGTCCCGTTTATCCCGTAACGGGTTGTGCCAACCGGCCGGGACAGCCGTCAGTGCCGCAGAGCCAGGTGTGGTGCCGGCACTCATTTCGCCGCGGCGTCCAACTGGCCCTGGGTCGCATCGAGCAGTTCCTGCCAGGATTTTTCGAACTTCTCCACGCCGTCCTCCTCGAGGTGGGAGAAGACATCGTTCAGATCGATCCCGACGGCGGTCAGTGCATTGAACACGGCCTGTGACTCAGCGCCGGTTCCGCTGAGGGTGTCACCGGTGACGTGACCGTGGTCGGCGACGGCATCCATGGTCTTCTCCGGCATGGTATTGACCGTGTCGGGTCCCACCAGTTCGGTGACGTACAGGGTGTCGGAGTAGTCGGGATTCTTGACTCCGGTCGACGCCCACAGCGGCCGCTGCACCCATCCACCGGCCTCGGCCAGTGGTGTCCAACGCCCACCGGAGCAGAACACCTCCTCATAGGCGGCGTAGGCCAGTCGCGCATTGGCCACTCCGGCCTTGCCGCGCAACTCCAGTGCCTCCTTGGTGCCGATCGCCTCAAGTCGCTTGTCGATCTCGGTGTCGACCCGGGATACGAAGAACGAGGCGACCGAATGGATCGTGTTCAGGTCATGCCCGGCCTGCTTAGCGGCCTCGAGGCCGGCGAGGTAGGCCGCCATCACTGCACGGTGGCGATCGACGGAGAAGATCAGCGTGACATTGACCGAAATGCCCTCGGCGAGAACCGCCGTGATAGCGGGCAGACCGGCCAGCGTGGCGGGAATCTTGATCAGCAGATTGGGCCGATCAACGATTTTCCACAACTCGATCGCCTGCAGGATCGTCTTATCGGTGTCATGCGCCAACCGCGGGTCGACCTCGATCGAGACCCGGCCGTCGACGCCATTGGAGGCCTTCCATTGCGGCCGAAGCACATCGCAGGCCTCTCGGACGTCGTCCGTGGTGGCGGTGCGGATGGTGGCGTCGACGTCGGCGCCCCGCGCGGCGAGTTCAGCGACCTGCGCGGCATACGCGGTGCCCGTAGAGAGTGCAGCCTGGAATATCGACGGGTTGGTTGTGACGCCGACAACACTCTTGGTGTCGATGAGTTCCTGCAGATTGCCTGAACGCAAACGGTCCCGGGATAGGTCGTCGAGCCAGACGGAAACGCCTGCTTCCGACAGTGCCGCGAGGTGTCGATTCTGAGCCATGGTTCTCCTGAGGTGTGAGGGTTAGCGGTTGATTGCTCGTTCCGCGGCTGCGGCTACCGCCTCGGCGGTAAACCCGAACTCGCGGAACAACGTCTTGTCATCAGCGGAAGCGCCGTAGTGCTCAAGAGAGACGATCTCGCCGTCTCCGACGTACTTGTGCCAGCCCTGCGCTATGCCGGCTTCCACTGACACCCGGGCGCGCTTGCCCGGCGGCAGGACATGGTCGCGATACTCCTGCGACTGGGCCTCGAACCACTCGACGCACGGCATGGATACCACTGCTGCCCGGATTGTTTTATCGGCCAACAACTTCTGTGCCTCAACGGCGAGCTGTAGTTCTGACCCGGTCGCGATGATGATCACATCGGCGTCGGCCGAGCCGCGTTCGCCGAGTATATAACCGCCGCGGGCGACGCCCTCACTACTGGTGCCGTCGAGCACCGGGACTCCCTGCCTGGTCAGGATGAACCCGACCGGACCGCTGCAGGCATCGGTACCGCGTGCGACGATCGCACGCCACGCGAAGGCGGTTTCGTTCGGGTCGCCCGGACGCACCACCGACAAGTTCGGAATGGCGCGCAGTGCGGCCAGATGCTCGATGGGTTGGTGGGTGGGGCCGTCCTCGCCCAGGCCGATCGAGTCGTGCGTCCAGATGTAGATGGGATCGATATCCATCAACGCCGCCAAACGCACGGCCGGGCGCATGTAGTCGGAGAACTGCATGAAGGTGCCGCCGAAAGCGCGGGTCGGACCGTGCAGCACGATGCCCGACAGGATCGCGCCCATCGCGTGCTCGCGGATGCCGAAGTGCAGCACCCGGCCATACCAGTCGGCGGTGTAGTCCTCCGTCGATATCGACGGGGGTCCGAAAGACCGGACACCGTTGATGGTGGTGTTGTTGCTCCCCGCCAGATCCGCCGAACCACCCCAGAGTTCGGGTAGCTTCGGAGCTACGTCGTTGAGGACCTGACCGAACGCGGCCCGGGTTGCGACCGGTTTGGAACCCGGTTCCCAGTGCGTCAAATCGGCATCCCAGCCGGCGGGCAGTTCGCGGGCCAGTAGCCGGTCCAGCAGCGTCTTGCGTTTCGGTTCGCGCTTGGCCCACGCGTCGAAATCGCCCTGCCAGTCCTTGTGTGCCGCCCTGCCGCGGTCGATAAGCGCGCGGGTGTGTGTGATGACCTCGTCTGTGACCTCGAAGTTCTTGTCCGGATCGAAGCCGAGCACCTTCTTGGTGGCGGCCACCTCGTCGGCGCCCAGTGCCGAGCCGTGCACCCCGCCGGTGTTCATCTTGGTCGGCGCGGGGTAGCCGATGATGGTGCGCAGGGCTATGAACGACGGTTTGTCGGTGACTTTCTTGGCGGCCTCGATCGCTTTTTCGATACCTGCGACGTTCTCGCCGCCCTCGACTACCTGAACGTGCCAGCCGTAGGCCTCGTAGCGGGCCGGTGTGTTCTCGGTGAACGCAATATTGGTGTTGTGTTCGATGGAGATCTCGTTGTCATCCCAGAACACGATGAGATTGCCTAACTGCTGGGTGCCGGCCAGTGAGCAGGCTTCGCTGGTGACGCCTTCTTCCATATCGCCGTCGGAGGCGATCACATAGATGTAGTGATCGAAGGGGCTGGTGCCCGGCGCGGCGTCGGGATCGAACAATCCGCGCTCGAAGCGGGCCGCCATAGCCATGCCGACTGCTGAGGCCAGACCCTGGCCCAGGGGACCGGTGGTGATCTCCACACCTTTGGTATGCCGGTATTCCGGATGACCGGGGGTTTTGGACTCCCAGGTGCGCAGTGCCTCGATATCGGACAGTTCCAAACCGAAGCCGCCAAGGTACAGCTGGATGTAGAGG
>Ga0164295_10000408_pt1 | contig 37096 bp, 29 predicted proteins | sample GEODES006metaG_FD_111798 | JGI IMG/M metagenome (GOLD analysis project Ga0164295, IMG submission 111798) | Oligotrophic lake water microbial communities from Sparkling Lake, Wisconsin, USA - GEODES006 metaG | ecosystem: Environmental > Aquatic > Freshwater > Lake | place: USA: Sparkling Lake... | reverse complement strand
TCGCATGGCCCCGGTCATGTTCGAGGACCCGCACGGTCCGTTCGCGCGCGCGGTGGACGTCCTCGCGGAGTCCCTGCTGTCTCAGGGGCGCGCCGTCGACATCGATACGGCCGTCGCGTCGTTTGTTGGCCACATTGAGATGGCTGAGCCGGCGACGGCCTCTGCAGAGGCGCCTCCGTCCAACCTCGCCGAGGCGTTGGCGAAGGCGGGTTTCGGAGTGGCGCCGGCGCAGTCGGCTGCGCCAGATGTGGCTGAGGCTGAGGCTGAGCCAGCGGCGGCTGAGGCTGAGCCGGAGCCTGAGGCTGATCCGGAGCCGGAATCGGCGGAGGCACCCGAGGCGTTCTTGTACGGGGAGCCCGACGCAGAGCCCGACTTTGAGGCGGGGCCCTACGCAGAGGCTCAGCCGGAGCCGGAGTCCGAGTCGGATTCCGAGGCGGAGGCTGAGCTTGAGTCGGAGCCCGAGCCTGAGCCCGAGCCCGAGCCAGAAGGGGCTGAGGCGCCCGAGGCGTTCTTTGAGCCGGAGCCCGAAGCGGTCGAGGTTGCCGAGGAAATCCCCGAGCCCGGGGCCGACGCAGAGGCTCAGCTGGAGCCGGAGCTGGAGCCGGAGCTGGAGCCCGAAGCGGTCGAGGTTGCCGAGGAGATCCCAGAGCCCGAGTCCGACGCATCAGGTCAGCCAGCGCCCGAGCTCGAAGCAGCCGAGGAGGCCGAGGAGATCCCAGAGCCCGAGTCCGACGCATCAGGTCAGCCAGCGCCCGAGCTCGAAGCAGCCGCGGAGGCCGAGGAAATCCCTGAGCCCGAGTCCGACGCATGGGGTCAGCCGGAGTCGGAGTCGGCGGAGTCTGAGCTTGCAGCGGCGGAGGCGCCCGAGGCCTTCATTGAGCCGGAGCCCGACGCAGAGGCTCAGCCGGAGCCCGAGCTCGAAGCTGCGCTGGCACTCGAGGCATTCTCGGAGGCCGCGCCCGAGTCCTCCGCAGAGGCTCAGCCGGAGCCGGAGCCCGAGCCGGAGCCCAATGCAGCCGAGGACCCCGAGGTCCTCTCTGAACCCGAGTCCGACGCCGTGCCCGAGTGGCTTCGGTCGCCGCAGTCAGGCTCTCTCCTCGACGGAGACCTCGTGCCGCTCGCCCCCCCCTCGGGGCTCGAGGCCGCCCAAGAGTCCGACCCATTCGAGGCCTGGTCGATCGCGGACTTGGCGGATAACGACGCGCTCGCGGCGACCGACGCTCAGGCGGACGAGGACACCGACCAGGCCGACCCGACGGTCTTCGAGCCCGGGCCGGACTTCGTGCCCGCGCCTCTTGCGGCCTTGACGGAGACTGTCCGGTCCGACGCCGCAGGCGACGTCCCCGTCGGCCTCCTGCGCGCGAGCGACGATGAGGGCGAAGGCGGAGATTTCAGCCTGGGTTTGGACGATGATGCGTGGCCGCTCGGTGACGAGCCACAGTCGGTGGGTGACGACCCCATGAACGCGTGGGTCGGGCAGGTCATGCGGTCGACGACGGACGTCTACTTGGACCCACTGAGCTTCGCGCTCGAGGCGGCGCAGGTGGGCGGCGACGTGAACGACGACGCCCACGAGGATGCGCCCGGTGTAGAGGTCGAGGCGGACCCTGAGGTCGAGGCGGACCCTGAGGTCGAAGCGGATCCCGAGGTCGAGGTCCCGACGCTGAGCGGCGAGCGTCGCCACGTCTCACGCGCGGACGACGCCCCGATCATAGCGGCGCAGTGGTCAGGGAGTGAGTCGGTCGATCCCGCCGCGAGCATTGACGACTTGGCTTTCTCACCGGTCGCGTCGGCGCCGGGCGTGGATGAAACCGAGTGGACCGGGTGGGGCGACTTGGCGCAGGAGATGGCGGCGCTGAGCGCACCGCAACCGGTCCCTGCGCCTGCGCCGTCGCCTGCGCCGTCGTCTGCGCCGTCGCCCGCTGTCAGCCGCCCGGTCGAGCGGCCGACGATGCGCCTGCCGCTCATGTCCGCCAACTCGCTCGCGCTGCCGGGGTTGAGTTCGACGATTGCGGCCGCACTTGTGCGGGAGTCGATTGTGCCATCGGCGAAAGCCTCGGACGCCGAATGGGCAGCAGCGGAGACGGCCTTCGACCCGTGGTCGGTCGCCTCTTCGGCTCCGCCGGACGCGCAAACGGCGCTCACGCTCGAGGACGCCGTCGAGACCGCCGACGGGTGGCTCTACGTTCGTACCGTCGACCTTGGGCCCGAACTCGCTGCCGTTCGGGCGAGCGTGCTGCGCGAAGGGCTGCCCGTCCACTCCGAGGACTTTCCCTACACTCATCAGAATCGCGATCCACATCTTGGCCTGTCACGGGGTGCTGATGCCTTGGGCCGCGCGCATGCCGAGGTCTTGCAGCGGCTGCGCGGTGGAGGGCTGAGCGTGCGCGGCTTGAGCCCAGAGGTGCGCAGGTGAGCGGCCCCACGGTCTATGCGCTGGGTGAAAGCCCAATGCTGGCCCGCTGGTGCGCGTCGCTCGAGGCCGCTGGCGTCGGCATCGTCCGCGTAGACGTGGCGACGCCCGCGCTCGTCCAGCAGACCTACGATGCGCGCGGCGCCGTGCTGCTTGACGCGACGACGCCAGCCGGCATGCGCTTGTTGAGCGGCACACACGCGGCGCTCGTGCCGCTCCTTGCTGCGGCGCCGGATGCGGTTGGACTTCCGGATGGCACCTTTCGCCTGCGCCCAGACCTCACCGATTCGGAGCTCGTGCACTACGTTGGCGAAGTCCTCCAGACTCGCCGAAATCTGCGCCGACACCCTCGGGTACCGGCTGCGCTTCGTGTCGTCGTTGGGGACGCGGTGACCCAAACGACCAACATTTCGCTCTACGGCGTGCGGACAGGCGCGCTGCCCCTTCGCGCGGGATGGCGGGGCCGTGTGTGCGTCGAGCTGCTGGATGGCGCGGTCGTGCACCTGAGCGGTCGCTTGGTCCACGAGGGCGAAGACGCGCTCGCGCTCGCCGTGCGGCCCCTCGCGGACACGGACCTAGTGCTCTGGCTGCACGCGCTCTTGGAGCGCCTCGCCCGCAGTCCCCTGCACACGGACATCGATCCGTTCGGGCCGCTGTTCGCCGAGGACTGAGGGCAAAAAAAACGCCCCGGGGCGAAGCCACCGAGGCGCTCTCAGACTCGCCGGGGCGAGTCAGCTCACATGTCGTAGTCGCCCATGCCGCCGCCGTGGCTGTGGCCACCGCCGCCGCCCGCCTTCTTGGGCTCGGGCTTGTCGGCGATGAGGGCCTCGGTGGTGATCATGAGGGACGAGACCGACGCGGCGTTCTGCAGCGCGGTGCGCGTGACCTTGGTCGGGTCGATGATGCCCCAGCCGAGGAGGTCGCCGTACTGCTCCGTCGCGGCGTTGAAGCCGAACGAGACGGACTCCGACTCCTTGACCTTCTGGATCACGATGCTGCCGTCGACGCCGGCGTTCTGCGCGATCATGCGGAGCGGTTCCTCGACGGCGCGCTTGATGATGTTCACGCCGAACTGCTGGTCGTGCTCGAGCTTCACGCCCTCGAGGGCCTTCGCGGCGCGGATCAGCGTGACGCCGCCGCCCGGGACGATGCCCTCCTCGACGGCCGCTCGGGTCGCGTGCAAGGCGTCCTCGACGCGGGCCTTCTTCTCCTTCATCTCGGTCTCGGTGGCCGCGCCGACCTTGATGACGGCCACGCCACCGACGAGCTTCGCGAGGCGCTCCTGGAGCTTCTCACGGTCGTAGTCGCTGCTCGTGCCTTCCATCTGCTGACGGATCTGCTTAACGCGGCCCTGGATCTCCTCGGACTTGCCGTGGCCGTCCACGATCGTCGTGTTGTCCTTGTCGATTGAGATCTTGTTCGCGCGGCCGAGCATGCCGAGCGTCGCGTTCTCGAGCTTGGAGCCGGTGTCCTCGCTGATGAGCTCGCCGCCCGTGAGGATGGCGATGTCCTGCAGCATGGCCTTGCGGCGGTCGCCGAAGCCCGGCGCCTTGACGGCGGCGATCTTCAGCATGCCACGCAGCTTGTTGACCACGAGCGTCGCGAGCGCCTCACCGTCGACGTCCTCGGCGATGATGACGAGCGGCGTGCCCGACTGAGCGACCTTCTCCAGCACGGGGAGGAGGTCCTTCATGTTCGAGACCTTCTTCTCGTAGATGAGGATGTACGGGTTCTCGAGCTCAGCGACCATCCGCTCGGGGTCGGTCACGAAGTACGGCGAGAGGTAGCCGCGGTCGAACTGCATGCCCTCGACAACGTCAAGCGTCGTCTCGAGGCCCTTGTTCTCCTCGACGGTGATGACGCCTTCCTTGCCGACCTTCTCCATCGCCTGCGCGATGATCTCGCCGATCGACTTGTCGCCGTTCGCCGAGATGGTGCCGACCTGCGCGATGTCCGTGTGGCTCTGCGTGGGCTTGGAGATCTTGTCGAGCTCCTTGCCGATGACGCTCACGGCGAAGTCGATGCCGCGCTTGATGTCCATCGGGTTCACGCCCGCGGTCACCAGCTTGGCGCCCTCGCGGAAGATCGCCTGCGCGAGGACGGTCGCGGTCGTCGTGCCGTCACCGGCGACGTCCGAGGTCTTGGAGGCGACCTCCTTGACCATCTGCGCGCCCATGTTCTCGAGCTTGTTCTCGAGCTCAATCTCCTTGGCGACGGTGACGCCGTCCTTGGTGACGAGGGGCGAGCCGAAGCTCTTGTTGATGACGACGTTACGGCCCTTGGGGCCGAGGGTGACCTTGACCGCGTCCGCGAGGGCGTTCACGCCACGCAGGACCGAGGAACGGGCCGACTCCGAGAAAACGATGTCTTTGGCGCTCATGTGCTGGGCTCCTTCGGTGAGGTCTTTAAAGGATTACTGCTCGACGACCGCGAGGACCTCGTCCTCACGGAGGATCAAGTGCTCGATCCCGTCGATCTTGATCTCGGTGCCGCTGTACTTGCCGAAGAGGATGCGGTCGCCTGCCTTGACCTCGAGCGAGCGCACCGCGCCGTCCTCAAGGATCTTGCCGTTGCCGACGGCCACGATCTCGCCCTCGACCGGCTTCTCTTTGGCCGTGTCGGGGATGATGAGACCGCTCTTGGTGGTGGTCTCCGCCTCAAGGCGCTTCACGATGATGCGGTCGTACAAGGGACGAATCTTCATAGTCCAACTCCTTCGACGATTGCGTCTGCGGGTCGATGGGGCTTTGTGCCCCGAGCGCGACGGACTCTAAGCACCCCCCGTGGGGTGTCAAGCGGCGTCGTGTAAAAAAGTCGAGGGACGTAATCCCTTGATCTGCAAGGGGCTGAGCGCGATGGGTTGGCAGTCGTCGCTCAGGAGTGCCAGCCGCCGAGCGGTCAGAACTTGCGGTAAATGCCGACGACCTTGCCGAGGATCATGGTCTCGCGGAAGTCGCGCTTGTGCACGTAGATGGGGGCCATCGCGGCGTTCGCCGGCTGGAACCGAATGCTGTCGCCCTCCGGATAGTAGTACTTGCAGGTCGCCTCTTCGCCGATCATCACGATGACGATCTCGCCACGCTCCGCGACAGGCGCCTTGCGGACGAAGACGTAGTCGCCGTCGAAGATCCCCGCCTCGATCATCGACTCGCCGACGATGCGCAGCGCGAACACCTCGCGGTGCGGCCCGATGAGCAGGCGGTCGATCTTGACGGTGTCCGCCGTCTCTGAGGTCGCCAGGATCGGCGCGCCAGCCGCGACTCGACCGAGCAGGCGGACCTCTACGAAGCCGTCGTCGTCGAAGTCGACATCGTCGTTCTGACCGACTGGGCGGAGCGCGCGGCTCTTGAGGTCGTCCCGGGTCAGAACACCCTTGCGCTCCAGCGCCTTCAGGTGGTCATTGACGCCATTCGTCGATCGGATGCCCATCTGCTTGCCGATCTCGCGGATCGTCGGCGGATAGCCGCGCTCCTGAATGGACGCGTTGATGTACTCCAAGATCTCCTCCTGCCGGCGTGTTAGACCCTTCACAATTCGACCCCCGACGGATGATGGGACACTGAACGAAGATTCATGTAGTCGGGGTCATTACTGAACACGAGTGCAGGCTGTCAATCCCCTATGAACTCGAATGCCCCCCGAGTCCTCCTCGCGTCCGCATCGCCCCGCCGACGCGCGCTCCTGAGCGCGGCAGGTTTTGATGTGACCGTGCGCGCGGCCGACGTGAACGAAGACCAGCGCGCAGGGGAGAACGCCGTCGACTACGCCGCGCGCGTCGCGCTCGACAAGGCCAAGGTCGGGCTCGCTGCGCGAGGCCCCGAGGAGCCTGCGTGGGCGCTCGGGAGCGATACGGTCGTCGCGCTTGCGGGCGAAGTGCTCGGCAAGCCGTCGACGCCCGCAGAGGCGGTCGACACGCTTGATCGGCTCTCGGGTCAAACGCACGCCGTGCACACGGCGATCGCGCTGTGTGGCCCACGGGGTGAAATGCATGTTGAAGTGCACACGGCTCGCGTGCGCTTCCGTCCGCTTGAGCCCGACGAGGTGCGGGCTTACGTCGCCACGGGGGACGCGTTCGACAAAGCGGGCGCGTACGGGATTCAGGGGGGCGCCGGCGCTTTTGTCGAGGCGGTCGATGGTCCCTACGACGGTGTGGTCGGTCTGCCGGTCGCTCAGGTCTTCGCGCTGGGGGCGCGCGCCGGCGCCTGGGCGACAGAGCCGGAGATGGTCACCCGCCTGCGTGCGCTCCGAGGACGTGTCGCCGCGGCGTGTCAGGCTGTCCAACGTGAGCCCGCGTCGGTCACGCTCGTCGGGGTCTCGAAGCGGCACCCGCCTGAGCGACTCCGCGAGGCGCTCGCGCTCGGCGTGACCGACCTCGGCGAGAACTATGTGCAGGAGTGGCGCGACAAGGCCACGGTCCTGGCAGAGGACGACGTGCGCTGGCACTTCGTCGGGCGTCTTCAGAGCAACAAGGCCAAGGTGGTCGCGGGACAGGTCGCACTGGTGCACGCCGTCGACAGCTTGAGCACGGCGCAGGCGTTGGCTCGCGCCGTTGAGCGCTCGCCGGGCGCCGCACCTCAGCAGGTTTTGGTGCAGGTCAGCCTCGCGGGCGAGGCACAGAAGGGCGGCGTGACCGCCGACGCGCTCCCGGACTTGCTCGACACGCTCGACACGCTGGGCTCGCTTCGGGTCGAAGGCTTGATGACGATGCCACCCGAGGGGACGCTGTGCGGCGCTCGCGCAGTATTTCAGAGGCTTCGCACGATCCGGGATCACCTCGCTCGGCCCGAACGGCCGCTCACCATGCTCTCGATGGGCATGTCGGACGACTTCGACCAGGCGATCGCCGAGGGCGCGACCCATATCCGCGTGGGCACCGCGCTGTTCGGAAGCCGCCCCGGCTGAACTTCGAGCGCGCTCGACTCTCTGGTAGCCTCACCGAGGTCGGAGGGGAGGCGCGCATGGATCCAATCGGGGACGTGGGGTTCTTGGGGTGTGGGCGAATGGGGCGCGCACTCCTCGAGGGGTGGCTCAACGCGGGTCTCGTGGAGCGAGAGCGCGTGATTGTCGCTGCCCGCGAGAGCGCTCAGGCAACCGCCGACGCCTTGGGCGTGCACGCTGGCACGATCTTCGAGGTCGCGGCGCGCTCGGACGTCATCGTGCTGGCGGTCAAGCCCGCGCAGGCCGCCCGCATGCTCGCTTCGCTGAAGTTCGAGCTCGGTCAACTGGTCGTCTCGGTCGTCGCCGGCGTCGCGCGGGCAGCGTTGCCCGTGTCGCCTGCGCGCCTCGTGCGAACCATGCCGAACATCGCGTGCAGGGTGGGGCAGGGCACGACGGCGATCCTCGCGACCGCAGATGAGTACCCCGAGGATGTGGAGCGGATCACCCGCCTCTTCGAGGCCGTGGGACAGGTGGTCCGCGTCCCCGACGAGGGGATGTTCCACGGTGTCACGGCGCTGTCGGGGAGCGGCCCCGCCTATCTCTTTGCGGCCATGGAGGCGCTCGCCGACGGCGCAGTCGCTGCGGGCGTGCCGAGAGACCTTGCGCGGACGCTTGTGGTGCACACCTTTCGGAGCGCGACCGCGCTTGCAGCTGCGCCTGGTGCAGTGCCGAGCTTGCTGAAGGACGAGGTTGCCTCGCCCGGCGGGACGACGATCCGGGGCCTGCAAGTGCTGGAGTCCCGCGCCTTTCGAGGTGCGCTGCTCGACGCCGTAGTGGCGGCGGCCGAGCGCTCGCGCGAACTGGAGAAGCCGTGAAGCTCACGCCCATCGAGGTCGACCAACAGCAGTTTCAGCGCGTCTTTCGGGGCTGTGACCCGGACGAGGTGCATCGCTTTCTGGACCTCGTCTCACGCGAGCTCGAAGAGTTGATCCGAGAAAACGCGGGCCTGAAGGAAGACCTCAAACGGCGCGACGCGCAGATCGTGGAGTTCCGGGCCCACGAGGCCCAGCTCCGAGAGGCACTGGTCTCGGCGGGGCGAATGTCCGATGAGATGCGGGCGTCCGCGCGGAAAGAGGCCGAGGTTGTGGTGGCGGAGGCTGAAGTGCGCGCAGGGCGAATCGAAGCCGACGCGCGTGAACGCAGCGCGCTGCTCGCCGCCGAGGTCCATGAGCTCAAGCGTCAAAGGGCGAGGCTCCTCGGAGAGGTGCGCGCGATCCTGGGTAGCCACGCGCGCCTGCTGGACGCGCACGAAGCGCTCGATGGAGACGAGGCGTGACTTGTGCGTCTCGCGCCGCCGTGTCGGTCGGTCACGCCGCCGGGTCGGTGGGTCATGACGGCGCGCGGCTGCGCCGGCGGATGAGCGTATGCGTGGCGCGCTGGCGCGACGTCGAGGTCGCCTCTTGAGACGCGCGCTCTGGCAGGCCCTGTGCGTCCTCTGGTGCGCTCTTGCGTTCACTCTGACCGCGCGGGCCGAAGGCACCGCGTTCGAGCGCGTCGTGACGGCGCACTATGCGGTGGAATGGGCTCCAAGGCTCGAGCCGAGCGCACGACGCGTCGCGGAGACGCTTGAGCGCGAACATGCGCGCATCTACCGCGAGCTCGGCGCCGAAGCGATCGGTCGGACCCAAGTCACGGTCCTCGGCAACGAGGATGAGTTGCAGGCGACCGCGCGTCGGCGCCACCCCGGCAGCGCACCTCCGGAGTGGGCGGCGGGGCTCGCTTATCCCGGAGCCCGCGCCATTTATCTGCGCGCCGACGTCAGCGCACAGGAGTTGGAGACGACGGCGGTCCATGAGCTCAGCCACGTCGCCATGGGAGACCTCGCCGGAGCGGGCGGGGTGCCGACGTGGTTTACCGAGGGCGTCGCGGTGAGGCAGTCTGAACCCTTCGCGCTCGACCGGGCCACGATCCTCACGCAGGCGGCGATGCTTGACCGGCTGCTGAGACTCGACGCGCTCGAGCGCGGATTCCCTGCGGGTGGTGGGCGCGCTGGACTTGCCTATGCGCAATCGGTCCACTTCGTCGGCTGGCTGGTCGAGACACGCGGAGCGCAGCCATTCGCGGCTCTGATGCGCACGCTCGGCGAGCAACGCAGCCCGAGTGGGGGCTTCGAAGCGGCGATTGAAAAGGTCTATGGGGAGTCACTGGCCGAGCTCGAGCGGCGATGGCGCGATGCCCTCTCGTTCTGGTGGGGCTGGATGCCGATCGTCTTTCTCTCAAGCGGCGCTTGGCTGGGCGCCGCTGCGCTCCTGGTCTACGCTTGGCGTCGCCGCACGCGTGAACGGGCCAGCCGCCTTCGGGCTATGGCGGGGCTCGAGGCCGTCGACATGGCAGAGGACATCGAGATCGCCCATGACCTGCGCGCCCGCGGCGACTTGCTCGACCCCTACAGCGGGCGGCCGCCCTCGATTCACTGACGCCCCGCTTCGCGCTTGCGACAGCGCGTGGCCGCTGCTATCTGCGCCGCATGGCAGCCAAGATCGAGCCCACCGAAACTCAAGAGACCGAGGTCGAGCGTGGCTGGTTCTCGCCCGACCTCGCCCAGCCGGCCACCGCCGATGACGCCTCGTCGCCGCAGCTCCCGGGACAGGCGCTCCCGGGCATGTCGGATGCGGAGTGGCAGCGCATCGTCGAGACGCTCCAAGTGCTTGAGCGGGAGTTGGGGCACGAGGTCGAACCGAAGCGCCGCGCTCAGCTCTGCTGGGAGGTCGGGCGCATCTACGAGGTCCGACTCGGTGACGATCGCCGCGCGGTGCAGGCCTATCAGCGCGCCCATCGGGCCGACCCCCATCACTTGCCGAGTCTTCGCGCGGGTCGCGCGATCTTTGCGCGCGCGGCGCGCTGGCCGATGGTGCTGCGGCTGGTCGACGCCGAGTTGAGGGCGGTCCCGACCGCGGACGCGCGTGCAGCCCTCTTGGTCGAGAAGGGAGAGATTTACGCCCGATTGAGTGAGCCGATGAATGCGGCGACCTGCTTCGAGGCAGCGCTCGAGCTCGACCCGACGTGTCGCGCGGCAGCCCGGGCTCTGGTGCGTTGGGCCTCTTCTCGCGGGGAGCCCGCGCTGCTCGCAGACGCTCTCGAGCGTCTTGCCGGCCTCTCGGCGACGGCCGTGATGCGCGCTCGCGCGCTCCTGGACGCGGCCTGCGTTCTTCAAGCGGTCGATCCTCGTTCGCCGCACGCTGTCGAGTTGTTGGAGCAGGCACACGCCCTCGACCCGCGAGACGCGGAGATCGCGGGTCGCCTCGCGCGGGCGTTCCAGCGGGCCGGTGACTGGGAACGCCTGATCGCCCTCACGAGCGAGCAGACTGAGCGCCTAGAGCACGCTGCCGACCAAGCCGCGCGTCTCACGGAGACGGCCCGCTTACTCTCGGAGCGCGTCGGTGACTTGGGCCGCGCCGAGGCGTTCATCGAGCAAGCGCTCCGGACCGATCCGTTCTTCGCGCCCGCGCTCGAGCTGGCCGCATCGATCGCTGAGCGGCAGGGTCAGCCCGCAGCCGCGGTCGGGGCATTGCAGCGGCTGACCCAGGTGACGGGGGACGTCGCGGTTCGCGTGCGCGTGCTGATGCAGATGGCGCAGCTCCAGCTCACGGCGCTCGGCGACGACGCAGGGGCCATCGCCTCTCTAGGGCGCGTCTTGGGCGTGGCGCCCGCATGGTGGCCGGCGCGCGAACTACTCGGCCGGGCATTCACCCGTCGCGGCATGTGGGACGAGCTCGTGAAGCTCTACGAGCAAGAGGTCGAGCTCGCCGCGGACGACCCCCGGACCCGCGCGGACCGCCTGTATCGCCTCGGTGAACTGCTTGAGGCGCGGCTCAAGAACGACGGCCGGGCAGAGACCTACTACCGGACCGCTGTGGGCATCGCGCCGGACGTGAGCCACTTCGTCGAAGCGTGGCTGCGGGTTGTGCGCCGTTTGGGTCAGCCCGAGGCGCTCGCTGCAGCACTGCGTCACTCCGCCCAAGTCGCCGACACCCCCTCAGCGAAGGTAAGGCGCCTTGAGGAGCTCGCGCACGTCCTGGAGTCCGAGCTGGGGCAATGGGATGCATCCAAGTCTGCGTGGACAGAGGTCGTCGCGCTCGTGCCCTCGCACCGCGAGGCGCGACATCACCTGCAGCGGCTGTGTGCCGCGACCGCCGCGCATTCAGAGACCCTTCGCTGGCTGGACGCTGAGTTGCCTGACGCGACCGACCAAGCGCGTGTCCTCGCGCTCCTCGTGGCCTGCGCCGACGTGTGCTCGACGCACCTCGGTGATCGAGATGCAGCGCGCGCATACTTGGAGCGCGCCCTTGAGCTCGACCCGAGCCATGTGCCGGCGCTGCGCGCGAGCGGGCGCCTCTATCACGCGATGGGCGCGTTCGCGCAGCTCGTCGAGATGACACGCCGCGAGGCCGAGGTCGCGAGCTCGCCCGAGGATGCGGCCGGTGTTTGGATGCGCGTCGGTGCCTTGTGCCGAGAAGAGCTCGCCGACTTCGACGCCGCTGCCAAAGCATGGGAGCGGGCCGCTGCGCTCGCTGCGGAGCCGCTGCCGGCGATTCGGGCGCTGCAGACACTCTACGCGGACATTGGCGACGTCGAGCATGAGGCCGAGATGCTCGCGGCCGAGGCCGAGCGTCTGACCGATCCGCGTGAGAAGGTCGCGCTGTGGTGTCGTTTGGGCGCGACGTGGCTTTATCGAGCTGACCACCCGGAGCACGCGATCGATGCTTGGCAGCAAGCGCTCTCGGTCGACCCGTGCGCCGAGGCGGCCTTGCAGCCACTCCTGACGCTCTACGAAGAGCGCGGGCGCGCCGACGACATCGCCGCGATGTGGCGGCGCTGCGCCGAGGCCGCCGCAGACGACACGACCGCTGCCCGCGCTTGGGTAGAGTATGCGCGGGTCTGCGCCGACGCGCTCAACCTGACAGTCGAGGCGATCGACGCGTGCGAGCGCGCGCTGGTCCTGGCGGATGGGCGCGAAGCGGTGGCCCCGCTGATGCTTTTGGAGCGCCTCTATCGGCCACAAGAGGCGTCCGTCTCGCTCGCGCGTGTGCACTCCGCGCTCGCCGACCTGACCTACGACCCGATTGGGCAGCGCCTGCACCTGGAGGCCGCGGCAGAGCTCCTCGACGAGGCGGGCGAGCCGCCCGAGGCCATCTTGCAGGCTTGGCGTCGAGTCCTCGAGGTTGAGCCGGCGCACGCTCGCGCGCTGGCTCGCCTTGAGGAGCGCCTGCCGTCGGGTGAGGCGCGCCTCGAGGTGCATACACGGCGCATCGCAGCATCGAAAGACGCGCGCGAGGTGCTCGGCGCGCTCCTCGCTCGAGCGGAGCTGCTCCGCGGACTCGGGCGACCGGATGAGGCCGTCGAGGACCTCGAAAGAGCCGTCGCTCTGGATACGGGCTCCGTCTCCGCGACGCGCGCCCTGCGTGAGGCGCTGACCGAAGCGGGTCGAGGGGATGAGGCGCTCCGCACAACCGAGCGGGAGGCGCGCGCGACGCGGGCACCCGAGGCGGCTGCGGCCCTTTTCCTGACGGTGGCGAAGGTTCGCGAGGTGCGTCTCTCGGACGCCGCGGGCGCTTTCGATGCGGCGAAGTTTGCCCTGGAGCGTGAGCCCACGAACGACGAAGCGGCCGAGGCGGTGCAGCGACTCGGGGACCGCCTTGGCCGCTTCGCAGAGGTCGCGCACGCGCTCGAGCAGCGGGCGGTCGCCGCGCCTACGCGGGCCGTCGATACGCTGCTCGAAGTCTCTCGCATCTACGCGCATCGCCTGTCAGCGCCCGATTTGGCAGTGCGCGCACTGAACCAGGCGCTCGCGACGGGGGCGGGCGATGAACGCGTGATTCTGCAACGACTTGCCGACCTGTATGTCGAGTCCGAGGACTGGAACGAGGCGGTCGTCATCTACCAACGCCTTCGTGCGAGCGTGCAGGACGCCGACCTGCGGCGCGCGGTCGCCTTTCGGCTCGCCTCGATCTTCGAGGACAAATTGGGTGACCTGTCCCGGGCGCGGGACACGCTCCAGATGCTTCAGTCAGAGCGACCGACGGACGCCGACGTTCAGATACGCCTCGCGCGCCTCGCGGAGTCGGCCGGCGACTTGGAGGCCGCGATCGAACACTCGCGCGCGGCCGTCGGACTCATGCCGGACGACGACCTGTCGACTGAACTGCGCGTCCGCATGGGCCGTCTGCTGGAGCAGCGTGGGCGAGTCGACGAGGCCGTCGAGGTCTATAAGCGGGTGCTCGCGTCTGCGCCTGAACGGGCAGACGTCGCGCTGCGGGCGGCGGAGCTCTTGGGGCGACGCGGCGACACGAACGCGGTCTTGGCGACGCTTGGGGCGACCCTGGACACGATGCGCGCAGGCGCTTCGCCGGATGCGGCGCGGCTGCGTCGTCGGGCCGCCGAGCTCTTCGCGACGCACGATCCCGTGCGCGCCGTCCGCGAACTCGAGGCGCTGGTCGCAGACGATCCTGACGACTCGGACGCGCGGCAAGCCCTCGTGACCGCGTTTGTCGGACGTGATGCCTACGCCGAAGCGCTCCCACACCTCAAATGGTTGGTCGCCCGGGACCCGTTCACGGCCGACCGCGTAGGGCATCTGCGTCGCGCGCTCTCGCGCGTCGGCGAGCATGAGCGCGCCGCATGGCTCGCGACGTGGCTTGAGGCGCTCGAAGGCGCGGCAGCGGACGACCTGGAGGCGTTCTCACGCCTGCCCGAATACCCGCGCTACCCCGTGACGATCCGCCTCGCAGCGGGGCGCGCTCAGGCGCTCTCCGAGCTGCCGCGCGATTCGTTCGAAGCGCTCGTCGTCACTTGGGTCAGGGCGCTGCCCCGTGTCTTCGCAGCCCCCCCAACGCTGCCCTCGCGCGAAGAGGGGTTACCGGCGGTGGAGCAGCTCGCGCGCCGATGTGGCGTCGCGCTCGGCGTCGACGACGTCCGCGTCCTCGTCGACCGCACGTTGGGTGACGGCGTTCGGTACGCAGATGGGTCGCCCGCGCTCCTCGTCTTTGGCACAGCCGCGGTCTCAGGGCTCACGCCCCAAGAGCAGGCCTTTCACATTGTGCGTGGCCTATGGCTGGGGGCGAGGCAGCTCGCCGTCGTGACGAGCTGGCCTGCGTCTACGCTTGAAACGATGCTCCGCACCGCGGCTGCGCTCCCTCGACCCGGCACGCCCCCGCGCGTGCTCGAAGAGCCGCTCCGGACGCATGTTGCGCAGCTCGAATCCTTGCTCGATAAGCGTGGGCGCGAGCTCGTCTCCGAGAGCTTCGACGCCCTCGACCGCCACCTCGCAACGACGGACATCACGGGGGCGGTGGAGGGGTGGCTCTTCGCCGCGAGCCTTGAGGCCATGCGCCTCGCGGGACCTCGCGCGGCTTGGTCGGTCCTCGCGCGGACCATGTCGACTCAGGTCCGAGCGCTGCCCGTAGCCGACCGCTGGCGCGCGACGCCCGGAGTGCGGGCTCTCGCGCGCTGGATCGTGGAGACACCGACGTTTGGCGTCGAGGGCGTACCGTCGGCGTTCCCATGAGTGGGGTGGCGTGTGATAGGCTGTCGAGGTGAAGCTCGCCTACGCCTCGAATGGCTTTACCTTAGTCTCCTTGCCAGACGCCATCCACGCCTTGTCGCGCCTCGGCTACGCTGGGGTCGAACTCTTGGCGGACGCCCCACATTGGGCGCCGGAGGATGCGTCGAACGGTCGCGAAGACAACGTCCTCGCCGCGCTGCGAGAGACCGGGCTCGCGGTCAGCAACGTGAACGTGAACACCGCGGTCGGGCTCAGCGCGACGCCGCCCGCAGACGGCACCTTCGAGCCATCGCTGGGACACTCGGACCCCGCCGTCCGCGCGCGTCGCATGGACTACACGCGCGCGGCGATGCGCTTCGCGGCGCGCGCTGGGGCTCGCTGCGTGAGCGTTGCGAGCGGGCGCGTCGAGCGTGACGTTCCCCCCGAGGTTGGGCGGGAGCACCTCGCGGAGAGCTTGCGGGCGCTGTGCGTCGACGCTGACGCCCTGGGCCTCCGTGTTGGCATCGAGGCGGAGCCTGCCCTCCTGGTCGAGCGCACAGACGAGCTGTTGTGGCTGTTCGACCGCGTCCGTCACCCCGCGCTGGGTGCGAACCTAGACCTCGGACATGTCCTCTGCGCGGGCGAAGACCCCGTTCGTGCGATCGAGCGCCTTCAAGGACGCATTTGGAACGTGCACGTCGAGGATATCCGCGACCGCAAGCACTTTCACCGGGTCCCGGGAGAGGGGGACGTCGATTTTGTGTCGCTTTTTCGGGCGCTTCGCTCGACGGGTTACGCGGGCTTTGTCACCGTGGAGCTCTACACGTGCGCGGACCGCGCCGAGGCCGCCGCGACGCGATCGCTTGAGGTCTTGGCAGCAGCGATGCGCGAGGCGCGCGGCGAGGCCGCGGTGGATGGGAGTCAGGTCACTTGAAGCGCGTAGGGGTCTGGATCGTAGGCGCGAGCGGGAGCATCAGCGCCGTGACGCTTGCAGGGCACGCCGCGATGGTGCGCGGCCTTGCGCGGCCTGATGGCCTCGTCACAGAGCGCGCAGATTTCGCCGAGGCGGCCTTTGCGCCGCTGTCGAGCCTGGTTTTCGGCGGGCACGAGGTGAGGCGGCGCTCAGTGGCCTCTGCCGCCGCTGAGATCTTGCCCGCCTGCGGGGTTCATGGCCTCGCAGAGCGCCTGACCGACGCCCTTGAGGCCATTGATCGCGAGATTCGACCCGGCATTGCCCGCGGCGCCGGCCCGAGCATCGAGGCCGACGGTGCCCGGGTCGTCACGACGGACTTCGAGGCCATCGAGGCTGTACGCCACGACCTGCGCGACTTCGCGACGCGCAACGATCTCTCGCACGTCGTCGTCGTCAACCTCGCGAGCACCGAGGCTTCCCGCGTGCCGCACGCGGCTTGGCAGCGGCTCGAGGACCTCGACGCGGCGCTCGCGCGAGGCGGGGACATCTTGCCGGCGAGTGCGCTGTACGCCTATGCGACCCTCGCCGAGGGCTTCGCGTACGTGAACTTCACGCCGAGCGTCGGGTCGCGGCTGCCCGCGCTCTGTGAGCTTGCCCTGCACACCGGGGCGGTGCACACGGGGTCGGACGGCAAGACAGGCGAGACGCTGGTCAAGTCGGTGCTCGGTGAGCTCTTCGCCCGCCGCAACCTGCGCGTGCTCTCGTGGTTCGGGCAGAATATCCTCGGGAACGAGGACGGGCGCGTGCTGAACGACCCGCTCCACAAAGCGTCGAAGATTCGGAGCAAAGACCAGCTCCTCCCGAAGCTTCTGGGGTACGCGCCGGAGACGCACGTCGGCATCGACTATGTCCCGAGCTTGGGTGAGTGGAAGATCGCGTGGGACCACATTCACTTCGAGGGCTTCCTCGGCGGTCGCATGTCGATGCAGTTCACGTGGAACGGGTGCGACTCGCTGCTCGCCGCGCCGCTCGTGCTCGACCTCGTTCGCTTGGTGGAGCTCGCGCACCGGCGCGGTGAGCGCGGCGTCTTCTCGGCGGCTGCGTCGTTCTTCAAGGACCCCATGGGCACGGACGAGCAGCGGCTGGTGGCCCAGGACGAGGCGCTGCTTGCGTGGATCGCGCGCCGCTGATGGCGGAGGCGCGCGCCTGGCTTGAGCTCATTCGGCTGCCTGCCGTCTTCACGGCCCCCGCAGACGTCCTCGCGGGCGCCGCGCTGACCGGCGCGCTCGCGTCGACCGCGGATACGCCGCTCACGGCCGCACGTCTCGCGGGCGCGGTGCTCGCGAGCGTCGCGGTCTATGCAGCGGGCATGGCCGCGAACGACTACTGCGACGCGCGCATCGACGCGGCAGAGCGGCCCCACCGACCGATCCCCTCCGGGCGTGTCACACAGGCGCAGGTGCTGCGCTTCGTGGTCACCCTGCAGCTCCTCGCCGTCCTTGTCGCCGGCGTTGTTTCCGTCGCCACAGGCGCAGCCGCCCTCGCCACGGTCGGATTGACCTGGCTATATAACGGCATATTGAAAGACTCGCCGGTCGGGCCGCTCTCCATGGGTGCGTGCCGATACGGTAACGCGCTGATCGGCGCGTGCGCGGTCGCGTGGCCCGTGCCCCCGCAGGCCTGGGGTGCGCCGCTCGCGACGCTGCTGTACGTCGCGGCGGTCACCGCCGTATCGCGGTTTGAGGTCGGGGGCGGACGCGGCGGCGCGTATCGCACCGCGGTCGCGATCCTCGTCGCTCTCAGCGGCATCGCCGGGTTGGTCGGCGCGCTCCACAACGCCCCCCTCTGGTCGACGCTCGTGGGCCTCGCACCGACCCTCTGGCTGCTGCGGGCAGTGCGGCCTGCTTGGCCCGAGGCGAGCGGCGGTGCAGTGCGAGGCATCGTGATGGCGGGCATCTTCGGCATCGCGCTCCTGAACGCCGCGCTCTGCGCTCAGGCGGGTCAGCCGCTCATTGCCGCGCTGATTATCGCCCTCGCGGTTAGCGGTCGCTTCGTCGGGCGTCGGTTCTACTCGACCTGAGGCCCTCGGTCTCGCTCAGGGCTTCCGAGACGCCACAGGCTCGATGACCAGCGTGACCGGCGTGCCGACCGCGGGGATGTCTCGCGTGTTGACCTCAAAGCCCAGGCCTTCGCCGCGGTAGGGGTTGCCGACGTCCTCGGTCGCCCCGAAGACGCATGTGTCGTCCGGGATCAACCCGATGACGCTCCGCGCGGAGTCGGCGCTGTAGCTCGCCTCCCAGAAGATGCTGCCCATGAAGGACCACTCCGCGGCCTTGCCGGGCCGCTTCGTCTTGCGATTCCAGAGCAGGCTCTCGACGGGCACGCGCTCGACCTTGCCCGGCTTGGTCGATGGCCGCTCGACGAACATGCGCACGCGCGCACCCGGCTTGGAGACGCGGCGGCCGTGGGGCTTGATGTTGACGTATTCGTTCGGCTCTAGGTCGAGGAGGAGCATCGCCATGTGCAGGTGGCTGGGCACTGCCTGCATCTCAAGCACGGACTCGTGGAGTTTACCGTTCGCGGTCACCGCGATGTACTCGAGGATGCCCTTCGACATGTTGATGCGGGCCGGGACCTCGATGCGTCGCGCGGCGGTGTTGACGCGGATGGCGCCCACCTCGATACGCGCCTCATCGAGTTTGCGAATCGGGATCGCGCCGGGTCGCGTGTCCGGCGTGCCCGAGCGCGCGGCGTCTCGCATGCGGAGAATATCGGCAGCGCCGGTCGGCGCGCCGTGAATGCGGGGTTGAGGAGGGACAGGGGGAGGCAGTTCAATGCGCGGCCGCTTTGCGCGCCGGCCAGGGCCCGTGCCGACATCCGCTTGCAGACCGGCGTCCGGGATGACGACGCGCGGTCGACTCCCCGCCGACCTGTCATCGCTCGGCGCGCAGCCCAGCGCGAGGCCCAGGAAGGCCGAGGCAAGTGTCGCGATGCGTCGAGCGCCACCTCGCGTCATGCGCGCCTCTGCGCCCGAACAAGGGTGTAGTTGATCGGCGCTGGGAGTCGGTGCACCTCCGTGACATCGAAGCCGACCTCGTCGAGCCAAGCGCGCTGCTCCGCGACAGAGTGGCAGCGTCCGTCGTGGCTCAGCACGCGCATGTTGAGCTGGAACATTGCGCCAAAGAGCGGGCCCGCGCGGTCGTCGTCGAGCATGACGTCGCTCAACCAGAGGACCGCGCCCGGCTCGGCCGCCTGCGCGACCTGAGAGAAGATGCGGCGGACACCCTCCGGTTGCTCGCGGTGCAGCACGCCGGAGATGAGGAACGCATCGTATCGACCCGGCAGTGCGTCGCGCGTGTAGTCGTAGGCCGTGCACGTCACGCTCGGTGCGGCATCCATCGACGCGACGATCTCTCGGGCGATCGCGACGACCCCTGGGAGGTCGAGCACCTCCGCGTGGAGGCCAGGTGTCTTTTGGGTGAGGAGCGCGGAGTACGTCCCCGGCCCCCCGCCGACATCGGCGAGCCTCGTTTTGCCGGTGAAATCGACCACAGCCGCGACGGCTCTCCCGACGCCGAGCGCGCGGTGGTGCATGCCGTAGACGAAGTTGCGCGTGCGCGTGTCATCGGCGCCCAGGTATTGGTTCGGAGACTCGGCGACCTTGCCGGAGCGCACGACGCTGTCCAGATTCGCCCACAGGGAGAAGACATCGCCGTTGTAGAGCAACGCAGGCCCCAGGAAGCCGGGGCGGCCTTCGACGAGGAACGCCTCTGCGAGCGCGCTGTTCGTGAACCGCTCACCCTCGCCCTTGCTGCACAGCCCGACATTCGACATCGCAGCGAGGAGCGCGTCCGTGGCGATGGGGTCGGTACCGGCGCGCGTCGCGACGTCGGCGGCAGTGGCCGGCCCGTCGGCGAGGAGCGTTGGCAGGCGCAGTCGAACCGCAGCGACGAGCGTTGCGCTGCCCCAAAAGGCGGTCGCGAGTTCGATGAGTGCGGCGGGGTTCGGGGCGGTGGGCGTGGTCATCTCAACCTCGGTCTAGGCGCGTTCGGCCAGCAAGACTAGAGCAAGCGAACGTCGATGGCTACGGCGCCGCTTTCGGGGTTGTCGCGCGCAGATTTGTGTGTTGAAACCCCGCTCGACCGCCGCAGCAGCAGGGGAGAGGCACATGCCTTTCGATTGGTTCAAGCGCATCTTTTCGCGGGACGCCGACACGGTCGCGCCCGAGACCATCACACTGCCCGATGCAACGGCTGAAGCGACCGTTGAGGCCACAGAAGCCCCCGCAGCAGGGCCAATCTTCGAGAGCCAGCGAGCCGCTGCCGAGGACGAGGCGTTCGAGGCACCCGAGCCCTCCAGCCTGACGGGTCGCCTCCGCACGCTCGGCGTCGCGCCGTTGTGGGTGCCGAGCCTGCGTGAGCCCGCGCTCTTGCAGCGCTTAGCCGCCGAAGCCACGCTTTCGGATGCATCTTCGACTTCGCTTGACATTCAGGAGGCCCGTCAACGCTTGGACGCTTGGCTGGTCCTTGAGCCAACGGACGCCGAAGCGCTCGTCCTTCGCGGGCGAGCGGCCGCTCTCCTCGGGGATTCACGCGGGGCTCGCGCGGACTTCGAGGCTGCGCTCGAAGACGCCGACGTGGGAGTAGAGGCGCGGGCTGCGCTGGATGCGCTCCCGACAGGCGAGCCGACGCTTGAGACACCTGCGGTGGAGGGCTGACGATGCATCTGCGCGCGATCGAGCAGGAGAAGTCGAAGGCGGATGACGCGTTCTCCCGCGGTGCGCTCTCGGACGCCGCCGCGTCTCTCGAGGCCATTGAGGCCGCCTACCAGCGCCTCGGCTTTCACGAGGGCCTCGCTACGCTGCGATACAACCGCCTGCTCATGGCCGTCGAAGCCGACGAGCGGGCTGAGTTGCCGCGTGTGGGCCGGGCGCTCTCGGAGACCCTTCGCTGTCTCGAGCCGCCTGCGACGCCCCTGATCCTGCAGGTCGCAGCGGGGCTCAAGCGCCTGCTCGCCAGCTCAGTGCGCGGGCTCGACGCGGCGCTCGAAGCTGAGCTCCTTGAGCTCGCGGCGTGGCTCGGTGGCGATGCACTGGAGGCCGAGGCGACCACCTCGAGCCGAGAATGGCCGACTCTGCCGACGCGTGAGGCGTCGACGCTCGGAGCGGAAGACGCCGCGCGTGTCCTCATTCAGAGCGCAGGCGCTGGCCTGCTCGCTGGCCTCGGCGCGACCGAGGCCCCGCCCGCGCTCGCGCTGACCGCGCTGGAAGCGGCGCGCGTCGCCGCGCTCGCCGGAAACGTCGAGCAGCAGTACATCGAGCTCGTGCGCGCGTTCGAGTTGACCGCGCCCCGCGAGCCGCGCACGGCGCTCGACATCCAGGCGTCACTCAACGTCCTGGAGAGCGGGACGCTTCCGCCTTCTCTTGACTATCGCTCAACCTTGCCCCGAGAGCGTCGGCTCCGCGTCGCCGCGGACCTGCATGCGCGGATCGCGCGGGTGGTCGCACGGCAAGCAGGTTCCGAGAGCGTCGCTGCGGTCCAGTGGCGCCACGTCGAGTCTGTCGCCACCGCAGCCCTCGGTCATGCCGCTGCCCGACGAGACCGGGGCGCACTGCAGACGGACGACGGGGAGCACGAGGCGCAGCTCACGCTCATGGTCGCTGAGGCGCGTCGAGCGTTGGGGCACGTGAGCGAAGGGCTCGCTTACCTTGAGCCCTTCATCGCGCGCGCTCGGCGCGGCGCATTCGGCCGACGGGAAACTTCGGTGCGCGTCCTCTCCGGTTACGCAGAGTTCCAAGAGCGCCTCGGGCGCCTCGATGAAGCCGCTGAAGCTTGGCGCGAGGCGGCTGAGTTGGCCTTGCCCGGCGCGTGCGGCTCGCGCCGACCCATGGTGCTCGCACAGATTGTCGGCGACGCGATGGACGAGGGCTTGGTCGATTGCGTCGTGCTGGGCGCGATCGCGCTCGCCGGGGTGGCGCGCACACGCGACGTGGACGAGCCGGAGCATGCGCGCCTCGTCCTCGGCGCCGCGCACACGTTGATGTCCTTCGCGCGTCGCGACCTTGATCCCGCAGACTTTGGGCACGCGATGCTCTGGATCGAGCTGAGCCTGGCTCGCTTCGGAGACGCGGTGGCCGCTGGACGCGCTCGAGAGCTCGCGCGCGCTCGTCAAGACCCCGAGGCGCTTGCTCTGGGCGGGCTCCTTCAAGCGCTCACGACCCCCACGGCTGATACGCCGCAGGGGCGCCGTGCGGCGCGCGCGGCCTTCGTTCAGGTCGCCCTAGAGTCGGTCCGGGCGACGGCGGGCGCAGTCCGTCGGGCCACCGAACTCTGCGCGGCGCACGCATGTCGGGCCATTGCCGTCGAGACGGTCGCCGACTGGTCTCGCGTCGAGGTTCACCTGCGCCGCTATGCCGAGGCGGCTCGTCCCGGCGCCTTCCTGGACGGCGCGGGGCCTTGGGACCTGTGTCTACCGACCACGCTGCCGACGACGCGGGACGCGCTCCTCGACGCCCTCGTCGACGCGGGGCGCGTTGCCGCGGTTCACCGCAGCCTCACGACGTCGCGCCTCGGTGAGCTTGCACCACAGACGCCGCCTGCGCTCGCCGCAGACGAGGCCCACCTGGAATTCCATCCACGGGTCGCTGAGGTGTGGGTCTTCGTTCGCGTAGCCGATCTGCCGCTTACGCTGGTCCGGATCGGTGAGCCGGTCGCAGGCGTGGATGCGCGCGTCGATGAGCTCCTCGAGGCGCTCACCCTGCGCGGCGAGGACGCGCGACGCGAAGTTCAGCAACGCGCGCAGGCTGTGTTTCGCGCGCTGGTCGCGCCGTGCATCGGTGCCCTGAGCGGCGTCACGCGACTCGTTGTGACGGCAACGGGCAGCCTCGCGCGTGTGCCCTTCGGTGTGCTCCTCGGCGACCAGTTTCTGTGCGAGCGCTTCGACATCGCGCGCACCTTCGCGGCGCCGCAGGCGGCATCACCGCGCGAGACGGCGGACCGTGAGCCCCGTCGTCTCGTCGTGCTCGGCGACGCGGTCACTTCGCGTGACCTGGGCTTGTGCGAGCTTGAGCGGGACGGGGTGTGGTCCGCGGTCCACATCGTCTCGGACGCAGAGGACCTGCACGACGAGGCGCACGACGCGCGATTGGCCGGCGCGCGGTGCGTCCACTTGGTCGGCGCCGTCGCTGCGCGCAGCGTTGAGCTGCGCGAAGGCCACCCCGCCTCGCTTCAGGCGCTTGGCGCTCGCCTGCGCCGCGCGGGCGTGGCCGTCGTTGTCCTCGACGGACCCGTCGATGGTCCAGAGGCGGACGCCGCGCTCTCAGCGCTCATCGAGGGGGGCTGCGACGCAGTCATCGTGCGACGTTGGGCGGGCGACGAGGACGGCACGTTCCTGCGGGAGCTCGTCCGGGCCTGCGCACGGGCCGAGGCAGCCGCTGACGTGACGCGTGCGCTCGCCGAGACACGCCGCGCAGCCGTGAGAGCGCGACTACCGGCGCGCGCGTGGATGGCCTACGAGGTCTTCGAGCGCGAGCGGGCCTGAGGCCGCGCCTACTTGAAGAAGTAGAACAGCGCGCCGCCGACGACGACCACGAGGCCCACGCCGACCGCGACCGCGAGGTCACGGTTCCGCGTGCCGACATCGGGATTGAACGCTGTTGTTGGGCCGGACATGAGCGCGGAGGGTTCGCGCCGCGCCGCGGAGGTCGGAGCGGCCATGGGCGTTGTGGGGGCCGACGGTGCAGACGCGGGCAGAGCCGCAGCGGGCGCCGACGCGGCGACCTGCGCGGGGGTCACGGGTGTCGTCGGCGCAGTCGGATCGTTCGACAGCGCCGCGCTCGGCAGGGGGCCGGTCGCGGCGCGGGGCCGCTGACCCATCGTGAGACCATCCGCTGCCATCGCGCGGGCGATCATGTCCGTCGAGAGCTGAAGCGTCGCGGCGCCCTCCATCGGGGCGTCTTGGCTCGCGAGCAGGTCGGCGACCTCGTCGGGGCTCATCTCCAGAGAGACGTCTTGGCGCGCCTTGAGCGTCTCGATGCAGGCCTCCAGCGCTTTCTTGACCTCGTTCGCGTTCGCGAAGCGGTCCTCTTTGCGCTTGCGCAGCAACTTCGTGACGATCGCCTCAAGCTCCGCGGGATAAGACCACTCGGGACGTACGCGCGAGGGGGGCGCGGGCTCCTCGATCACGATCTTCGTCGCGACCTCGACCGCCGACTCGGCGTGGAACGGCAGCATCCCCGTGATCGTCTGGTAGAGGATGATGCCCAAGCTGAAGAGGTCTGAGCGCTGGTCGAGCTCGAAGCCCTGAACCTGCTCAGGGCTCATGTAGGCAGGCGTCCCGCACACGATGCCGTCGCGGGTGAGCGGCACGTAGTCGGCGCCCGGGTCCGTGATCTTCGCAATGCCGAAGTCGAGGACCTTCACGAAGTCCTGCGTGCGGCGGTGATTGAAACAGACGATGTTCGCAGGCTTCAGGTCGCGATGGATGACGTTTGCCGAGTGCGCTTCATCGAGGGCATCGCACACCTGCGCGATGATGTTGACGATGCGCGCGGTCGGAATCGGGGCGTCCTCGGCGATGATCGTGCCCAGGTCGCGGCCTTGGATGAACTCCATCGCCATCCACAGCAGCTCGCCGTTGTCCTCTTGGCCGAAACCGAAGATCGAGATGCAGTTCGGATGGTTCAGACGACTCGCGGCCTGGGCCTCACGCTCGAAGCGCTTGACGACCGTCGCGTCGCTGACGAGGCCGGGGCGCAGGACCTTGAGCGCGACGTGCTTCTTGAGCTGCAGGTGGTGCGCGCGATAGACCTTGCCCATCGCGCCCTCGCCGACGAGGGCCTCGACCTTGAAGTCGTTCGCGATCGTGCGACCGATGAGCGGGTCGTGTGCGCTCGGCGCGGCGAAGGTGAGCGAGGCACCGCAGCCAGGGCAGAAGTTCGGGCGTCCCTCAATCGGTCGCTGACACTTTGGGCACGCGGCCATGAGACGATAACCCCCGAGGGCGCTGAACGATGGCGCATAAGGTAACAAAGGCCCTCAGCGGGCGCAATTGATTGCACTTTGCATCTCGTCGACCCCTCAGCTATGGTCCCAACCCGCAATCTGGACCGCGTACGGGAGTCGCTCGAACCTCATGCTCCGCAGATTCACCGCGTCGTGCGCCCTCGTGGCGCTGTCGAGCCAAGCCGCCTGCTACAACACCTACAACGTCTCGCTCGACGAGCTCGGGAGAGCTCAGGAAGGCGGTATCACCAGCGCCGTCTCGATGAAGACGAGCGAGGGGCAGGACATTGTCGTCACCGAGAACTCCAAAATCGGCGTGACGGACAAGCAGGGCACCTACCACCCCGTGTCGCCGTTCAACTTCACGCTGACCGCGGGGCAGCTCGTGGCACCGGACGAGGACAAAATTCTCGCTCGCGAACAGATTGAAACCGGCAACGTGAAGCAGATCAGCCGAGTGAAGACGTCGCTGATCGTCACGGCGGGCGTGCTCGCGGCGGCGGGCTTGGGCGTGTTCGTCGTCCTGACGGCGCCCGAGAAGAAGGGCTTCGGCGCGCAGTGAGCGCGTCGAGGGTGCGTCGCGCGTGGACACCTCGATGCCGCTAGACGCCGGGGACCCCGCAGACGCGCTCCGACGCGTGCTGGGCTTGATGCGGATCGCGCCGCTCGACTTCGGGCTTCGGATTCGCGCGGGCGACTTGCTCATCAAGGTCGGCGACCGGCCACGCGGCATTCGCGTCCTCAGGTCATGCGCTGACTACTGCACGCTGGCGGGTTTTCCGGTTCGGGCCCTCTGGGCGCTCAAGCTGATTGAGACGTTTGCGTTTGACACTCAGTTGGTCGAACGAGGCCTGAACATGCTCGCTCGGCAGTACTGCCGTGCGCCTGACCGGGCGTTCGGCGAACCAATCTTCGAGATGCCGCTGCCGAAGCGCGAGCCGAACCTCGCCGACCTGCCGGTCGACCTCGAGGAGGTCAAGGCAGAGCCTGAGCGCCGCGCAACGGACATTATCCGCGGGGTGAATTTCCCCGATAATCTGCCGAGCTTCCCGCTCCTGAGCGAGCTGGAGCACGACGCCTTCCTGAGTGTTGTGCGGTCGCTGCGGCTGCGTCGCGTGCCAGCAGGCACCGAGTTAGCGCGTGAGGGCGAGCCGGGACAGGCCGTCTCTATCGTCGTCGCGGGCCGCGTCGTCATTACGAAGCGCGCCGGCGACGGCACTGCGGTGACGCTGGCGACCCTCGGCGAGGGGCAGGTCTTTGGCGAGATGGCGCTTGTGACCGAGTCGCCTCGGGTCGCGACGGTCGTCGCTGATACGCAGGTCGATCTCTTCGAGCTGCCGCGGTCGGTCTTGAAGGCCCTGGGGGGGGACGCTGTCCAGCTGCAGAGCGCGCTGTCGCGTCAGGTCTGCGACCGCATGGTCAAGAATCTGATGAGCTTGAGCCCGCTCTTCCGCGGGCTCGCGCCCGAAGCGCGACAGGGGCTGCTTTCGAAGTTCCAGACTCGCCTCGTCGAGGCAGAAGAGGACGTCATCGTGGAGGGCCAGCTCGGGCGCGGGCTGTTCATCATCCTCGATGGGCTCGTTCAGGTGACGCTGCGTAAGGGAGGCAAGCGACACCTGCTCAACTGGCTCAAGGAAGGCGACGTGCTCGGTGAAATCTCGCTGACGCGCAATACGCCCGCGACCGCGACGTGCACGGCGTCCCGCCGCACCCTACTGATGTGCCTCGAGCGCGCTGACTTCGAACAGTTCGCCGCAGACCACCCTCAGGTCGTCGACCAAATCCGCGAGCTCGGCGAGGTTCGGTTGCTCGACACGATCTACACGCTCGCTTAGTTCCGTTCGTCCGCGTAGCAGTCGATACAGGTTCAACCCCGTGTCTGCGATAAAATTGACCCGCCTCGACCTCGCCGCTTAGCCTGCTCAGCATCGAGCACACGCAGGACAGGCGGAGATGATATGGCCACGAGAGGCACGGCGAAGAAGCCCGAGGCGAAGGGGCGGCGCGGAAACATCACGGCGGAAGCGCGTGAGAAGGGCGCGATCTCCAAGTCGCAGCGCGGCATCTTCAACCGCTACCTGCGCGCTTTGCAGGGACGCGCGCTCGAGCGCAACCGCGAGAAGATCGCCGAGATCGACGAGACCTTGGCGCGTGGGCGACAGGTTCGCAAGGCGCCGGTCTTCAAGAACGGGAAGCGGATCGGCACGCGCGAGAAAGAGCTGCCGCTGCTGCCGTCGGAGCGGGCCAAGCTCATGGCGTCGCGCATTCAGCTCGAAGCGAACCTGACACGTAAGGCGCCCGATGAGCTCCGCGGCGAGTTCTTGGCGATCCTGCCGGACTACGCGGCCAAGAACGGCCTGACTCGAGACATCTTGCTCTCGGTCGGTGTGCCTGCTGAGGACCTTGCGGCGGTCGGCCTCTGAGCGCAGAGGCGCTCAGGTGTTGAGCAGGCGGTCGAGCTCACCGCGTTGGTCGAGCCCGCGCATATCGGTGTAGCCGCCGATCGAGGTCTCGCCGATAAAGATTTGCGGCACGGTTCGCTGGCCAGAGGCTTGAACGAGCCAAGCCCGCTGTGCGTCATCGTTCGAGACGTCGATCTCCTCGTAGACGACGCCTTTGCCCGCCAGGAAGCGCTTGGCGGCTTGGCAGTAACCGCACGTGAGGGTCGTGTAGATGCGGACCGGCTGCATGGTGTCCTCCCTTGCTTTGGCCCTATATAGGCCCGGTCACGGTCGATGACCAGCGCCTGGCTCTCGGGCGTGGTCGTCGTGCGTGACGCAGGTGAGATGATCGACGCGTGCTTGGCGTCGCTCGAGGGCGTCGATGAGCTTGTGGTCATCGACCATGCGAGCGCGGACGACACCGCAGAGCGGGCAGTACGCGCGGGCGCTCGCGTCGTTCAGGCGCCCTCAGAGGCCACCCTCGGCGGGCTCCGAGTGCGCGCGCACGACGAGTGCCGGGGCGTGTGGATCGTCTTTCTCGACGCAGACGAACGACTCCCCCGGGGCGGCTTGGCTGCGCTCCGAGCGTCTCTCGCACGGCTGCCCGAGTCGGTGTCGGCTGTTCTGCTGCCGTTCGATAATCGGCTGGGAGATGTCACGCTGAGGTGGGGCGGCTTCGCGCCTGCGCGGCGCGTGCGGGCATACAGGCGGTCCGACTGTCACTGGGCCTCGTCCGACCGCGTCCACGAGGTCTTGAAGCGGCGGCGAGGGCGCGCGGTTCGCCTCGACACGCTGACTGTGACGCATCTGACGTACCGGGATCTCGCGCATGCCGAGGCCAAGCTCATGACTTATGCACGCCTGGGCGCTGAGGCTGCGTTCGAGGCGGGGCGACGACCTCAGCGGGTGCGTGCGGTCGTGAAGGCGCTCGCGCGCGCGCTCCGCGATACGCTGTTGCGCGCAGCGTGGCTCGATGGTCGCGCAGGACTTCGACTCGTCTGGGTGCGGGCGCGGGCGACTTGGGCCCGCGAACGCTACTTGGCCGACTTGTGGCGGCGCATCGTCCGCTGACCCCTTGCCGCAGCGAGCGGCGTGTCTACCCTCGAAAAAGGGGTGGGTTTGCGACGACCTCCCGAATCCTGCATAGTGGGGTCGGGGTCGTTAGTACAGGTGTCAACACCGGAGGCGCACAGTGCTCGACGCGTACATCATTGAACAGATCCGGAAGCGCGAAGAGGAGCGACGCCGCATCTACGAGCGGCCCGCGCTTGAGCTGCCGCTCCCGATCGACGACGGGCCACGCCGTCGAGAGCGTGAGGCGGCCGAGGAGGAGCACGAGCCCTCCCACGTGATCGTGATCGACCTCTGAGGCGGTCGAGAAAATAAAAAAGGCGGCCCGAGGGCCGCCTGCTTCACGCCGCTGCTGCGGAGCCGCTCAGAGGCCGGCGTTGAACACGAACGGGTAGCGGATCTGGCAGACGCCGCCTTCCGGCTTCGGGAAGATCCACCGCTCGACGTTGCGCATCATGCAGCCCTCGACATTCTTGTTGTTGAGGGTGCTGTTCTCGATGAGCACCTTCATCACCTTGCCGTCGATGCCGATGCGCCACTGCAGCGTGACTTTGCCGTTCAGCTCTGGGTCCGCCGCGAGCTCTTTCTCGTAGCAGTAGGTGATGCCCGACTGGCGAGCGGCGACGACGCGCTGGATATCGGCTTCTTTGCAGAAGCCTTGGACATCACCCGCGCCGCGCTGAACGCGGGACGTGGCCTTGCGCTTCTCCTTGCCACCGAGGCCGGCGCGCACACCACGGCCACCGCCGGTGTCGATCTTGCCCATGCCGTGAATGCGGCCGAAGCCCTCACCGCCGCCGCCGTCGCCCATGCCGCGCATGCCCATACCGCCCGAGCCGGCGCCCATCACGAAGGTGGTGCCCTCGCCGCTCATGGCCGCGTTCAGCTTGGAGGCGAAGTTCGTCTTGTCGCTGAAGACGTTCGCGAGGGGGCCCTTGCCCATCAGGTTCGAGGTCAGGGCCTTGGTCAGGGCCATGTTCTTGACCTTGTCGACCATCTGGCCGTCCTGCAGGGGGACTTTGGACTTCTCCTTCTTGTCCTCCTCGCCGAACTTGCCTTCCTCACCGCCGGCCTTCTTGCCGACGTCTTCCTGCTTCTCCTCCAGCTCTTCCTCGGGCTTCTCTTCCTGCTGCTCGAAGACGTAGCCCACCAAGCGATCACGCTGCGTCATGTCCTCGAGCTTCGGCGCGAGATTCCACTGCGAGTAGGCCAGCAAGAGCGTGCCGATGATCGCGACATACGCCGCGAGGAGCGAGCTGAGGAGGCTGGTGTCCATCTTCGTGTAGATGGGCGGGACCGGCAGCTTCTCGTTGTCGCTGACGAAGTGGAAGAATATCTGGATGTTGTCGAGCTCGAGGAGGCCCCAGTCGTGGTAGTCGACGCGGACCTTATCGCCCTTCGCCGAGCGCACGGCCTCGACTGTTTGCTCGTCGGCGTCGTGGCGGAGCCGGCCACGCATCGCGGGCGTCAGGTTGAGCTCGTACCCTTGGCCGTTCCAAGTGAAGAGGTTGTAGGACTTGCCCACGCCGGCGACGTCCGGGATGACCAGCGTGTTGCTGGTGTCATCCCCGATGGTCGCGACCTGGCGTCGACCCAGCACGCGCTCGGTGACGACTGTATCGTGCCACAGAACGGCCAAGCGAAGATTCGTGGGGTGGCGCTCGCTCAAGGTTTCGACCTCCGACGGCCCTCAGGACCCAAGACGACAATGGGATACGAAATTTCACGGCAAACTAGCCGCACGGCTCGGCACGGTCAAGGTCTCCGTTCGACGCTTTCGACACGTGGACGGGGCCGGATGTTCCGCACGGCTGCTTGAGGTGTGTAAAAATAAACAGAGTCCGTCGAGGAGTGCAGAATGTTGCCCATGCGGATGCGACGCGCCGCGCCCCTCTTTGCTGTCGCTGCGGTCGCGCTGTTTGGCGGCCCGCCTGTTCGAGCCCAGTCGCCGGCCGCCCCCGATGTCTTCAGCGCGCCGTGGACCTTGCAAGGGCGCGCTGCGCTTCGCGAGAGGTTGAGCGTGGGGACGTTTACGGTCCGTCGGCGTTTTCTGCCACCGCCGGGGGTCACGTCGCCCTCGCCGCCTGTGCTGTTCGGGGTGGCGACCTGCATGGCAGACGGCGCGCTGTGGACCGCCTCAGCGCTTGTGGACGGAGCGCCGATAACGCCGACAGCCCTCGCGGGCAGCGAGTCGCGCTGGGCACTGTCGGTCGACGCGGCATCCGCGTCGACCGAGCCGCTCGAGCGGCCAGTCGCGGTCGTGCGCGTCGACTCGGAAATCGGGCTGGCCGCGATGCGCATTGTGGACGGCTCCGGTCGACCCGTGGCTTGTGGCGCTGGCGGGCACGCGGTGCCCGGCGTGGAGACCGGCGGCCTGTCGCTGGGCAGGGTCGTCTACGCGGCGGTGCCGGGCGACCCTCGGTTGAGAACTGTCACGGTTCAGGGCCCCGGCAGGGACCCTTTCGGGTGGTACTTGGCGGCTGAGGGTGACCCGCTGCCGCCCGGCACGCCCGTCTTCGACGCGGCTGGCCGATGGCTCAGCTTGGCCGGGCCCCAAGCGCCCGATGCCCCAACGCGCTCCCACCTTGTCCCCGATGCCGCGATTCGGACGTGGCTCGGGGGCCCGCCGCCGGCCGAGGGGACCCGTTGAGGTCGTCGCAAGGCCGCGGTGGCGTGAGGTCGGCCCGAGCGGTCCAAAGAGCGCTTCGGTGGCGCCCGGGCGACCCGGTCGAGGGCAGCCCGCTCCTCCTCGCTGTCAGCGGAGGGCTGGATTCCAGCGTGCTCCTGCACGCGATGGCGCGCGGCGCCCACCGAGATATCACCGTGGTGACGGTCGACCACGGCCTCCACGCAGCGTCCGCGTCGCACGCAGAGTCGGTGGTTCGCGCGAGCGCAGCGCTGGGCCTTGCGTGCGACGTCGTGCGCCTTGATGGGCGCGCGCTCCGTGAGGCCGCGGGTGAGGCGGGCTTGGAAGCCGCGGCCCGACGCGCACGTTACGAGGCCATGCGACGAATCGCCGGGTCGCGAGGCGCTTACCTTGTGACCGCGCACACTCGGGACGACGCCCTCGAGACGATGCTCTTGCGCGCGGCGGGGGGAGGGGGGCTCCGCGCGCTCGCGGGCCCCGCGCGGGCGAAGGACGGGGTGTGGCGGCCGCTGCTGGACGTGCCGCGCGCAACGCTGGAGGCCTACGCGGCTGCCGAAGGCGTCTCGTTCGTCGAGGATCCCACGAACGCGGACGTCCGCTTCAGGCGAAACGCGCTGCGCCGTGAAGGCCTGCCACACCTCGACGCGGCGCTGGGAGGGGCCTGGCGCGATGGGGCGGGGCGAACGCTCGAAGCGCTGCGCGCGCTGCGCGAGGGCCTCGACGCGCTGGAGCTTGTCTGGCCCGGTGCTCGCTTGGTCGAGGATGTCAGCGACAGCGTGCGCTTGGACGCCGCAGCGCTCCGCGACGCGCCCGAGGCGCTGACACGCTGGGTCGCGCAGCGCGCACTGCACATGTTAGGCGCCGGCGCGCATCGCGGCGCGCGCGAAGTCCTCGACCAGCTCGTCGCGGCACTCCGGGCCCGAGAGAGGGCACCCGCGACGCTGCCGAGCGGCCATGTGCTGGTCACGCACGGCGCGTCGGGGTGGCTCGTTCCGCCTGCAGCGCTTGAGCCGTGGGAGGCGGTGCGCGTCGACGCACCGGGCGAGTGGCGCGTGGGGGGGTACCGCGTGCGCATCGAGCGGGGCGAAGTCTCGACACAGGCGCGCGGCGAGGCGTTTGTTCGACCGGCTTTACCCGGCGCCGCGCTGCATCTGCGCGCCCACGTCGTCGCCGGTGACGCTCCCTTCGAGCCAATCACGGCGGGTCCATCGACTGCTCTCCGGTCGACATTGTGGACGCGCGCCGGCGTCGCGCGTCCCATGCACGCTGCGCTGCCCGTGCTCGTGAACCTTCACGGCGAAGTGGTCTGGGCGGCCTGGCTGGGCGCGCATGCCTCAGAGCGTCGCCCGGCCGGTGACGCGGCGTGGCGGATCCGCGTGGTCGAATCTCCGCCGTGGTCCACCCCGCGCCACTTGCGAGACCGTTTGGCGTGTCTAAGTGTCTAAATCATCGAAGTGCGGGCGTCCCCTGTGGCGGTCCAAGCGCGTTTGCGGCGCTGCGGACGGCCGTGCTAGGGTCCCCCTGTCCGCGGCGGCCGGATGCGCGTCGCCGCGGAGTGGTCGGTCGTGTGCGCATCAGGCCCCCGGCGCGCCCGGGCAGAAAGACTCGAAGTGCGGCAGCCTTATAAGACAGCGCTCCTCTGGCTCATCCTGATCGTCACGGTCATCATGCTGCTCAAGGTGTTCCCCGGCAGCAGTGGCCAGTCGACGAGCATCTCGTGGGGTGACTTCGCGCGACACCTGCAGAGCGACGAGATCGCGCGCCTCGATGTCGAGGTCGAGGACGGCACAGCCGAGATCCGCGGCGCGCTCAAGGCCGAGGGCAAGGAGTTCGTCGTCTTCGGTCCGATGAGCGACGAGCTCCAGAGCCGGATCACGCAGAGTGCGGCGGACGGCAAGATCCCTGATGTGAAGTTCCAGCGCCGTGAGCGCGATGGCTTCCTCCAGATCATGCTCGTGCAGATCGTACCGCTGCTGGTTTTGTTCGTGATTTTCTTCCTGTTTATGCGCCAGCTTCAGGGCGGCGGCGGCAAGGCGATGTCGTTCGGCAAGAGCCGCGCGAAGCTGCTGAGTGAGTCCCACAAGAAGGTGACGTTCGAGGACGTCGCTGGCTGTGACGAGGCGAAGGAGGAGCTGCAGGAGATCATTCAATTCCTGCGTGACCCGAAGAAGTTCACCCGGCTCGGGGGACGCATCCCGAAGGGCGTGCTGCTGATGGGTCCGCCGGGCACGGGCAAGACGCTGCTCGCGAAAGGCGTCGCCGGCGAGGCGGGTGTCCCGTTCTTCTCCATCTCGGGGTCGGACTTCGTGGAGATGTTCGTCGGTGTGGGCGCAAGCCGCGTTCGTGACCTGTTCGAGCAGGGTAAGAAGAGCGCGCCGTGCATCATCTTCATTGACGAGATCGATGCGGTCGGCCGCCACCGTGGCGCCGGCATGGGCGGCGGGCATGACGAGCGCGAGCAGACGCTGAACCAGCTCCTCGTCGAGATGGACGGGTTCGAGTCGAACGAGGGTGTCATCCTGATTGCGGCTACGAACCGGCCGGACGTGCTCGACCCTGCGCTGCTGCGGCCGGGGCGCTTCGACCGCCGCGTCGTCGTGAGCCGACCGGACGTCAAGGGACGCGAAGAGATCCTGAGCGTGCACACGCGCAAGGTCCCGCTGAATGGCGACGTCGAGCTGGGCACAATCGCGCGCGGCTCGCCTGGCTTCAGCGGTGCTGACCTTGAGAACTTGGTCAACGAGGCCGCCCTGTTGGCCGCGCGACGTGACCAGGACAGCGTGACGATGGATGACTTTGAGGCCGCCAAGGACAAGGTGCTGATGGGCGCCGAGCGGCGGTCGATGATCATCTCCGACCAAGAGAAGCGCACGACGGCTTACCACGAGGCTGGCCACGCGCTCGTCGCGCGGCTGCTGCCAATGGCGGACCCCGTGCACAAGGTCACGATTATCCCGCGCGGTCGTGCGCTCGGCGTGACGCAGCAGCTCCCGAGCGAGGACCGGCTGAATATGAGCCGCGACTACGCCGAGAACCGGCTCGCGATCATGATGGGCGGGCGCGTCGCCGAAGAGGTCATCTTTCAGCAGGTGACGACGGGCGCGGGCAACGACTTGGAGCAGGCGACCGACTTGGCGCGGCGCATGGTGTGTGAGTGGGGCATGAGCGACAAGCTTGGGCCGCTCACGTTCGGTCGTAAGGACGAGAACCCCTTCTTGGGGCGCGAGTTCGGTCAGCAGCGCGACTACTCCGAACACACCGCGATCGAGATCGACGCAGAGGTTCGTCGGATCGTGACGACGGGGTACCAGCTCGCGATGAAGCTCGTGAGTGAGAACATCGACAAGCTCAAGGCCTTGGCCGAGGCGCTGTTGGAGTACGAGTCGCTCGATGGCCCTCAGGTCGACTTGGTCATCGCAGGCGAGAAGCTGCCGCCGTTCCAGAAGCCCGCGCCGCGCGGGGGCGCCGCCAGCCGCAAGCCGAAGTCGATCTTCAGCTCGCAGGACAAGGCGGGCGTCGTCGGCACCCCCAAGATCTCCGAGACGGCCTGAGGCCCCGCGTGCAGTGGGCCTTCCGGGGCTTCGAGCGCACGCTGGACTTCGCCCACGAGACGCTCGTGATGGGCGTCGTCAACGTGACGCCCGACTCGTTCTCGGACGGGGGTCAGCACGCGCAGATTGAGCGGGCGATCGCGCGAGCACGCGCGCTCATCGCGGCAGGCGCTGACGTCATTGATATCGGCGGAGAGTCAACGCGGCCCGGCGCCACGCCCGTCGATGCGGAGACCGAGCGCGCGCGGGTCGTTCCCGTGATTCGCGCGCTCGTCGCGCAGGCGGGGGTGCCCATCTCCGTGGACACGAGCAAGGCAAGCGTGGCCGCGGAGGCGTGCGACGCTGGCGCCCGGATCGTCAACGACGTGACCGCGCTCGGAGACCCCGAGATGGCGGGCGTGATTCGGCGGTTCGAGGCCGGCGCTGTGCTCATGCATATGCGCGGCACGCCCGAGACAATGCAGACGCAGGACCTCGCGTCGACGGACATCGTCGGTGAGGTCGTCGCCTGGCTCGACGACCGCATCGAGGCGGCGGTCGCTGCGGGGATACCGCGGCGCGCGCTCGCGGTCGACCCGGGCATCGGCTTCGGCAAGACCCAGCGTCAGAATGCAGCGCTTGTTCACGGCGTGCCGGCCCTCATGACGCTGAACCGGCCCGTCCTCATCGGCCTGTCGCGCAAGTCACTCGTGGGGCACCTCACGGCTCGACCGGTCGAAGATCGACTCTCGGGTTCGCTCGGCGGTGCGATCGCCGCGGTTGCGCGGGGGGCGCGCATCCTCAGAGTGCATGACGTCGCGGAGACGAGAGACGCCCTTCGCGTCGCGGCGGCGTGCTTTGACGGCCCGGTCGCCTTCGACGCGCTGACGCAGGGAGAGCCGCGTGCGTGACCTGATCGAGGCGTTCCGCACCGTCGCGCCGTTCGTGGACGCGCTGATCGTGTACCTGCTGATCTACCGCGCGCTCTTGCTGATCAAGGGCACGCGGGCGGTGCCGATGCTCATCGGTCTCTCCACATTGGTCGGTCTGTACTTCGTCTCTCAGGACGCGTTCCTCGGTCTCGCGACGTTCAACTGGCTGCTGGAAAAGTTCATCGGGAGTCTGTTCCTGATCGTCGTTGTTGTCTTTCAGGCAGACATTCGCAGAGCCCTCGTGGCCTTCGGGGGCGCCCAGTTCTTCAGTAACTTTCGGAGCGCCTCTGAGGCGCAGCTGCTCGACGAGCTCGTGAAGTGCGCAGGCCTGCTCGCGGGGCAGCGCGTGGGCGCACTCGTGGTGCTGGAGCGGGACGCGAAGCTCGACCAGTACATGGACGACAGCGTGAAGCTCGACGCGCGTGTCTCCAAGGAGTTGGTCTACTCCCTCTTCGTTCCGGAACGTCAGAATCCGCTGCACGACGGAGCCGTGGTGATCCGCGACGGGCGCGTCTACGCGGGCGGTGTGTTTCTGCCCATGAGTGCTCGCGCGCAGGTCGACCGGCAGCTCGGGACGCGGCACCGCGCCGCGCTCGGCCTGTCCGAGGAGACGGACGCGGTCGTGGTCGTCGTGAGCGAGGAGCGGGGCGAGGTTTCTTTGGCGGTGGACGGGCGGCTCGAGCGGAGCCTGACCTCGCAGGCGCTGCGTGACCGCCTGGTTGAGCTCCTGATGCGAAAGCCGCCCCGGGCGATGTCTCAAGCACGACGGTCGGGAGCTGAAACATGAGCTGGTTCAACGGCCTGTTCACCGACCACTTGCCTCACAAGGCCGTCGCCGCGGCGCTCGCGATCCTGTTCGTCGCCTTTGTCCGCGAAGACAAGACCTCGACCGTGACCACGACGGTGCGCGTCCGCGTCAGCCGCCCCGACGATCGCGTGCTGGTCAGCCCGATGGTCGACAAGGTCACAGTGGTCATCGAGGGCAAGTATGGCGCGCTCCGCAAGCTCGACAGCGACCAGCTCCCGCCGCTTGACCTGAACCTGTCCGGGAGCGAGGGCGACCAGGTCTCGTTCGAGCCGGAGATGGTGAAGCTCCCGCCCGGCCTCTCGGTCCGCTCCGTGCGGCCTCCCGCGATGGTCGTGCGCTTCGAGCCGCTGGTGCAAAAGCGTGTGCCCGTGAGCGTCGTCACGTCGGGAGAGCCCGCACTGGGCTTTCGCGTGACGCAGCTCCGCGTCGAGCCGGCCGAGGTCCAGATCGAGGGCGCCGCATCTGTGGTCGACACCCTCACGCGGGTAGAGACCACGCCCGTCGAGCTCGCGGGCCGAAGCCAGAGCGCGGTCGTCGAGGCGCCCCTCAAGGCCGCGCCGGCGTTCGTGAGCTGGCTGGGGCCCATCAAGTACAAGGTCGGCGTCGACATTGAGGAGCGTCAGGGTACGCGGGTCCTCGACGACCGAAGCGTGACGGTGCGTGGCCTCGACCCGAATGGCGTCGCCTACGAGGTCAGCCCCGGGGAGGTGGACGTGACGCTCTCCGGGCCCGTGCGACTGCTCGACGCGCTGGACCTAGAGCGGGTCGTCGCGTATGTCGACGCGGCGGACTTCGGGCGGTCGAAGCGGGTCTTGTTCACCCGCGTCGTCGGGGTCGATGTGCCGCCCGGTGTGTCGCTGACAGAGGTCAAACCGGCGAAAGTGACGCTCGCGCGCTCGACAGCCCGGCTGCGAGAGCAAG
>Ga0164295_10000407_pt1 | contig 37123 bp, 35 predicted proteins | sample GEODES006metaG_FD_111798 | JGI IMG/M metagenome (GOLD analysis project Ga0164295, IMG submission 111798) | Oligotrophic lake water microbial communities from Sparkling Lake, Wisconsin, USA - GEODES006 metaG | ecosystem: Environmental > Aquatic > Freshwater > Lake | place: USA: Sparkling Lake... | reverse complement strand
ATTAATCGTAACTCCAGAGAAAGAAAAGTCACTTATATTAGATAAATCCAATGCATTAAAAATTCCTGTTCCTTGAACTTCAAGATTATTAGTGAAAGTTTTAATTCCACTTACAGTTTGGTTCCCAGTTGTAAAAACGATATTGCTACCAGTAGAATTTATATAACCGCTGAGATTATTTATATTAGTTTGCAGTGTTGAGCCAGTTGAACCTAGATTATTAATTGTCGCATAAGTAGATGTTAAAGTTCCGCTTAATGAATTAATACTAGAATTTAAAGTAGAGCCAGTGTTAGCAAGATTAGTTGCTAGCGTACTCCCAGTGCTCGCTATATTGGTAACTAACGTACTTCCAGTTGAAGCGAGGTTAGTTATCGTTGCATATGTAGATGTTAAAGTGCCACTTAGAGAACTGATTTTTTGTTCTAATGTATTTCCAGTACTAGCTAAATTTGTTATTGTACTAAATTTATTATCTGCAACTCCACTATAGGCTTGAATATCTTGCACAGAAGCAATATCTGGTAAAGTTGAAAGATCACTATTTCTTGTGCTAAATCCAAATTTAAATTTAGTAGAATGATCAAAACCAATAATTGGACCAGTATCATTTATTCCTGTTAAACCACTTCCAGTAACAAAGAAAATTCCACCATCTACTGCGCCACCAGTAAGATTCAAAAGAACATAAGGACTTTGAACATTAAAATTATTAGTACTAACAATAGTTTCAGTTCCAGTAACAAAAAGATTATTAATATAAACATTATCTCTAAAAGTTTTAACTCCACCAACGCTTTGATTTCCATAAAGTAAAACTGAACTGCCACTAAGTGAATTTATACTATTTTGTAAAGTATTACCAGTAGAAATTAAATTACTAGATATAGAATTGTCTTGAGTATTAACATATCCGCTTAAGTCATTGATTTTTGTATTTAATGTAGAACCAGTACTAGCAAGATTAATGATGGTAGCATAAGTAGATGTTAGCGTTCCACTCAATGATCCAATCTTATTGTCTAATGAGTTGCCTGTTGAGCTTATGTTACTTTGTAGTGTAGAACCAGTGCTTGCTAGATTATTAATTGTTGCATAAGTACTAGTAAGAGTTCCGCTCAAAGAGCTGATACTATTATTTAAAGTAGAACCAGTTGATGCTAAATTTGTTATTGTCGCATATGTTGAAGTTAAAGTCCCACTAAGTGAGTCAATAGCATTAACTAAAGTAGTGCCAGTATTCGCAAGTTGAATATCACTTGCAAACGTAGCGTCTAAAGTTCCAGTATAACCCGTGAACAATCCGCTCAAAGAATTTATATTAGAATTTAATGTACTTCCCGTCGATGCCAAGTTTAAAATTGTAGCGTAATTTCCAGTTAATGTACCACTTAGTGAAGTTATTTTATTTTCTAAATTTGAACCTGTTAAACTTAAATTAGATGAAAGTGTATTTATGTTACTTTGAAGAGAAGATCCAGTAGAAACTAAATTATTTGATAAATTTGTGTCTTGAGAATTTACATAACCACTTAGGTTATCTATTTTAATATTTAATGTATTACCAGTTGAATTTAATTGAGAATCAGTTGCATATGTTGCATCTAAAGAGCCAGTATATCCTGTAAATAAACCACTTAAAGAGTTTATTGAAGTATTTAAATTGGCGCCAGTATTATTTAAATTAGTTGTTAATGAGTTTATTGATGATTGAAAATATCCACTATTACCAGAAATAAAAATTGTATTAAGGCCAGTATTATAAACTATATTACCATCTGATCCAGTTATTACAATATTATTCGCAATTAAAGAGTTAATGCTTGTTGGAGCGCCTCTTGGTCCTTGAGACCCAGGAATAGAAATGTTAGTAGCTAAAACTTGCGTTGGCGATGTTACATCAACACTAATTGTGCTAGGCAAATTAACATCTACATTAATGTCTGCCATAAACTTATCTCGTTACTTCTGGTAAAATTGAAAACTTTCCTCGCATTAGTTTAATACTATTTCCAGTTAATATTCCAGATGGATATCTTTCAATATCATAAACATGATCAGATATTGGAATATCTGCAGATATATATGAATCAATATTAATTGAAGCTATACCGCTTAAACCATTTCCAGATATGGTAGGATTTAAATCTAATAAAACTCCTGTAGAGCCATAGCTAGCCCGAACTTGACCACGCACACCATAACCACTTAAATTAAGTGCTATTCCGCTACTATCTTTTAAATTTAAAGTTAATTGTATATGGTCGCCTTGATAACCAGTAATATTGTAAAATGTTGCCATGTTAAATATTACACTTTAATTGATATTATTTTTTGTATAATTCTTTTGTTGCGTCGTCTGCAGAACCCATAGTTGGGATTTCTGGGTATTTAGTAGGCAATTCTCTACTTTCATAGCTTTGTTCTGAACAACCATTTAAAATCAATAATAAAGGTAATATTAACACTAACTTTTTCATAAAGATTATTACACTTTTAAGGAATCTTCTATTAATTTAGCTTCTGCGTCTCTTCTTCTACTCATACCTTTTTCTATGCTTCCTCCAGCCCATATTCTTTTCATACTTCTTATTTGATTAGCTATAAAGGTTAATGCTTTTTGATCATAAGAGGATACTAATTTCATGCCATCTCGTATTAATTTCATTTCGCGGCGGCGATCACCTTCTAAAGCTGCTCCTCTATTAAATACAAGACTAACTAATCCACCTTTTGCATCTTCTGGAAGATTATCAAAATTAGGAAAAGTTTTTTGTGTTAAGTTGTAAAATTTAGTTACTGTTTTATTGTTAAATACTTTAAGAGCAAGATCCCAAGGAATAGAGATATCTTTTAATCCTCTGATAAGATCTTTTGCTGCTATGCCTTTTATTCCAACTACTTTATATAATCTGTCAAAATCTTTTTGAGGTAATTCTTTCCAACCATTTGTGAATTCTGTTTTATTTACATATCCCAAGTCGTAACCAACACCAATTGTAACTCCGCTTTGGCCTTCGGGCCAAGCTGGATTTTTTAAAAATTTATTATAATAGTTTTCGCCACCGCCAACTTCAAATTCTAAAATAAGATCTAAGGATTTTTTACTTAACATAATTTAAATTATACTTATCGTCATTCCATTGCTCCAGCCTTTTTTTGGTAAACTATCTGGGCCAGCTGTTGGATGAGAAGCGCGGTCTGTTCTACCATCGCTGCTATAAAATAATCTCCATCTATAAGGTAAAGTTCCATTTTTATCATCCCACCTCACATAAAAATCACAACTATTTTGACTCCAAACACCATTTTGAGTTAATACAAAATCATTTCCACAACCACCAAGTTCATAACCTAAATTCAATCTAATGCTTTGTGTATTTAATGGTAAAGTATCAAAAAAGAGTGATATTTTTCCACCACCAAGATTTTGTTTTTTAATTGAAGCTTTATTTAAGCTAAGACCGCTGAATCCAAAAGTTCTTAAGCCTTTACTCACCGTATCTATTAATAAAACATCTTTGCCACCAAAAGTACTAGACCAGCCAGATTTTGTTGAGTATCTATAAATTTTTAAATTAGCACTAGTAAGTGAAAAAACTGAAACTCCTAAAGTAGGAGCATTTCCTAAAAAATATAAGCTCGTTAAACCAGTGCATTCCTCAAATGCACCAGTCCCAATACTAGTTACACTGTTGGCAATTGTTACGCTAGTTAAGTCGATGCAAGCTCCGAATGCTTCTGCGCCAATACTAATCACCCCGTTATCAATATTAACACTAGTTAATTGCAAATTTCTATTATAACTATCTTGAGTAATAGTTGTACCAGCGTTAGTACTTGAAGTGCCATTGCTATAATAAAATGTTGATAAAGGCATATTATTATATTAATTATTTATTTTATCTATAGTCTTGTCTAATATATTATCTTGAGGCACTTTTTCTTTTAGCCAAGAGTTCATAACACCAAAATAAACAAGATGTTCGCTACTAATAAGAAATAATTCATTACCAAAACTATCCTTATAAGGTTTGATTCCAGAATCTTCAACTAGATCAATTGCTTTTTCTTTTTTAAATTTGATTCTATACATTTTAATTAAATTATTATATCTTTCACGCGCTTGACGAGTAATAAGTGCATCATCACCAAAAAAAGAAATTAATCCACCATTATCTTTATCATATTGCTTTGGAGTAGTTGCATCATAAGATGATTTGTCATCTTGTATTTTATTTGGTGTCACAGTAGCACATCCAACAAGAAGAAAATTAAGAACTAATATGCTTGCGAGCTTGTTCAAGGTCTTTTTCCTTTACTGCATTTTCGATTCCACTTTGATGATCAACTTCTTTTTGAGCTTCTTGGCGCTCTTTCATTTCTTTTGTATTCTTCGCGCCGAATACGTTATTGATTGCTGCGAATATTCCAGATACTGCTGAGAGTAAAGCTGTTAATATTCCAGTTGGCATGATTACTCTACGTAACTTGCTGTTGCATCTTTGCATCCAGAAGCAATAGCGTTAAGTACCTTTACTGCAAGAGCACCATTTCCATTTAGTCTAGCAAATTGTTGAGCATAAAGATCTTTGATAACAGTAACATAATTTGCCCAATGAGTTTTTTCACTTGGAAGATAATCGTTAAGAGCTTTTTGAAGTTGTTCTGGAGTTGGAGTATTTCCAACTGTTAGTGCTTCTACAATTGCTGCAACGTTGTTTATCATTTTAGCTTTTTCAATTCTATCGCTACCAGAAACGGCTTGATCAAGAACAACGGTGCAAGCTAATATTACTGCTGGTTTAACATAAGGAAGAGTGTTTTCAACACTTGTTGCAACATCAACTTTTCCAGTATTGGTTGTGGCACAAGCTCCAAGAAATACGCTCAAAAGAGCAACTGCGGCTAATTGTAATTTATTCATATGTTTTCTCCATTTGTTCTATCTTTTGCTTCACTTGTTTGAGCTACTGTTCCACCAGTAACTGCTGCATCTTTTACTGTTAATGCAAAAATAATACCAGATACAACTGCAATTAATTTTGAAATTCCTGTGATATAAGATTCTGCATGATCTGGAAGAAATGCTACTAATGAAGGGTCAGAATGAATTGCTATTGCAGTAGAAACTGCTACAACTGTTGCAATGCCAGATGAGCTAGATCTCCAATTTGGGCCAAATATTTTAGATAGCATAGTTTTCATATTATATTACACTATATTATATATAGTTATAATTTTAAAATCTAATAATTAATATGAAATAAATGGTATAGGGCCCGCTGCAGTCGTAGCAATAAGTCCAGTTCCTATTATAGTACGTAAATCACTTCCTGACTCATAATAATGAATAGTACTGCCTCCAAAAAGCGTGTTTCCAGTTGGCTCGCCAAACATCACAGGTCCGAGGGACGCCGCCGCAGATCTAAATGAATGAGGGGAAGCAACTCCAGTATTTGAGGTACCAATAATGTATGGTCCTTCTGGAAGATCTACTGATATATTAGAAGTATATACACCCAGTGCACTAGGACAATCAATAGATCCACTATTAAATAATCGAGCTCCCTCAAATCCGCTAATACCAGAATATATGCCATATCTAATTGGAGTAGGATTAACTACAGTACTAACTTCAACAGAAATTTTTGGATTTATTGCGAATTTTTTAATTATAATTGGAAAGTAACCAATAAACCCACTAGGAGGAGCTACGGTACCTATAGTTAAAACTCCATCTGGTCTATATCTTCTTACTCCAGTGCCTGGAGGAAATGCTGAAAATATTTGATTTGATAGTGCTACGTTTGTATTATTTACTGTTACGTTTCCACTTGTTATACTGACATTTCCACTAACATATAATTTAGTTGTGCCAGTATTTGGGAGTCCGCCTAATCCTAATGAATTTCCAGTTAATACAAAATCATTTCTATTAAAAGCGCCCATAACAACTGTATTATCATCAAAAGCTTCTATGATTGGAAGACCAGCTATATCATTAACGCTAAAAAGAGAACCACTAAGATTATCTGTTACGCTAAATAGTCTACCATTATTACCATCAATTGAAAAACGTTCTACTCCAGAATAATCTACTCCAGATCCAGTGGTATATGAAACTATATTAAGTCCTCCAAGATTATCATGACTTAATCTTGCTGAATAAGAAGAGCCTCCAGTAAAATTAACATTAGAAATAAAAGAACTTCCGCCAGCTACTCCTGTGGCAAATTCTATTAGCCCCGAATTTGGATTGATTAGTATGTTAGACATTGTATATAATTACACTCCTTTATATTCTATAACGCGTTTTTAATGAGTTATAATTTTGAAGTACTTCGCCGTCTGTTAATGCTCTATTATAAACAGAAGCTTGGTATATTTTAGTTCCAGCTGCAGTTAAGTTATTAGGAAAATAGTTGCCATGATTGGATCCTATGTCTATGTATGTTTGCTCAGAAATTATTGCGGGGGCTTGAGATCTACTATCGACTTTATTTCCATTTAAATAAAAAGTACACGTAGTACCATTCCAAGTGCCTGTTAAAATACGAATTTTTCTAGAAAAGTTAGGTGCAGATCCGCCGAATGAGACAGTAAATTCATCTCCAGCAGAAATATTATCAGTAAAAGCGGTCCAAAGGCCATATACATCAGAAGCAGCGTCATAAACTGCTAAACCCATTCCTCCATAAAAATCGTTGAAACTTGTAAGTAGTACTGTGCCATCATTTGTAATAATATTATCTACATAAAATACAACAGAGTATGTAAAATTATTAGCTAAATTTACTGCTTTAAGAAAAGAAATTGAAGAACCATTACTATTCATAAGAAATGCTTTATCTGAACTTAAAGATACGTTTGTGATCGTGCCATTTCCATTTATATTAGTTAAATCTCTGCAGATTGATCCACCAGAATAGCATCTTGGGTTAGAAGCGTCCACATGAAAGACTAAATTATTTGTAATTAAATCTGGTCCACCTACTGCGCTCATAAATTAAATCTTCCTTTTAGGGCGTTGTAGTTTTGAAGAATTTGAGAAGCTGATAAGAGTCTATTGTAAATTCTGTAAATACTTCCATTCCCGCTAAAATAATAAAAATTAGCCCATCTACCAATTAAAATATTGCCTGTACCAATAAAAGATCCAATACTCCCTGTTCCTTGTAGTATGCCATTTTTAAATATTTGACATGCATTATTTGTTATATTATATGTATAAACTATCTGATACCAATTATTAATTGATACTGTGCCTGCGCCAAAATCAGAACCGAAATGACCTTGGTATATTTGTGCACTTCTAAAAACTAAATGAAGACCTTGTCTGCCACCAACAGTATCTGTTCCGAACATTGTTCTATCAGAATCTAAAGCTGTTGGGTAAACCCAAGCTTCCATAGTATAAGTTGCATCATAAAATCCTAATTGCGCAGCTGTTTTTTGAGTATCTACAAAATTATTTGTACCATTAAATATAATAATTCCGCCATTTAAAGAACTAAAAGTTGGACTATTTGTAAGTATCCCATGATTATTATTTCCACTCAAATCACGCCAAGTATTTCCACTTCCAGAATAACTTTTCTTATTAGCTGCATCTAAGCACATTACTAATCCATCAGTAACTATTTTAGGAGAATGATGAAAGCTCATAAATTAAACCTTCCTTTTAAAGCATTGTAGTTTTGAAGAATCTCAAGATCAGATAAACCTCTATTATATACATTAAAAAAATTTAATCTTGCGTTCCAAGTTGAACTATTTCCACCATATTCATCTGAGCTACCTAAATCAATATTAGTTGAATTTAAGTTGATATTCGCTGCAGTGGCTGTATTTGTTATTAAAGTTCTTCCATTTTTACTAATAGTTCTAGTAGAGCTATTTGTTAATCTTCTAAATGTCCATATATTCCAAGTTTGAGAGCCTCCACTAGCAACATTCGTTCTTGTATCTGGATCGCAACATCCTCCTTGATCAAAATAAACAACATTATCGCTCCATGTAAGATGAGCAAAAATGCCTCTATTAAATCCACCTGATCCATAAAATTTAAATGCAGAAGTATCAACAAGACTATTCTGCATACAAATTAAAAATATTGTATATCCAGTTGTATTATTTATATTAAAAGAATTTGAAGCTGGACCAGTGCATCTATTTCCTAAAGTCGTAAAATAAGAAAGTGGTCCTTGAGCAACAAAAGATGGACTAGAAAACCAATTAAAATTTCTATTATTTCCACTTAAATCTTTCCAAGAAGTTCCAGTTCCAGAATAGCTTTTTCTATTAGCGGCGTCTAAGCATAGTACTAATCCATCAGTAACAATCTTAGGATTATATCCTACTCCCATATTAAAACTCCACAGTTAATTTAGGAATATCTTTTCTTTCTCCATATACTGTATAAAAATAATAGTTTCCATTATTACCATCTGTGACTACTCTTCTATTATTATATTCAACAACATAAATATTAGAGAATACATCAATTGGCGTTAAGTTAACTGAAATACTATTCTCATCAACTAAAGATGCCCAGTAATTTGGAAGATTTATTATATTTTCGTTTGTTTTTCCTCTTACGAAAACTCCGTGTTCTGGACCTTCTAAACTGCCGTATTGGAGTTTTTTATTAATTTGAGTTGGATGATCTATTAAAAATGATTTAGAAGTTGCAGAAAGATGACCAGTAATTGTAACATTACCAGTAATATTAACAGGATCAAAAATGTTTAAAACACCAGAAGCATTAATATTAATATTTGCGCCAGTTAAAATTACGTCTCTTAATATTCCAGAATTTGTTTGCTGTGCTCCAATAGTTAATTGATTATTATTCCAACCAAAAAATCCAAATTCACCAGTATTGGTTCCTGTTCTATTAAAAACTCTTAGATTTTGAGGATTACCGCTATTAATTATATCTATGCCAGTTGCAAAACTTTTTATACCAGAGATAGTTTGATTACCAGTTGTAAATACGACTTGACCACTCAAAGTATCAATACGAGAACCAGTAGAAATTAAATTTGCTGTTGTTGCATAGAGAGATAAATTACCAGTAATTAAAGGATTGCCACTAAGAATTGGGGCATTTGTTAACGTAACAATTCCACTTGTTATGGTTACATCTACTCCAGAAAAACTTAAACTATCAATGTTGTTTAGATCAAGAGCATTAAAAATACCAGTACCAGAAACTTGAAGATTACCAGAAACTACTACTCCAGTTGCAAAAGTTTTAACACCAGAGACAGTTTGATCGCCAGTATTATATACAAGATTATTTGCTAATATATTTCCAACTACTTGTAATTTTTCAGATGGAGAAATTGTGCCAATACCAACATTAGCACCGCTTGTAATTCTTACAGCTTGAGTTTCAGTGTTGGTCGAGAGTTGTATAAAACCACCAGGATTAGCAGTTGCAAGCTTTAATTCATTATTATCATGATTCCAGCTTAAGTATGAACCAAAGTTATCAGTTGGACTACCAAGTACCACGCCAGCACTTTGCGCATCTGATGCTAGAACAGTTATGTGAGAATTTCCACTTCCTTCAAACACAGCAATACTATCACTATCTGGATTTACAGCTCCTGGTGAGGATTTTCTAACATACAAATTAAAATTATTACTATTAATACCAATACCCACATGACCACTTATATTTACTCCAGTTGCAAAAGTTTTAGTTCCAGAAATAGTTTGAGTTCCAGTATTGTAAACTAAATTATCTGCATAAATATTAGCTCCTGTAAGATTTAATTCTTCGATATCATTAATATAAAGTCCACCATTTAAAGTTAAATCTCCAGAAATATTTAAATCGTCTAAAAAAGTTTTAATCCCAGAAATGGTTTGATTACCAGTATTGTAAACTAAATTAGGAGCAATTACTTCGTTATTAAAAACGCCACTACCAGAAACTTGAAAATTACCAGTTGACGTAATATTATTTGCAAATATTCCTTTGTCTATTTGTAAGTAACTTGCTTGTATTCTTCTATCTTCCATTTTAACTCCTTATTTTATAAACGCCATATACTGACGAGGTACCACTTATTAGTGGACCCCAAGAGACTTCCTTTAGGACTCTCACTAGGTAGGCAGGTCTCATACTTACCTCGTCAATATATCTTGTTTTAAATTCTAACATAAAATCCTGATCCAACACCTTCTCTATAATGATGCATTACTCTTTCTATTTGTGTAAAACCATAATTTGCAGCATTTACTGTAAATGAAGGATCCCTAGCATTAGATTGAAGATCGCATACAACTGAGCACGGACTACTACTAGCTTCAAAATTAAATTTTAATGTTATTATAGCATTATTTGATGTTGTCACTGTTGGAAATTGAAAATTTAAATATCTGACTGGATCTCCAGCATCTGTAACATTCACTTCGTATATCGTTTCTAAAGATCTTTCTCTTGGTATAACGTTAGCGCTATCTTGAAGAGAAAAATTATATTTATAATCATTTTTAATAGTTGGCCCAGTTTTAAATTTTCTTAAAGCTAATCCACTGTAAATTCCACCCGTAATTCTAATTGTATTATAACTATTATATTGTATGTCTCCAGAAGGAACTACTAGATACTGAGCGGCTTTTCCTAAAGAATTTTCACCCGAATTAAGTGTACCACTACTAAATATAGTAATTGTATTTCCTGTTTTTATTCCAGATATTTTAATATCTTGAAGTACATCTTGGAGTCGATCTGTTTTGAATAAGCGAAAATTATTAGTTCCACTTCCTGTTATTTGACTAGTATAACTTCCAAAACTATAATTACCATTTATCAGCACTTCATTTCCAGTAGTAACTTCTATTGGATTTAAATTTTGATAAAAACCATTTTTATTTATGAATTTTAAATTAAATCCGCTTTGATTAAAAAATAATCCACCAGTATATGGAGAAATTGGATCAATTGCTCTAATTGAATTTGAATTAGAAAGAATGTATTTTAATTGACTATCAACAACGTAAAGTTCGTTATTGAAAACACCAGTATTTGATAGTAATGTCTTAGCCTTAAATCTTTGTGCCATATATTTGTTGTTATTAGCTTGCGCTAAATTGCTGCTTTTTACGGCAGACTAACAACCAATATTACACGAAATTAACGGCCTTCTGCTAGAATATCTCTTGCAGATTTACTTAATTTAATATTATTTTTTGTTTTTGGTGCTGGTTGATAAAGAGAAATGTGCTTGTTGAATTCTCTTTCTAGTCTTTTTACTAGAGTTTCTCTGTTGTCTACAGGAATAAGACCTACTTTAATTGCGTGAGCTTGAAGATCGCTTTTAGTTAATTCTTTTAAATATTTTTGATACTCTGCAAGCACTAATGTTCCATATTTAGATTGACCAGAATCTCCCCATACCTGATCTAATGTTCTTGGGCTTTCTACTTGTCCGTGAGTTTGAGTTAATGAATCTAATTTACTTTTCTTTGGCATATTTTCTCCTATACTATATTGTATAGACTAAAGTTAGAAATGTCTAATAAAAAAAGAAGCCCACAGGGATTATCCTGTGGGCCTCTTGATATTAATCTAAAGATTAATTAGCGATTAATAGCGATACCAGCTACTGCGCGTGAATCGATACAAACGCGACCCTCTTCGAGAGAACCGTAGAATCCGATTTTCTCAGAACGGGCAACGAATTGATCGTCAGGCATTGCAGTGAAGGTACTGCCAGAATCAGCATTACGAGCAACTGGGCGAACAAATGCATCTTTAGTTAGGTCGAGACCTACGATAAGATCATCTGAATCGGTAAACGCAGTAGGAGTACCAGTAAAGAACTCATTAAAGAGCTTAGTATACTTTTGGTCTGCACCAAGTTCAACTAGTTCATGGATACTGATTCCATAAATCTCTTGAGTTCCACCACCGCGATAGATCTCTTCACGAACACCAGCTGGAAGATCAGTTCCGCCAACGTTAGTGAGTCCTGATCCTACTGTTCCACCTACTGGATTGTAAGCGAATGCGCGAATGTCACTCATGGTCTCTGGACTAACGAAGATATCGGTTAGGCCATAAGAACTATTGGTTGTGCCATTAGCATAAGATTTGTTTAGTCTCTTTACATTCTTTACCAAAGTATTTAAACTTGAAAGAGTGAAAGATTCTGCACTAGAACCCATGTTAACAGTGTTGCCACTATCAGCAAGAGCTTTTAGTACTACTGCCCAAGCATTACGCTCTTGTTTTACAAGAACTTCGTTGGTCATTCTCTCGATTGCTTTTGAAGCAACATCAAGACGACCACGACGGGCATAACGTTTTAGGAAAGAAACTGCGCTATCTAGACGATAGGTAGAAACTTTCAATTCAGATAGACCTTCAACTGTTGAAGTTGGAAGACCACCTGCTACATTTTGACTCCAAACGGAGACTAAGCCTTCACCTTCGCCTTGGAATAGATCAAGAGGAATAGAGGGACTATCATCTTCATCATAGGCTAGATCGGTATAGACTGCGCTAGAGGTTGCTGCTTCTAATAGGACTTTGTTTACAACTGGTCCGATGAATGCTGCAAAAGCTTCTTGAGCTTCCTTAGCAACGGTGCTTTCGCGACTGGCCATTGCTTTGATTAGCTCTACTTGCTCTGGGGTATTTTTTAATTTTAATTTCATTTTAAATATTCTCCTTTTAAGAATTAGAGCTCAATTTTAAGAAGAGCGACGCCATTGGCATCATTCTTACTTAGCCATTTGCCAACTCTAGTTGCATTGGCTGGGAGAGTAGCTTGACCAGCTAGTTCACCAGCAGCGCCACTAACATAAGCAGCTGAACCAGCAGCAACGTTTGAAGCTCCACTATAAAGAACTAGTCCTTTAGTTAGAATTGGAACTGCTTGTCCACTGATTACAACGCCCATTTCTGCGGCTTTACGAGGATTGAAAACGAGTTTTTCACCATTTTCATCGAGTTCACGAACATCCATTAGGGTTATTCCTAGGATTGCATCACCAGAAGCAGCAACTGCTACTTTGGCTTTTGCGCCATATCTTTGAGATACAACATTGGTATATGAAGCGCCAACACTGCCTAGTGTTTCAACTGGGCTACTGTTAGCTTCATTTGTCCATCCATCACCTGTAACTTTAACGGCTAGACCCTTTACAACAAGAGTGCTATCACCGCTAAAAGCAAATAGGTTGACAACATCGTTTTCACTATATTGTCTAAATGGTCTTAAATTATGTGCCATATATATTTTCTCCTTTTATTTATTGACAATTTCAAATCCACTCAAATCGAAAGCTTTAGCATATTTTTCACGTATGGTTGGCTCTGCAACTGGGGCGGAATTTGGAATTTCGACTGAAGCTTTTGATCCATTATCAACAGCTTGTTCAACAACCTCCTGGGTTGTAGAAATTTGTGCTACCTCTTCTGAAGCTTTAACTTCTTCTGAAGCTTTCATTTTTTGTTCTTTTTCCATTTTAGCTTTTTTGGCTTCTTTGTTCTTATCTTTCATCATGATAGCCATTTTATTTTTATAAGCAGAGAAAGACTCGTCATTCATGTCTTTAATATCTGCTGCTAAAACTTTACGCTCGTCATCATTTAATTCATACTCTTCGTCAAATGAAGCCATGCGCATATTGAAAGCTTCTTCTTGAGCTTTAGCGACTTTTTCAGCTTCTAATGAAGCTAATTTTTGGGTAAGTTCTTCGAGTTGTTTTTTAACAACTTCTTGTTCAGAAGCGAGAACTGCTGCTTTTTCATTAGCGGCTTTGAGTTCATTCTCTTTTTCTGATTTTTCGGCTAGGAATTGATCGTTAGCCTTTTTGATTTCTTCTGCTACAAATTCGGCAATAGAACTAGCTGTTACCTCTTTAAGCAGTGTGTCTGTAATATCTTCAATTTTGGTTATTTTCATATATATCCTCTCCTTTTTTACATTTAAAGTGTCTTCTTGGGAAATATTATTTTCTGAAGCCTTATCCTCCAAGGGTAATTCTTCAATTTTTTCTTCCTCTGAACTTTGATTTTCATTGATTTTTAATTCAACTGGACCTTCAGTTTGTACGGCTACACCCTGCACATCGGCGGCTGGGTTTAGGGTTAATCCTATGCCTAGAGGAACTACTTTACCAAGAACTTGTCTGTAAATTGATTTATTATTATCTAATTTTCCTGTACCACCATTAGATCTTAATTTGTCGCTATATTTTTCAATTTCTTTAGCATCAGATATAACTTCAGCATTTTCAATATTCTTTTCGCCATTATCTAATACTACTAAATTATAATCATTAAATCCTAATTCCCAACTAGCACTAATACTCATATAATTTTCGCTAGTAGGATCGTTACTTTCTTCTATTTGTTCTGCTAAATCTTTGTTAACAACTTTCCATATAACTCCACCAAGAGTAATATTAAATGGAGCTTTCATATCTTTGACATCTAATTCGGCTAGACTCTCGTTTGAGCCAAATTTACTAAAATTAGCAGATACAATACATCCAATAACTTGAGTACGATTATGTTCAATATTAATTGGTTTATTAACAAAATTCTTTGTTACTTTAGCTGCTGTTGCTCCATCCATAACATCACCATTTTTATTAACACGATTTACTACGCAAGCATCAAAAGCAATAGGAAGAAGATCAACGTTATCTTCTGTATTAATATCTGGTAAAAATTTTCTTAGTTTATTAATAGAGGCAAGAGATAGATATTTATCCTTCTCTTCGCTTACTACTGGGCGAATTTTAATATTTGCGAAAATTGATTCAAATTTATGTTTTTTCATAATTATATATTCTCCAAACCGTATATTACACGATCTTCTTCATCATCGAGATATAATTCATTAATATCACTAAATTCAAAATCATTTAAATCATAATTTTTTAAATCTTCTTGTGCTTGAGCAAAATCTTCATCATCTGGTTCGAAATTAACTTCTACTTCATAGTCAGAAACTGAGGCTCTTGCAATATCACTGTCAGCTTTTCTATAAGAATCTTTTACTTTACCACCACCTACCATTTTTAGAAACATATTTACGCGCGCCATGGCCCATCCACCACGACTCATTCCTGGTCTGTGAGAAGAAGAAAATGCACCTGCGCCACGACGATATACTTTTTTTAGTTGGCCAAGAGTTACTTTTTTCTTATTTTTACTATTATGTTCTTTTACTTTATTTTTAAGAGCTTCAATGACTTTTTTAGAAAATTCAATAGCTTTGTCACTTTTTGTTCCTGCGCTTCCAGGTTTATTTTTAGAAGAGCCTTTGCGTCTTTCAGATGGTTTAGCTGGAGTTTGCGCGCCTGATTTTGGACCTCTGCGGGCAGCTTGAATTTTTTCAAAGCCGTAGTTTTCAGAATTATAATTCATTTTGATAAATTATATTACACTGAAAAATTATACTCTTATATTAATATTTAATATTATAATTTAAATATACCAGAAGCAAATACTTCAGTGCCATAATAACCAGTTAACCAAATCAATAAAGTTCCTGGATTTATCAAATTGTTTCCAGCTAAATTAACAGCAACCAAACCTGTCATATTGCCAATAATATTACTATACCCAGTCATTGAATTTCCGCTAGCAGATATAATCTGGACATTAGTTGCACCAAAAAAATCTAGACCTGTTATGTGATTATTATCTGCTTGAAATGTTGTTAATTTATTTAATCCAGTAACATTTATTCCAGATAATGAATTATTGTTAACGTTAATTTCATTTAAATTTTTAAATTCAGTTAAATTTAAATTCCCAGAGAGTTCATTGTCGCTAAGATTTAAACCACTAATATTTACAGAACCAGAAAGATTAATTCCAGAAATATCATTTCCAGAAGCATATAGATAATTTAGATTAGGAAGTCCAGATGCAATAACTCTAGTAAATTCATTATTACTAATATTTACGCCAGATATATTAGGGAATTGAGATAAACTAAACTCTCCACTCAAATTATTATTTTGCATATACAATCCAGTTATATTAAAACAACTATTAAGATTAATACCAGAAATTAAATTGTTAGAGCAATCTAAATATTTGAGATAAGTTTGACCACTAAGATTTAAACCTGTTAAATTATTCATTTTATGTAATTAATGTTTCTAGTTCTGGAGCAGAAGTAGTTATCAGGTTCGTTATACTATTATTTGAACAATCAAAATATTTAATTCTACTATTTCCATATACTTTAATTGTTTTTGGATTGTTTCCGCTATAAGGTCCTGCGCCAGGAACATTTAATTGAATTATTATTGATGTAGATGGGCTAGCGCTTTTGTAAGTAGTTATTGAATTGTCCCAAGACAAAACTTTTATCCTAGCTACAGATGTTTGTACATATAGATTAATTGTAGTAGACTTTGTGCTAGTTAAGGTTATAAATTGTTCTTTAATATTTGCTTTTAGCGTTGCCATGATATCTATTAATTACACTTATTAAAATTTATAGTGTAAATTAAATGAAAGGTAAAAGGAAAAAATGGCTCGTAATCAAGTTATTTATAATGTTGAAGATTTATTTATTGGGCCATGTCCAGCAAGTGGTAATCATTTTATTAATTATTCTGGTGGTCTGAATAATAATCATGAAGATTTTCCTTATGTAACCTATGAGAACTTTCAGCATATTAGTCCAAATCCAGCAATTATAAATGCTGTCATACCTAAAGATAAAAATCAAAATACATTTCCAAGAAATCATAATCTTTTAAAAAGATTAGATAGAATACAAAATATATCTTATAACATATCAACAAATCGAACAATTATAAATCAAATTGGTAAAGCCGCGTCTGTTGATAGAATACATTTAAATAAACCTCAAGTTAGCGTTTCGTTTTCTTATATACTCTCCTCATTAAGAAATGAAGCTAGAATGGGATTTAATATAAATCACCCAAGATTAGATTATCCATATACAGGAGATAAATATCATTATAGAACCGATAACGGAGATCCTCTTTTTCTTTTTTCTGGATTTTTAAATAGAGATTATTCAAAAAATTATCCTCAACTTTCCACTCGTGGAGAAGGAATTGATGTTGGGTCTCCATGCTTCGAATATATACAGCCAGATCAAAGTCCAAATCCAAATATTGTTTCTCAAAATGTACCATTTTACGTTGGTAAGAATATAAATCCATTTTTCACATTTGAAAATATAAATAACATAGATATTGCAGCAGGTTTTTATCATTCATTTTTAATAAGAAATAGTGGAATTGTTACTGGCTGGGGTGATAATACAGAGGGTCAACTTACAAATAATTTAAATGATAATGATGGAAATGGTCAATTTACAGGAAGTTGGAATAATACCGCTGTAGGAAAATTAAGTGGTATTAAAAAAATTAGCACAAATTACTTACATACTCTAGCTATACTTTCTGATGATAAAATTACTGGTTGGGGAGCAAATGATGAGGGTCAAGCAGTTGGAACGACTGGATATAATGATACTAATTATTTATTTACTGGAAATTGGAGTAATATTCCAGTAAGTAATATTACTGGTGCGAGTGGAATAAGCGCAGGAGCATATCATTCATTAGCTTTATTAAAAAATAAAACAATAACTGGTTGGGGAGATAATAGTTCTGGACAAGCTCTTGGCGGAAATAATTTAACTGGAATTATTGGCATTTCTGCAGGAGGATATCATTCTTTGGCAATTAGAAATATTAGTGGAGGAGTAGTAACTGGTTGGGGAGATAACGATTACTCTCAATCATCAAGTGGAAATAATTTAACTGGCGTAAGAATAGTAAGTGCTGGTCATTTACATTCATTTGCTCTTTTAAATAATGGAAGAGTTACTGGATGGGGTTGGAATGATGATGGTCAAGTTGCAGGGGTAAGAAATTTAAATAATGCTAGCGGAATATTTACTGGAAATTGGAATAATACTCCAGTTGGACAATTAACTGGAGTAAAATCAATTCATGCAGGATGGTTTCACACTCTTGCGCTTTTAGAAAACAATAGAATTACTGGATGGGGATTTAATAATGTTGGACAAATAAGTGAAAATATTTTTTATAACGATTCAAATGGAATATTTACTGGAAATTGGAATTCTACAATCGTTGGATCTTTTGAAAATGTTACAAATATTGATACAAGCTATCAAACTTCTCTAGCTTATATACAAGCTAATAAAAATGAAATTACTGGATGGGGAGAAGAAGATGTTGATTATGATTTGATTAATAATCAATTTATTACTAATCCTTCAGAATACAATGAATATGATTGTATAACAACAGACCCATATTGGCCATTAACAACAAAAGATAAAAGAAATATTTTTATCTCAATTTCTGAAGATCAACAAGATCAAAATGAAAATTTATATGAAGATTTTATAAATCCAGACGATCAAACTTTTATATCAAGAAGTGCTAATAAAAGATCTAGAACAAATAGAACAATAGGATTTGGAAATTGTTATCTTGCGTCTTATAATCAAAGCGCTTCTGTTGGGAGTTTTATAACTGCAGAAGTTAATTATATTGGTGAAAATATGTTGTTTCAAATGAGCGGAAGTGGAGTAAATACTCCATATGTTAATCCAAAAACTTACGAAACAAATACTGGAATTAAATTTAATATACCTTCTGAGCTTGATTCAAAAAATCCAATAGCTGCTCTTCTACCAGGAGATATTAATATGAATATCAATAGTTCTGGATATGGGTTAAATTTAGATGATGTAAAAATACAAGGTTATCAATTTGGTTTTGAATTTAATAGAGAAAACATGAGCGCAATTGGTTACAAACTTCCAATTGATAGAGAAATTAATCTTCCATTAATAATTAATCTTTCAATTGATATGATTGTTGGAGACCAACAATATGATGATCTTACAAGTTTAATTAGAGAAGATGCAGATTATAATGTTTCTATATCTTGTAAAAATAGTTGCGTTTATGATCCTAATTTTATTTGGACTGTTCAAAATCAATCTAGTAAATTTGAAAAAAGATTTGAAAATACTTTTAATTATCAATTTTTTAATTGTAAATTTGATGGAATATCATATGCAAATCAAATTGGTGGAAGAAAAACTGCAAAATTAAATTTCACAACTGAAGTTGATACTGAAGATTATAATAAAGGAATGCAAGCTTCTGGAATCTTAGGAATTGAGAAAGTAGAAGACTTTATATTAATTGAAAGTGGAAATCTACCTGCATTACTAGGAGCAAATGTTACAGATGGAAGTTATATATTACAAGAAGACGATGAGCTTTTAGTTAGTAATCTTCAAGTATTATACTAATTTTAAGTGTAAATTTATGATAGGTAAAAGGAAATTTTAATGGCAAACAAGAAAATATCTCAGTTATTTGAAAATCCATATCCAAGAACAGGGGATATTTTTCCTATAGTTCAAGATGGAGTTACATATAAAGTAACTCTTGATAATGTAAATAGATTAACTAATGATGAATATTTTGTTACTCATAATTTAGATCCATATATTCTTGATGATTTAAGCAATTATTATGGTAGATATAGATTTATAAGCGGAAACTTAATGATAAGCGGAAAAGGACTCGATGCAAATCTTCCTCATCCTGGATCATGTGTCCTAAGATTATATGATGGTAATTTTATATTAAATGGTTCTGGAATAATTTCTGGTTTAAATTCTGGAGTAACAGATCTTGGTCATACAAATAATACAAAAGGTTTATACTCTATAACTATTGGACAATTTAATGTTAGTACTGGAACAAGAAATGAAATATTTGGTTCTAGAAATAATGCAACTGGTGTTGATATAAAAGTATTTGGTGATTTAAATAATGTGCTTGGAAATAATGATAGAATTTTTAGTACTGGAAATTTTGTAAGTGGAAATGATATTACAATTATTGGAGAAGATAATTATATAACTGGATTAGATAATCATATTCATGGTCATAATAATATTGTAAATTCAAATAATATAAAAATATTTGGTAATACTAATACTGGGTATTCATTCTCTAGTGGTACTTATATAGCTGGTCAAAATAATAATATAGGAAATAACACTGAAGCAGGTGCAAATTCCTTAATTTATGGAGATAGAAATCAAGTAAGCGGAAAGCAAACTCTTATTTATGGCCGTCAAAATATAGCAAAAATTAATTCTGGTTCTTTAGAAAAAATTTCTATTTATGGTTTAGAAAATGACGTTAGTGGTATTGAAATTGATGTTTATGGAAGATTAAATTTTAATCAAAATTTAAATTCTCAAATTTATGGAAGTAGTAATACTGGTTCTGGTGATGGTAATTTTACTGTTGGAAGATATAATCAAAATACAGTAAATGGAATTGAATCTTATGTAATAGGTACTAGAAATTTTTTAAATGGTAGTGGTAATTTTATAATAGGTAGAGAGTCTCAAGATTCTGGCGTTAATACTTATATGTATGGCGCGACAAATAGAAACAGAGGCACAGGTAACTTTACAATCGGTAGAGAAAACGTAACATCTGGTACAAATTCGTATATCCATGGACAAGCAAATACCGACCAAGGTAGTGGTAACTTTATCATCGGAAGAAATTCGCAAGACTCTGGAGTTAACACCTACCAATTTGGTTTACAAAACGGAGACAGAGGCACAGGTAACTTTACAATCGGTAGAGAAAACGTAACATCTGGTACAAATTCGTATATCCATGGACAAGCAAATACCGACCAAGGTAGTGGTAACTTTATCATCGGAAGAAATTCCCAAGACTCTGGAGTTAACACCTACCAATTTGGTTTACAAAACGGAGACAGAGGCACAGGTAACTTTACAATCGGTAGAGAAAACGTAACATCTGGTACAAATTCGTATATCCATGGACAAGCGAATGCTGATCGAGGCAGTGGTAACTTTATCATCGGAAGAAATTCGCAAACCAGCGGAATTAATGGTTATGAAATTGGCGCGTTTAATGCAGATAGAGGAACTGGTAATTTTATTATTGGAAGAGAAAATACTACTTCTGGCAGAAATACATATATTCATGGAAGAGGCAACAGAGATGATTTTACTGGTAATTTTATTGTTGGAAGAGATAATTATACATCTAGTCAAGATTCTTATTTATTTGGATTAGGAATCCGAGATGTTGGTACTGGAAATTGGCTTGCAGGAAGAAATTCTAATTATTCTGGAACAGATATTATTTCCTTATCTTATGATACTCAGGTATCATTGTCTGGCGGTTTATCTAACATTTTCGGTAGAACTAATACAGTTACTGGACAAGGTTATAGTAGTGATTTAATTGGAACATTAAATGTAATTTCTGGATATAATACAATTGTAGTTGGAAAAGAGAATAGAGTTTCATTAAATGCTTTTAATTCTAATATTTTTGGCCGTGGAAATGTAGCTTTTGATGATGAATTATTTATAATCGGAAGTGGAAATACTTCTAGCGGTTTTCAATCTTTTATTTTTGGAAGAAGTAATCAAATAAATAATCCAGGAACATGTTCTTATGTACTAGGAGGAGATAATTACAATAACTCAGATAATTCTACTATACTTGGAAAAGCAAATACTTTAAATGATGGATCTGATAATACAATTATGGTTGGATACGCAAATACTGGCGTTATTGGTTCTAATTTTAGTAATGTTTTTGGAAGAGATAATTATACAACTGGTACAAATACAACATTAGTTGGGTCTGGAAATTCTGTAAGCGGATCTAGTGCTGCAGTATTTGGGTATACAAATTTGGTATCAAATGCAGCAACAAAAACTCATGTATTTGGATTAGGAAATGTTGTTTCTGGAGCAGATGAAGTTGTTGTTGGTAGCGGAAACAGAAATAGCGCAATAAATAGTATGGTCGTTGGATATGGAAATGTTAATAGTATTAACGCAACAGACGCAAATATTTTTGGAAGAGGTAATACTTCTCACACAATTGGATTAAGCGTCTATGGAAGCGGTAATCATGTAACTGGAGGATATTCTGCTACTTATGGATATGGAAATAGGGTTTCGTCTACCTCTACAAGATCTCATATTTTTGGATTTGAGAATATTTCTTCTGGCGCAGATGCTATAATAGTTGGTAGCGGAAACAGAAATAGTGGCGTTAATAGTATGGTCGTTGGATATGGTAATACAAACGAATTCAGCGGAACAGACGCAAATCTTTTTGGTAGAGGAAATTACAATAACGCTAACAGAGTTAGTATTTATGGTAGCGGGAATACTGCAAGTGGAAACGATTCCGCAATTTATGGATACAATAACACAGCAGCTTTAACGTCTACTCGTACTCACGTATTTGGAATGGGTAATATTGTATCAGGAGCCGATGAAGTTGTCTTTGGTAGCGGAAACAGAAATAGTGGCGTTAATAGTATGGTCGTTGGATATGGAAACATTAATTCTTTTAGTGGTACAAATGCCAACATTTTTGGAAGAGGTAATACTTCTAATGCTATTAACTTAAGTGTTTATGGAAGTGGTAATCATGTAACTGGGGCAGATTCTGCGACTTATGGATATGGTAACAGAATAAGTATCGACTCAACTCGTACATTAACATTCGGTTTAGAAAATACCTCATTCTCTAGAAATCAAATTAATGTTGGTTCTGGAAACTTAAATAGTGGAATAGATTCGTGGGTTATTGGATATGGAAATAATCTTCAAACTGGAAACTTTAATTATACTGTAGGAAATAATAATATAATTTCTAGTGGTTTAACAGGAGTTATGGTTCTTGGAGATAGTATTACTATACCATTAAGTGGAAATGCTGGTTATAAATTAAGCCAAAATAACATGAATAATGTTATGCAAATTGGTGTTAATAATTCTGGAAAAATAACAATTTTAGAAAATGGAAATATAGGAATTGGAACCAGCGGCACTTTACCATTCGAAAATCCTCAAGAACTTTTACATGTAAGAAGTGGAAATGTTTTACTTGATGCAACAGAAGGCGGATACTTTAAATTCTATGATAAAAATAGATATGATAATATTCCAGATAATCCTTCTCAAGTTAATCAACCTGGAGATATAAGAGCGATAGTATCTGGAGGAAACTTTAAAATAGATGGTGATCTTGTACTCTCAACTGGTATTGGAGAAACTGGTCAATTTTTAGCTGGAAGAATATTCCAAGAAGCTACAGTTAGAAATCTAGATGGTAGCATATGGTGTTATACTCCCTCTGATCTTCAAGGCAATTGTAACAACGCAAGTGCAAATCCATATAATAACACTATAGAAACTGTAATTGGTACCGATGGAATAAATTATACTCATAAAATTGGTTTATGGCAACCGACTGGTTTAGATCTTGGTTGGGATACAATTGGAAGTCCAACAGTAAATTATCCTAGCGGTTATAATAATGGATATGCACAAACAGTTTCATTAAAAGATGGAGTAATCGCAAAACCAGATTTTTGTAATGGAGATTGTAATTATGATTATCAACCTCATGAAGCAGGTAGAATAAGCGGATTAGCCACTACATTTTTAGATGGTAATCCAACTTCAGCAATTATAACTGGTAGATATACTTTAATTAATACCCCAATAATGAAAACTACTAATTTATACTTACCTCCTGTAAGTCAAAATAGTGGCGTACTATATACTGTAAAAAATCTAGGTCAAGGTAATATTATGGTCTTCTGTACTGGTTCAGAAAAAATAGACTTATTCTTTACTGGATTTATGATAGATCAAAGATTTGCTAGTCATGAATTTTTAAGTAATGGAAGTGGCTGGTTTTTGGTGTAATAAAATGAAAGGTAAAAGGTAACTATGTCTTATATTCCAGAATATCATGAGAATTACTATAGAGTAGAAGGTACAGCCTATAATCAAGGCAAAATTGGTATTGGTACAATTAATCCAGTACAATTATTGCATGTGAGTGGTGGAAATATTAGATTAGATGGAACTGGATTTTTTAATGGCGATCTTAATGTTACTGGAAATTTAAATGTATATGGAACTACTGCTCAATTCGCAGTATCTCAAGTTATTGCAGAAGACAAAAGTCTTGAATTAAATGTAGCTACTGGAACAGCAATTGGTGGAGGAAATTATACTACCGCTGCATTTTCTGATGATGCTGGTGCTAACGATGGTGGTATTGTAGTAAAATCAACAAGTCTTGATTCTACAAGAGGAGTACAAGATAAGGTTATAGTATATAGAAATTCAACTCCTGCTAGCGGTTGGGTATCTAATCAAAGATGGAATGTAAGTGGAAATTATGGAAAAAATACTTTAAATTTAACTGATACTACAGCTGATGTTGGAATGACTATTGGTGGAAATTGTACTCTTTTTCGTTCTGGAAATGATGTATTATCAACAGATGACCGTTTTGGAATTACTTTTGATGGTGGAAAAAATACATTACATTTAAATAATACGGCTGTTAATGTTGGAATAACAATTGGCCAAGACACAAATCTTTATCGTTCTGGTGTAGATACCTTAAGAACAGATGATAATTTAGGAATTGTAGGCAACTTTAATGTTGATGGTAATACTATTTTAGGAGACAGTAATGCAGACACAGTTACAATTAACGCTGGACCAGTTAATCTACCGAATGCTACATCAGCTGCTGACGCTTTGGTGCTTGGTGCAGACGCTAATCTTTATCGTTCCGCAGCAGATACTTTAAAAACAGATGATAGTTTGATTGTAGATGGAAATGTGACATTAGGATCTAGCGCGGGTCAAACATTATCTATATATGCTGGACCAATTAATCTAATAAATGCATTCACTCCAGCAGATGCTTTAGTATTTGATTCTAATACCGCATCTTCTGCAAATCTTTATGGTAATAATAATACTTTGTTTACTGATGATAGTTTAAATATTGCACAAAATTTAACTGTAAGTGGAAATGCTACTCTAGGTACTGGAGCAAATGCTTATACAAATGATATTATCGGAATTTCTGGTAGATTAACAATTGGTATTACGCAAGTAAGTGGGGCTAGCCAATTTACAGTTCAAGCAAATTCAGTAAATGTCGCATCGGATTCAGTAATAGTAACTGGTTTTGCTAATGCTTCTGCAAATGGAGCCGTAGCTCTTCCAACATGGCTATATGGCTCTCAAGTAGAAATAAGAAATAGATCTGGTGGAACTCTAGCTGTATATCCGACTGGAACAGCTTCAATATTCGTAACAACAGGAACTACGCCATCACTCGGAGCAAATACTTTTACAACAATAAATAATAATTCCAGTCAAAGATTTTTTGGTGGCTTTTCTGGAGCCTCCCAAATTTGGTGGGCTTAATAATTAATTTAAATTAAACCTTACTATGTCTCAATATGCTTGAGATATAACTATCGAGTTGGTGATTATAAGCGATCTCTTGAATTTCTTTAACTGCTTCGTCATTTGTATCTACTGGATTAGAAATATAATCTGAAATTTTATCGTTCCAATTTTCTGGATTTTCATTAGCAATAATAATATGAGAAATTTGCTCTGCTATTTCTTTTTGTTGATTGCTCATTTTTTTAATATTATGCATTTCTCTGAGTTTTGCACCAACTTCTTCTTCTAGTTTTTGAGCTTTAGAAAGATTTTCTTTAATTTTTAATACGCTATATTTTTCTTCAATAGAAGCTTTTGATTGTTGTCCTTGGCCGATTGGTTTGACATTTTTAGTGCTTTGAGGAATTCCAGTTGATCCAGCTGGTCTACCAGCACCTCCAGCTTGAGCTCCTCCAATTAATGGTTGATAAAATCCTTGATCTCTTAATTCTTTATATTTTACTTGTGATTCAAGTGATTCTTCGTTAGTAGGAAGTCTGCCAGTTTCAATAGCTTTTAGTCCTTCTTCTGGAGTTAAGATTCCAAGCTCCATAAGTCTATTGAAAATTCTTGAATATTGAACATCATCTTTAAGATCAATATCTTCAAAAACTGGTTCTGGATAATTTTTAAAACCAAGATCCTTGCTTATTCTGCGGATTTCTGGGACTAAAAATTCAGTAATAAAAGTTTGACGAGCTTGCTTTAATCTTTCCATGAATACTTGGACTTTGATGCTAGTATTAGCAAATTTTTCACTACCAATAAGAATATTATTTAACCCAATTTGAATATCTCTATCTACAACTTCATACTTTTCTGGACCAATAAGATTACCAATTTCTGGAATAACAAATTGGGCTTTAGTTGTATAATCTGCAATAAGAACTCTACCAATACTTTGATTTTCAAAAAGACTTCTCATGGCTTCAAGATTCTTTTGGTTAATACCTCCATTATTAGGAGTATCTCCCATAGTAATTAAAAGAACAGCTTGTTGCATGGTTCTTGTAATAGCCATGTCCATTTTTTTCATCTCGGCTTTCCAGTTGATATCTTCTAATACTGGAAAACCCATAGGAACAGCAAATGGCTCGTAGTCTTGTTTCTTATAAAATACAGCTGCGATCTTATCTCTTTCGAGTGGAATACTTAATATTCCTATGCCTTTTTGCATTACTAGATTTTGAGTTTCTTTTGGTAAGCTATTAAATACTTCCTTGTCTTCATCTGTTTTTGGATTCTTTAATCTCTCTAATTCATAATCACTTAAAATCTTATAATATCTACCAACTGCAAAATTAATACTTCCACCAATTTGAATATCTGCTGGATTTAAAACAATATATCTTGCTGGTAAACTAACAGAAGCTTTGCTTGTTAAGCCAAATGTTTGAGTGATTTTACTTATATCAGAATCTTGAATTTGAGTGTCGAATCTATAAAGAAATACATTGCCAGAACGATAATACTCTCTAAAAAACTTATCTTGTAAATCTGATATATTTATCTTTTTAAATAATGCAGAAAAGAAATCTCTACTTTTTTGACTTCCGCCTTGAAAGTATATATTGCTAGAACTAAATTCTGTCATTAAGTCAATCGTGTTACGGAAAATCGCAAAGTTATAATAGCATTTTTGACAAAGAATAACTGCGTCACGGATATTGATGTTTGAACTACCTTTGATACCAGTAGAGTATTTAAATGGAATTAAGCCATCATCAATATTCTTATATCTTTCTGTTCTTGTTATATTTCCAGCTAGATTTCTTCTTGTCCTAGTCTCGTCTGAGGCTGTTGCTTCGTAGGTTTTACCGCTACTAGCTTCAGCTACCATCAAGGGTTGAATATCGTTATTTTTCGCTTTTTTTGATTTATTCTGTTCTTTTTTTGACATTTTCATAAATTATTACACTTTATGTAATCATTATAGGCGAAAAAGTTGGAATTTCTAATATTTCTGGCTGAGACATAATATCATTATAGCATTTATAGCCCCAATTTGCAAGCATTAAAGCTGAATAGTTATCTTTTCTAGCTTTATTTGCAGAAGCACTTCTTTTTAAATGTTGAGGTAAATCAAAGTTTTGATTACCACGGCTAGTAGATGTATATTCAACTAAAGCACATTGTTTTTTGGTTTGATATATGAAATCATCTTGGTTTTCTATAAAATCTAAAGTAGTCCAATCTTTCTTGTCTTCTGTGCGGATTAAGCTTAAATTAGCATTACTATTCATGACTTTATTAAAGAAATCTTCATTACCACCAGTATTTGAAGCAAACCAAATTTTCTTATAATCAATACATGCTTGAAGATATTCGTTGCCTTTTCTAATAAAATTACTAGTAAATACTTGGTTAATAGCTATTCTACCATCTTGTAAATTATATTTATTTCTAATATCTCGTACCATTAAATCATAATCTAGACCCTCTAAATCTGAATTAAAATCTAATAATTTAATATTTAATTTATCCTTTTTAAATAGCTCTGATTCATTACAGCTAGATAAGAATACATCTGAACCCGCATTATCAAGTATGATAAATATAATATTAAAATGAGTCATTATATAATGAAAATATGCAACGTGATTTTTTAAATTACCTAAACCAGCGTAAGTATGTACTAAACTAGATGTTTTTGTTTCTTCATCTATTTCTAATACTGCCATAGCAAAATAATCTGCATTTGGACTATCACTCATATTAGGATCTATTCCAAGAATATATTTTTTATTTGATTCGCCTTTTAAAAGAGTATGGGGTTTTTCTCCTAATTTCAAGGTACATTCTTCCATCTTTTTTGCATTAAAATAACTGTCACTTCCATCAGTAAATCGCGCGCAATATTCTCTAAGAAAACTACTATGACTCGATCCGCCAGCTTGAGCTTCTTCAATAATTGTTTTATCAATCATTTCTTCTGGCAAAGCTTCATAGCTTAATTGACTTACAAAGTATTTTGCTTCGCCTTGTTCTTTTTCTAAAATTTTTGTACACCATTCAGAATATGTTTTATAAAGATTTTCAAAAGTATAACTAGCAGAAGATAGAGCTACCATTTTACTTGTATTTTCAAATACCATTCTATCTTCTTCTTTCATTGAGCCTTCTTGGATTAATTTGTCTTCAAATTCTCGTATCTCCATTCTCTCTTTGATGTTTTGTGGAGCTACTAAGAATGGCATTAATACGTTTTTAATAATTTCTTCTGGAAGCAAAAGAAACTCGTCAAGCACAAGGATGTTTGCTCGAAATCCTCGAATCTTTTCTCCGTTTAGAGGAATAGCTACTATACTTCCACCATTAATTTGCCATTCAAATTGATCATTACGCTTTGCTTTTGCGCCAAAACATTGAGCTAATAACTCTGCTCCAGAACTTTCGACTATTTTTTCCAAATTATTAAAAATAAATCTAGCAGTTCTAAATGTTGGCCCAGCTATAAGAATTTTAGTATTTGGTTCGAATACGCATTGAAGAAAACAAAATACTGCAGCGATAAATGATTTACCACAACCACGACCAAAGACGCACATGTTGAAATTTCTATTCATCAAAGCTTTAAGATGTATCTCTTGATAAGGGGCTAGTTTTACTCCACTAATAAGTTCTGTTGTAAACCCAAGATTTGATCTAAGAAATTTTGCTAAACTAATTTTAGCTTCTTTATCATTAAGATAGCCCTTAAGTTCTGCTAATTCAGCATTAACATCTTTAACTTCTCTAATGTATTTATCTGGACAATATATCATAACAGCTTCATATCATACGCTAATTGAAGATCTACTTTACTATAAAAACATTTACTTGCAAATATAGATTCAATTGCTCTTTTCATCTCTTCTCTGCCATCTACAAATAAAAATTGTAGATTACTATGCTCTTGAATAAGAGATCTTACATTATGAAAGATATATTCTGGAGTGGCTTTAATCTTTTTACTAATATGAGGAAGGTATTGGAAGCTCAAAGCATTAGATAGTTTTTCCTCTACGATAACAATTAGATTGCAATTGTTTTTTCTAGACTTATCTATCTCATTTTTAAACCTATCAAAATTACCCGCGCTTAAAGTACTAATGAAATCACTTAAGCTTTTTCTTTCTATATAACAACCGCAATTGTCATTACTACAAGCATAGTCTCCAAAAGATAAAGTCTTAATTTCAAATGGTATATTAAATTTGAGCCAATTCTGTTCTCTTGTATCTACGTAAATGGTATCTTGTGAGGATAATTTATTTTTAAATTGATTGGTTATTATATTTGGATGAATATATTTATTTTCTAATCCTACTTCAGAGCATAATTGATAGTAGTCCTCAAATATTTGATTATAAGAAATAATAGATGGACTCATTATTGTTCTAAGCTCTATTTGAGTTGGAGAATATATTAGGTTCTTTTCGTTTTTTCTTTTTACTAAAAGATTCTTGCAGTAGTCTTGAGCTTCTTCTAATGGCTGTTGTTTCAGCCATTTCTTCATATTATTCTTGTCATTAAAATCGCTATTTAAATACTGTTCTTTTGTTTTAAATAGGATAACGTCGCCAGTTAATAAATCTTTTTTAGGAAAATAAGTATGATAGTATTTTTCTTTATTTAAACCATATCCGCGAAGAGCAAGATGAAGACTTTTTTCATCTTTGAACTCTTTACCATCTACTTTGCATATTACGCTCATCCATTTAAAATCTCATCTCTAGAGATTCCTAATATCTTGCATTTTACTTCGTCCATTGTAGATAATCTATCTATCTCTTTTTCAATAGTTTTCTTTCTCATTTCTGCCATTTTTAAAAGTTTAGCTCTACTCTCTTCTTCTTTCCACATCTGAACAAGATTTATAACTGATGCGGTTTCTTTTACTTGCTTGCTTAGTTTATCGCTACGTTTTACCTTGAGATCATTGTTTAATTTTTGCTGACGATTTACGCAATCATTATATTCTTTTCTAGCTGTACTACTAGCTTCGACAAGAGCCATTGGGATCTTACCATCTTCTTGCATAGAAAGTTCAATTTGATGTTGTAGTACATTAATTGTTTGTTGAATGTTAGAAGATATAACAACTTCTGTACAAAGCACAATATACTGGTCTACTTCTTCTTGAGAAAGGTCTCCTTTGTCGTAAGTATATCTAACAAAACTACTTTCAAAAAGTTCTCTATCAGCTTCATTGTCGTAAATATTCATTTGGTGAATAAATCTATGAGTATTCATATAGCTAATGAGTGAATTGATTTCTTTTTTATGTTTATGAGTTAGTTTGTTTTTATCAATACCATCTAAAACATATTTATTAATTTTAACTATCATTCTTTCTTCACTACGAGGTGGTTTATATCCTTCTGTTGCTGCGTTTTCGTTTTCTGTATTATTGAATTTAATATTACTGGGTATATTTTTCATATACTCCAAAACGCTTCTAGTTTCTTGGCATAAATTAGTTAAAGATTCGTTTTTAAATAGTATCTTTGACATCTCAAGCCCTGTCATTGTATGACAATTATTGCTAATGTATTCTTTTTGTTCTATAGATAATTCAATAAGCCCTTTAGCTTGATACTCGTGACTCTTCTTAGGTTTAATTTGTCTACTAGCTAAAAAATTTTTAACAGCTTTTCCCTCTTTGCTTCTGCCATCTAAATCATCTCTTCCAAAAGCTAATTGAACTAATTCTACTAATGATGGTGGATTATCGGTACGATTATTCCATTCATTTAATAGTTTTAATTGTTGCTCTTCTGTTAGAATGAGGATATCTTCGCTCATGATATATCAATATCTCCATTGTATAAATGTTTTTTAACTTTTGTTATGATTGCTTTTTTAATGTTTTTAATCTGCTTATATCCTGCCATTCTATTTTTTTCTGTAGTTTTGTAGCCCATTAATTTCGCTGTTTGTTCTTCATTCTTGTTTTCTATATAAAGATAAGTATATACTTTCCATTCTATAGGTTTTAAAACTTGCTCCATTTTCTTATGAGTATTTGAAACGCTTTGTTCAATGTTAAAATTTTCGTTTGGAATCTCATGTATTTCTTGAACATGATTTTCTAAACTTAAAGTTAATTTAGTATCATGCGCATTCTTTTTGCTTTTTGACCAGTTTGCATAAAGAGGACAATTCGCGCATTGTTTTTGATAAATTGCACAACCATCATCTGCTTCTGCTGCAGAACATTTGAGGCAAGGTCTGGTATAGTTGCTATAATTGTTTCGTATTAAATTTTTAATTTGATTACTTATAATACGATTAACCCAAGGTGCCAATGGTTTTGTTGGATTATATAAATGCCATTTTCTATAAATATGAAATCTTAAAATTTGAGAAACATCTGCAAAATCCATCCAAGCAATAGCTGTCAAATTCCACTTATTTTTTCTTTTTAAAATTTCAGTGTTTATTTCATCAATTCTATCTTCAAACTTTGTTTTCTTAGCCATCTATTTCTTTCCTATTTCTTGCATAAGATGGTCTTAAAGTTCCAGCTTCGGCCTTAAATTGATTTAAGAATTCTGAATTTTTTTGCTTGTTCTTTTTTGGTACAGCTTTACCTTTTTTTGTTTTAGTTGACTTAACATTTTCAGTGCTAGAGAAAGCTTCTTCTGGAAGATTTGAAATTATATCTCCCATTCTAATTTTAGTAGGTCTAACTTCGCTTATTTCAATATCAATTTTATTTATATTTGGTACGTAATTAATATTATCCGAATCTTCATTATCGTAATCATAATCTTCATTTATATTTGATTTGACTTGTTTTTGAATATTTTGAGGTCTTTGAGGTTTTGTAAATGTTGGTTTTTCCATCTGCACTTTATTAACTACAATAGTTTTGTCAAACGATTTTCCACATGAACTGCAAAATTTAGGTTTTAAACTGGTATACGAGGTAGGAGATCCACAATCTTGACAATATATCTTTAACATAATATATATTATACTATATATATTGATAAAATTCAAAACATTATTAATTCAATTCTTCAAATTTTTCTATAATATAAGCTAAAATATCATTTCTCATAATGTCTTCTCTACCGAATTTAAATGTGCATATTCCCTTATCGTTACTTTTTTTGTCGTCAAATAAATTATATATTTTTTCAAAACCACTATTTTTAATGTCTGCTTGACGAATATCTCCAATTAATATCAATTTACTGAACCTACCCATTCTTGTAGTGATTAATAATAAATCATGAACACTTAAATTCTGAGCTTCGTCACATATAATATAACTACCATTAATACTCAAACCACGAAGAAATCCTACTGGTAATCCTTTAACACGTTCTTGTTTTAATAACATTTCTACTTGATTTTTAGGAAGTAATTCATGAAGTTTATCCATTAATGGTTGGAGATAAGGATCTAATTTGCTATGAAGATCGCCCTTAAGAAATCCTAGATTATGAGAAGAACTTTCCACTGGATTACGAATATAAAATATTTCACCAATTTTTTTCTGATTTATAGCATTTAAAGCTGCATATACGCTAAGTAAACTTTTAGCTGTTCCTGCTGGGCCTTTACAGAAAACCATTTTAGTGTTCTTATCTTGCAATAATTGAATAAACTTCTTTTGATTATCTGTCCATTGTAATTCGCGAATAGTTAAGAAACCTTCAATTTTATCTCTTTGAGGAACAGGAACTGACTTGTCTTCTTTTTGTTTATTTTTTTTAGACATTAAACTTACTACCTATAATTACACCCCAAATATCTTAAATAACCATTTTATTCTTAAGAATAAAATAATTAAACTAAAGCGTAACCTTTTTTGAAATTTAAATTCAATTTAAAATTATTTACTGCTTGGCCATGATCAAATCTTTTGATAAAATCTGAACCATATTTAGGCATTTCAGCAATAAACATTTTATTATCTATTCTAAGAGTTACATGAGAAGGTAATACAGAAACATCTTGTATTTTACTTTTCATTTCTTTTTTAATGGCTTTAGCAATTGCACAGTTTTGTGGATTTGCTTTTTCGCCTTCGAATATATTTCTATCTGTTATTTTGAATGTTTTTTTCATAGTTAATGTTAGGTAGCTTTCCTTATTTAAGCTATAAAAGTCATTACACGGTGTAATCTTATATAGAGAAATTATGAGTTTTTTAAATACTAACATACCTCCAATCGAATGCTTCGTGCGCGGGAACTTTCTTAGAAATCAAGAAGATAGTTTTGATAAAAAATATAAATGTTTAATTTTTGGTGTTACAAGTTTGCCAAGTCAAGTTCCACTTTTTAATTTTCTTATGGAAGATGGTGGTATTTGGTGGCATGCTCCGATAAGTTCGTTTTGCTCTAAAGAAGATGCGCCAGATATGGAATTAGATGAATTAGAATTGTGGGATAGTTTTAGTTATCATATAGCTGTAACAACTTTTTATTTATTACAAAATAAAGTAGTTAAATATACTGGAAGAAGTGGCAAAGAATACATGGGGCGTTATTTGTTTACTCTTGATTGGGCGCATAGTGATTATAATGAATTAAATTTTGGATTTAGTGAAAAACCAGATCAGCACAAAGCGGGTCATGTTATAAAGCTTGATAATGGTAATTTTGCAATACAACCCAATAATAGAATTAGAGTATTTGATCCAAGTTTTGCAACAAAACCAAATGAATTAATATTACAAAGAAAGATAAATTCTCATATTTATACTTCAGAAAACAGTCCAAAATGGATTACTGAAGATTCTGATAGTTATGAATATGGTGTAAATAGTACAAATGGCTCGTAAAGATCTTTATTTAAAATATAGATTGGATGATAGACAAACTAAATAAACTCTGGAATTGGAAAACAAAAACATTACTTGTTGGGTTAGCATTAATCGTATCTTGGATCTCCTGCTTAAAAATTGGTTTTGAATTAAAAAAATATAACTCAATAACAAATCTTCCGAATTCTTGTTTTGTTGATGCAATGATTTACGCTTCTAGATGCAATCTTCTTTTAGTAACTACCTCAGACTCTTGGAATAGTGTTTATGGTTTTACTTTTGGCTATAAAGATGATAAAGAAGCTATACTTGGTCATGCAGTTTGTGTTTTTGAGTATAACAATAACTTATGGATGTATGACCCTAATTGGGGCACATCTCCTATATGTCAAATTGGAGATAGAAAAAAATACAAAGAAAAAATAAAGTTGTATATAAATAAAACTTACCCTATAATAGTAATAGAGGATTTTATGTTAAATGATTGGACATATGTTCAAAAAACAAAGAAAAATAAAATGAACAAAACTTATAAAGAGGTGTCTATACATTTAGATGAAAACAAGAAGGAGTAAACTAATATCATGAAAATAAACCTAACAAAAAGGTTACTAAAAAGCACAGCCGCAAAATTAATTGCGGCTTTTTTAATGTCTGGAGCTGTCCAAGAATCTCAAGCAGTAGTATTTCTTTGGAACAATACTGGAACAAATTGGACATCACCAACTAGCTGGACTAATGGAATACAACCTTCGTCAACTAGTTCTAGTACTACAACAGATGAAATTCAGTTTGGTAATTTTGGAGCCAATAACAATACTGTTGTATTGACTTCTACCAGAGCTGCAAGAAACATAACATTTCTCACAAACGCAAACCCATATTTAATCAATAGTTTTAATGGTGCACAGACATTATCATCTAGTGGTGGCATTACTAACAATTCTACTGCCATTCAAACATTCAACATATTAGTGGAGAATGCCAATAATAGTAACACTTGGTTTCAAACTGCAGGAGGTGGCTTGGTATTCAACAATATAGCTTCTCTTACTACTGCATCTTCTAGTACATCCAGAACATTGACTCTGGCAGGAGATGGATCATTTACATTCAACAATGAATTGAAACAAGGAGGTCTGTCCACTGCTGGTGTACTTAAATACATAGGAGCAGGTACTGTCACCATGAATGGTACCAACACTCTGGCTGGTGGTTTTGAAATAACAGGTGGAGGCACAGTTGTTGTGAATGGTGGCACTGGTGTAGGTCAAGGCCTGGTGACCTTGTCAAATGGTACTTCAAAACTAGTAGTCAATTCAACTAACGGGTTATCTGTTCTCAATAGTTTCAAAGGGTCTAGCAGCCTGGCCAACATGAGCACTTTGGACCTGGCAGGATCTAATTCTGTTGCTACAACCACTTATGTTGTGAACAAATATGATGGAGGCAACATGAGTTTCACCAATCATGGTGGATATGCAACATTGTTACAGTTTACTAATGCTGCAAGCTTGCTCACATCATCTGCAGCCACAGGTGGAGGTAGAAGATTGATCAACAACAGCGCCAATCTAACTGTGCAGTTTGATGGCACATTGGACATTGGAGGCACCACTGCAGATGAAAGTACAGTGGGAGGAGCTGGTGATTTCCTCTTCAAAGGATCGCTTCTTAATACAGCAGCTGCACTCAGAGGATTGGTCAAGACAGGCACTGGCACAGCCACCTTTCAAGCAGTCAATGCTTACAATGGAAATACTACCATACGAGAAGGCACATTTGTTGTGGACACTGCAGGTTCTATTGCTTCTAGTACTGCCATAGTATCAGGCGGTACTTTGAGAGTCAAAGGGTTAGCAGGTTTGGCTACAGTCGATAGAGGAACCTTGCTGGTGGATGCTGGAGGCACAGTGGGAGCAACTACACTTGTGGGAGGCATGTTTATCAACAGTGGCAGTGCAGGTGATTCAACTGTGGCCACAGACAGCACTCTGGATGTAAGAGCTGGAGGTAGCACTTCCAAAGCCACTGTGAATGGAGGCTCCCTATTGATATATGGATCTGTGAATCAGACAGTTGTAAACTCTGGCATAGCCACAGTGTATGCTGGAGGCAACTCTGGTGGTTCCACCATCAATGGCAGTTTGCTCACTGTGAATGGTTTGGCAGGAGATGTGTTAGTTAACACAGGAGGCACTTTGGGTGGCTCTGGTAGTGTGCAAGGTTTGACTCTAAATGGTGGAGCTGTGGCCCCTGGCAATAGTCCTGGTCTGTTATCTGCTTATGAGTTAAATGGAAGCAACGGAACATTCCAATTCCAATTAGGTGCACCAACTACCAGAGGTATTACCTATGACGCAATCAACGTAACTAGCTTATTAACATTAGGAGCAAATACAGCATTTACATTTGAGACACTAGATAATTATACATATGCAGATGGCAATACATATGATTTATTTGATTGGGGTTCAGCTGATATGAGCTCATTTGATGTAGCAGTATTAGAAGCTGCTCTTCCTAATCTCAACACTCCTAGTACAGACCTCAAGTGGAATGTTAGTAATTTTACTATGGACGGTACAGTTGGTGTTATACCTGAACCCTCTACTGGTTCGCTCATGGCATTTGCAGTAGCTAGTTTAATAACATTAAAAGTTATTAGGAGAAAAAAATGTCAACGCCAAACTCATTCTTAGAGGATATAAGACTACTAAGACGTACTCATTTTGGTTTTACATTAGTTGAAATGGCGGTTGTAATAGTTATAATTGCATTAGTTGGATCTTTAGGATTTCCAGGATATGCAGCTGTTAAAAAAAAATCTTCTCAAGCTGCTTGCGCGTCAAATATGAAACAAGTAGGTACAGCAATCTTTTTATTTGCAGGTGATAATGATGGGTGGCTTCCTCCAGGCCCTAACGATCAAACAATTAATTCATTTATAAGTGATTCTAGATTTGGAGCAGACACATCAAATGTT
>Ga0164295_10000406_pt1 | contig 37130 bp, 34 predicted proteins | sample GEODES006metaG_FD_111798 | JGI IMG/M metagenome (GOLD analysis project Ga0164295, IMG submission 111798) | Oligotrophic lake water microbial communities from Sparkling Lake, Wisconsin, USA - GEODES006 metaG | ecosystem: Environmental > Aquatic > Freshwater > Lake | place: USA: Sparkling Lake... | reverse complement strand
TTTCTTGCAATGCGGCAGCAATGCAGGGGGTAACTGCTTGCGTTCAAAGTCTTCCGGAATTAAGGGGTAGTTGGCAGCCTTAAGACCATGCTGCATGGCCAGATACAGGCTGGTGGGGGTTTTACCGCTGCGACTGACGCCAACCAAGATCACATCTGCCTTATCCAGGTTGCGGTTCGACTGCCCATCATCGTGGGCCAGCGAGTAATTGATCGCTTCAATTCGGTCTTGGTATTCCTTGCTTTTGCTTACATCGGAAAACCGTCCCACACGGTGGTGGGATTTGATGCCCAACTCTTTTTCGAGCGGCTGCACAAAGGTACCAAACATGTCCAGCAACATGCCTTTACAGCCATCTTGAATGACTTTAAGTACTTCCATGTTTACCAGTGTTGTGAAGACAATGGGTTTTGTGCCTTCAACCTCAGCGGTGTGGTTGATTTGACGAACCGCTTGATGCGCCTTGTCGACCGTGTCTAAAAATGGCAAACGAATATGCCTGGTTTTCATTTCAAACTGAGCCAAGATGGCATTGCCAAAGGTCTCGGCTGTAATCCCTGTGCCGTCGGAGATGAAAAAAACTGTGCGGTTTGGCATGGCTCGTGGATTTAAGGGATGAGGAAGGGCGCTTTGCGGGTTAGCCCCCTAAAATAGCCTTGATTATCTCTGGGGATGGTCGGATGGTGCGCTACAAATACAACAAAACAGCCCTTGACGACTCTGGAGCAACACCGGTTTTTAACTTTGGAGCTTTTTATGACCACTCTTTTCGCTAAAGAGGCCCTAGTTGTGCCCTTCGAGCAATTGCGAATGACAGATGTTGAATTTGTTGGGGGTAAGAACGCAAGTTTGGGCGAGATGATTTCCCAGCTGCCTACAGGCGTTCGTGTACCCACAGGTTTCGCCACCACGGCCCACGCTTTTCGTCAATTCTTGAGCTTCGAGGGCCTCGATGATCGCATCAATGCATTGTTGGATGTGCTCGACACCGATGATGTTCGTACGCTGGTCAGCGTAGGTGCGCAAATCCGGACGATGGTGGAGGCACAACCATTTCCAGCTGATCTGGAGCAAGCGATTCGGCGAGAGTTTATTCGCTTGTCTGCTGACCACTCTATCGCGTCCTTTGCTGTTCGCTCTTCGGCTACAGCCGAGGATCTGCCTGATGCCTCCTTTGCCGGTCAACAGGAAACTTTCTTGAATGTGGTCGGCATTGAGGATGTACTGCACAAAATGAAAGAGGTATTCGCCTCCTTGTACAACGATCGCGCCATCAGTTACCGGGTGCACAAAGGGTTTGCGCACGCTGATGTGGCCTTGTCTGCTGGCGTGCAGCGAATGGTTCGTTCAGATTTGGGGGCTGCGGGTGTGATGTTCACTATCGATACCGAGTCTGGTTTTGAAGATGTGGTTTTCATCACGTCGAGCTATGGCTTGGGTGAGACTGTGGTCCAAGGAGCTGTCAATCCAGATGAATTTTATGTGCATAAACCGATGCTGGTTGCCGGCAAACGATCGGTGATTCGCCGTAACTTAGGTTCTAAACTGATTCAAATGGTGTTTGCAACACCTGAAGCTAAAGCCGTCAATGGCCGTTTGGTGGAGACGATAGACGTGCCAACCGAACAGCGCAACAGGTATTCATTGAGTGATGCTGACGTGGAGCAATTGGCGCACTACGCGATGGTGATTGAGAAACATTATGCACGGCCCATGGACATTGAATGGGGCAAAGATGGTCATGATGGTTTGTTGTACATCTTGCAAGCCCGGCCTGAGACGGTCAAAAGCCAATCCAAAGGGACTGCAGAGCTGCGCTACAAGCTCAAAGGCAAGGGCCCTGTTTTGGCCGAAGGCCGGGCCATCGGACAGAAGATAGGAACGGGTCCTGTGCGTCTGGTGCACAACATCAGTGAAATGGACCAAGTCCAAGCTGGGGATGTGCTGGTCACAGACATGACCGACCCGAACTGGGAGCCTGTGATGAAAAGGGCCAGCGCGATTGTGACCAATCGAGGTGGCCGCACCTGCCATGCAGCCATCATTGCCCGTGAGTTGGGCATTCCTGCTGTGGTCGGTTGCGGTAACGCGACCGACCTTCTCAAAGACCGTACCCTTGTCACAGTCAGTTGCGCCGAGGGTGATACTGGCCGTATTTACGACGGACTCTTGGAAACTGAAATTACCGAGGTTCAGCGCGGCACTATGCCGGAAATTGCAACCAAGATCATGATGAACGTAGGCAACCCTCAGTTGGCGTTTGACTTTGCTCAGTTGCCCAATTCAGGCGTCGGTTTGGCCCGATTGGAATTCATTATCAACAACAACATCGGCGTGCATCCTAAAGCTATTTTGGATTACCCCAATATCGATGCTGATTTGAAGAAGGCGGTCGAGTCTGTGGCACGAGGTCATGCTTCGCCGCGAGCTTTTTATGTTGATAAAGTCTCAGAAGGTGTGGCCAGCATTGCTGCGGCCTTCTGGCCCAAGCCCGTGATCGTGCGACTGTCGGATTTCAAAAGTAACGAGTACCGAAAACTCATAGGTGGCAGTCGCTACGAACCCGAAGAAGAAAATCCGATGCTTGGCTTTCGTGGCGCGGCGCGTTACCTGAGTGCCGACTTTGGAGAGGCCTTTGCGATGGAGTGCGAGGCTATCAAGCGCGTGCGCGGTGAAATGGGTTTGACCAATGTGCAGGTGATGGTTCCTTTTGTGAGGACCTTAGGGCAGGCCCAACGCGTGACACAGTTATTGGCTGCCCACGGACTGCAGCGGGGCCAAGACGATTTGAAGCTGATCATGATGTGCGAGGTGCCCAGCAATGCTATTTTGGCTGAGCAATTTTTAGAGTTTTTTGATGGATTTTCAATTGGATCAAATGACTTGACCCAATTGACTTTGGGTCTGGACCGCGACTCAGGTATGGCGTTGTTGGCGGTGGACTTCGATGAGCGCGATCCTGCCGTTCAAGCCCTGATCAGCCAAGCCATCAAAGCTTGCCTGGCGAAGGGTAAATACATCGGGATTTGCGGCCAAGGCCCGAGCGATCATCCTGATTTCGCTGTGTGGCTTATGAACCAAGGCATCAGCTCAATTTCACTGAACCCTGATACGGTGGTGGAAACTTGGACACAACTGGGCAAGCATTGACTTAACTCCCAGAGAGGCCAACTTCGACCATGACACAAGTTGATGCGTTGCAACAGTACACCACCTACCGGTGGCGCTTGCACCGTAACGTGCTCCTCTATATCGTGTTGCTGTTGGCTTTATTGGGACTCATGGCATGGGCTGAGCGGCAAGGCTTGTCGCGAAATTTGATTGGTCCGATTTTCTTGTTCACGACGGTCATGATGTACGCATTGATCGGTATCGTCGGCCGAACAACAGATGCGCAGGAATACTACGTAGCTGGACGGCGAATTCCAGCTATGTACAACGGCATGGCCACAGCAGCCGACTGGATGAGTGCAGCTTCATTCATCAGCTTGGCGGGGGCTTTGTATCTGCAGGGCTTTTCAGGTGCAGGCTCGCAACCCGGTGGACTGGCTTATGTGATGGGATGGACGGGAGGGTTTTGTCTGGTGGCTCTCCTGATTGCACCCCGGCTGCGAGAGATGCGGCTTTATACATTGCCCGATTTTTTTAACGTTCGATATGGAGGGCGCTGGCCCCGCTTGATCGCAGCAGGTGCGGCCGTGTTGTGTTGCTTTACCTATGTGGTGGCCCAAATTTATGGTGTTGGCTTGATCGCCTCACGCTTGACAGGCGTCCAGTTTGAGATTGGTATTTTGTTGGGATTGGGGGGTATTTTGCTCTGTTCATTCTTGGGCGGCATGCGGGCGATTACTTGGACGCAGGTGGCTCAATACATCATGTTGCTGATGGCTTTCCTGCTTCCGGTTTCTTGGTTAGCCTACAAGCAATTAGGCACACCCTTGGTCATTGCGGCTTATGGCGAGCAGTTAACGAAAATTGCGGCACTTGAAAAAAAGCTGACTTTTGATCCATCTGAAATCGAAGTGCGGGATGCTTTTTACTACCGTGCCAAAAACTATGAATTCAAACTGCTCAACGTTGAGCTGGCTTTGCTCAAAGAGCGCGATGAATTGGAGTCCCTTGTACGCAATCTCAAAGCTGAAGGGGCTGATTTTGGTTTGATTACGCAAGCCCGCCGTGAGTTATTGGCCCTACCCAAGGACACGGCAGCAGCCAAAGAGCAATGGACCCGTGCCATGCTTGAGAACTTGGAGAGGGCGCAGCCGCTTTCAGGTTTGCCGTTTCACTCTCAGGCTTTTCAGGGCGACCCACAGGGCTCGCCAGATCAGCAAGCGCTTTATGAGTCCTCGCGTCTGAATTTTTTGGCCCTTATCTTTTGTTTGATGCTGGGTACAGCCGGGCTGCCGCATTTGTTGACACGTTACTACACCACGCCAAGTGTTGCCGAGGCCAGACAGTCTGTGGCGTGGTCGCTTTTTTTCATTGCGCTGCTGTACTTGAGTGCACCAGCACTTGCGGTGTTGGTCAAGTTCGAGATTATGAATAATTTGGTGGGCAGCAACTTTGATACGCTGCCCAATTGGGTAGCCCAATGGGCCCGCGTCGACCCATCTCTGCTGCAGGTGGCTGACGTTAACGGTGATCGCACCTTGCAGTTTGGCGAATTGCGTTTGGGGGCCGACATGATCATGTTGGCTACGCCTGAGTTGGGGGGAATGCCTTTTGTGATTTCAGGCTTGGTTGCCGCAGGGGGGTTGGCTGCTGCGCTGTCCACTGCTGATGGCTTGCTGCTCACGATCAGTAATGCCTTGGTTCATGACATGAAGGCGCGAACCTCAAAGGGGCTGAGTTCACCCGAAGGACGGGTCATTTTGTCTAAATTTGCCTTGCTGGCGGTGGCGCTGCTGGCTGCGTTGGTCGCAGCTTGGAAGCCTGCGGCAATTTTGGCCTTGGTTTCGGCTTCCTTTTCACTTGCAGCAGCTGCATTTTTTCCAGGAATGGTGCTGGGCATCGTTTGGAAAGGTGCAAACCGAACTGGCGTGGTGTGCGGGATGTTGTCCGGTTTAGGGGTTACGGTCGTCTACATGCTGATGAATGCGGCATTTGTTCGCTCATTTTGGGGTTGGGATCCTGCTGCTTGGCTGTGGTTTGGCATTCAGCCCATTTCAGCTGGCGTTTTTGGCGTGCCTGTCGGTTTTGTTGTGACTTGGCTTTTTAGCTGTCTATTCAAAACGCAAACGGATGTCGCTACCTTGATTGCTTCAGAAGACCATTACCCAGGCCTGTGAAGCCTGCGCTATAATGTGAGGCTTCGCCTTGCTGCACCCCGTCAGACGCCGGGAGCAGCTTTACCAATCTTTTGGGTTATCCACAAGGAGTTTGAATGCGTCATTACGAAATCATATTGCTGATCCACCCGGATCAAAGCGAACAAGTTCCAGCGATGCTGGAACGTTACAAAGGCATGATCACTGCTGGCGGCGGCAAGATCCACCGTGTTGAAGATTGGGGCCGTCGTCAGTTGGCTTATCAAATCAACAAATTGGGAAAAGCCCACTACCTGTGTGTCAATATCGAAGCCGATCAGGCTGTGATGGCTGAACTCGAACACGCGTTCAAGTTCAATGATGCGGTATTGCGTCACCTGACTGTTTCAAAGAAGAAAGCCGATGCCGGCCCATCTTCTATGATGAAAACAGTTGAGCGTGAAGAAGCCCGCAAATCCCAACAAACAGAATTTGCGGGTTGATCACACGCGTCGTTAAGGAGTGAACCGCACCGACTTGTCCGCCAGTATCGTTGAGCTTCAGGCTTTACGCTACACCCCAGCCGGTCTACCAGCCTTGGACTTTAGACTCGAACACGAGTCATCTGTGCAGGAAGCAGGGCTGACCAGACAAGTGAAAGCTTCGGTGAAAGCCCTGGCCATCGGTTCTGTTGCAGAACGAGTTCGGCGTCAGCCCATTGGTAGCGTTTGGCGGTTCAGCGGTTTTTTAGCTACGCCCCGTAACGGTAAAAGTGTTGTTCTGCATGTTCAAGATTTTCAGCAAGATTAATTTCAGGAGGCCCCATGGCCACGTTCAAAAAATTCAACAAAGATAAGCGCCCCAAGCGCAACACCCAATCCCTTTTGTTCAAGCGCAAGCGTTTTTGCCGTTTTACCGTGACAGGTGTTGAGGAAATTGATTACAAAGATGTCGACACATTGCGTGACTTCATCGCCGAAAACGGCAAGATCATACCCGCGCGCTTGACTGGCACACGCGCCATTTACCAACGTCAGCTCAACACAGCAATCAAACGCGCTCGCTTCTTGGCCATGTTGCCTTACAGCGATCAGCATAAAGTTTAAGGAGACCGACCATGCAAATTATTCTGCTCGAAAAGGTTGTGAACCTTGGTAATCTTGGTGATATCGTCAAGGTTAAAGATGGCTACGCGCGCAACTTTTTGATCCCTAGCGGTCAAGCACGCCGTGCCACTGAAGCCAACAAAGCGCAATTCGAAGCGCGCCGTGTGGAGCTCGAAAAAGCAGCTGCAAGCAAATTGGCCGAAGCTCAAGCTCAGGGCGAAAAAATGTCCGGCATGGTGGTCAAATTGACCCAAAAAGCCGGCGTGGATGGCCGCTTGTTCGGTTCCGTGACCAACCATGACATTGCTGATGAGTTGAACAAACAAGGTTACGCCTTGTCTAAAGCTCAGATTCGCATGCCTCATGGCCCGATCAAGACCGTCAGCGAGTCCACTGTGTCTGTGTCATTGCACACCGACGTGCTGGTTGACGTCACGGTATCTGTCTACGGCGAAACCGCTTAATCTGCGTTTCCCACTCCAAAGCCGTCGGGTCGATAGACTTGGCGGTTTTTTTTCATCTGCGCCCAGCTTGGACGCACTCCTACGGGTGCAAGTCCCGTCGCAAGTTGATCACGACGAGCGAAGTGAAGCGCAACTGGATGAGGGCGACGATGTCGAGTCGGTGTGAGAAGTCAGCAGCGGTCGTAGTAGCGCAAGTCGGTGGCCGATGAGGCACCACCAAAAGCGCCAAGGACCTAACGTGAGGAAGTGTTCAAGGACAGGGGTATGTCAAAGGTCATGCATCAGATATCAGCTCACGCTGAGCGGGCAGGCGTAGCTCGGGGTGAAGCCCTGCGTGATCCTGTCAGTGATGAAACCCAAGGCACGACCCATGAGGCCGAAGGCACGGGGTCAGGGCTTTTACTGCAAGCGCTGACATGACAGAATCTGCTCAAAGCGATGAAGCGGGTTAAGGCCAACAAAGGGGCGGCAGGGATAGACGGAATGGACATTGACCAAACCGCTGAATACCTAAAGCACCACTGGCCCCGAATCCGCGCAGAGCTTTTGGCGGGGACATACCGGCTAAGTCCGGTCAGACGGGTGGCGATTCCTAAACCGGGTGGTGGCGAGCGAGAGCTTGGCATTCCCACGGTGGTGGATCGGCTGATTCAACAAGCGCTACTTCAAGTGCTTCAGCCATTAATCGATCCCACATTCAGCGAGCACAGCCACGGCTTTCGGCCCGCCCGCAGAGCGCACGATGCGGTACTTGCCGCGCAGTCGCGGAGAAACAGCAATGGGCTGATCAAGACTGTGTTGACGATTCAATACTTTGATAAGCTTGGAGCACCACGACTGGTATGAACCTCAGCCTTACGAGCCGCCTAGTGCGGACCCGCATGCCAGGTGGGGTGGCAGGGGCGCAGTCATGTTGACTGCCCCCTATGCCGATTGCTGTTCACTTCGCAGCTTATGCACTTGTATTGACCGATTGCGCACGCCTTATTCACAGGGTTGTCATGTGACTTGTGCGGCATGACTGCGTAAGATCCTATAGAAGATAATTTTCACCATGTCCGCTGTTTACGCTTCTCATTTGTCAGGCTCAATTTTGAACAGTTCGCAAGACGCGCAGGTAGCGCAACTGCGCGTACCGCCGCATTCCATTGAGGCCGAGTCCAGTGTACTGGGCGGACTTTTACTCGACAACCAAGCTTGGGATCGTGTCAATGACTTGCTGGTCGAGAATGACTTTTATCGGCATGAACACAAATTAATCTTCAGTGCGATCGGGACCATGGTCAATGGTTCAAAGCCCGCTGACGTGATTACCGTCTATGAACATCTGCAAAACCAAGGTAAATCCGAGGGCATGGGTGGTCTTGCTTATTTAAACTCACTGGCCCAATACGTGCCCAGCGCAAGCAACATCCGGCGTTATGCTGAGATTGTGCGAGAGCGGGCCATTTTGCGCAAATTGGTTTCCGCCAGTGACGAAATCGCCACCAACGCTTTCAATCCACAGGGCAGGGCGGTGGACAAAATTCTGGATGAGGCTGAGCAAAAAATCTTCAATATTGGCGAAGAAGGCTCACGTAACAAACAAGGCTTTCAGTCCATGGACACCTTGGTCGTCGAATTGTTGGACCGTGTGCAGGAGATGGCTAACAACCCCAACGACATTACCGGGGTGCCTACCGGATTTTACGATTTAGACCGCATGACCTCCGGCCTGCAAGCGGGCGATCTGGTGGTCTTGGCCGCACGACCTTCCATGGGGAAAACAGCGCTTGCAGTCAACATTGCTGAACATGTTGCCCTGAACGAGGGCTTGCCTGTAGCTGTGTTCTCGATGGAAATGGGGGCCTCACAGTTAGCGGTTCGCGTGGTGGGTTCGATTGGACGTATTGATCAAGGCCATTTGCGAACAGGAAAGCTCAGTGACGAGGAATGGCCCCGTTTAGCCGATGCGATCGATCGGCTAAAAACTGTATCGTTGCATATCGACGAAACCCCTGGTTTGACGACCAGTGAATTGCGCGCTAACGCGCGCCGGCTGGCGCGGCAATGCGGTAAGTTGGGTTTAATCGTGGTGGACTATTTGCAACTGATGACTGGTTCCACCTCAGGGGGGGATAACCGTGCGACCGAGTTGGGTGAAATTTCACGTGGCTTGAAAATGCTTGCAAAAGAGTTGCAGTGTCCGGTCATTGCCTTGTCCCAGCTGAACCGAAGCGTGGAGCAGCGAACTGACAAACGCCCCATGATGAGCGATCTGCGTGAATCCGGCGCCATCGAGCAAGATGCTGACATCATCATGTTCATTTACCGCGATGACTATTACAACAAAGAATCCAAGGAGCCGGGTATTGCTGAAATCATCATTGGCAAGCAAAGAAACGGCCCCACAGGGACCGTTCGCTTGACGTTCTTGAAACCGTTGACCCGCTTTGAAAGTCTGGCCAGCGGTAGTATGGGCGGTGGCGGCGACTATTGATCAGACGGTGATCAAAGCACCTCACTGGCAAAGTCAGCCAGGCGAGAGCGTTCCCCGCGGGCAAGGGTAATGTGCCCACCGTGGGCCCAGCCCTTGAAGCGGTCTACCGCATAGGTCAGTCCAGATGAGCCTTCGGTCAGGTAGGGTGTGTCAATCTGTGCCAAATTGCCCATGCAGACAATTTTGGTGCCCGGCCCGGCTCTAGTGATCAAGGTTTTCATTTGTTTGGGCGTTAAGTTCTGTGCCTCGTCAATGATCACGTATTTATTCATGAAGGTGCGGCCCCGCATGAAGTTCATGCTCTTGATCTTGATCCGACTGCGGATCAGCTCATTGGTCGCAGCACGTCCCCATTCACCTGCATTGCCACCGTCACCTTTGGCCAAAAACTCCAGGTTGTCGTCCAATGCGCCCATCCAGGGGCCCATTTTTTCTTCCTCGGTGCCGGGCAAAAAGCCAATGTCTTCACCCACACTCACAGTTGCCCGGGTCATGATGATCTCGGTATAGCGACGATCGTCCAGTACTTGGGTCAAACCGGCTGCCAAGGCCATCAGGGTTTTACCGGTTCCTGCTGTCCCTGCCAAAGTCACAAAATCCACCTCAGGATCGGTCAGCAAATTCATGGCGAAATTTTGTTCGCGGTTGCGCGTTGTTACCCCCCACACTGAATTTTTGAGGTGCGTGAAGTCTTTAAGTGTGCGAAGCACTGCTGTTTTTCCCCGAATTTCAGTGACGCGCGCATAGAGACTGGGCTCGCCAGGTGCCTCGAGATAAACGAACTGATTCATCAACAAGCTGGGCACAACTGGCCCACTGATGCGGTAGAAGGTGTGGCTGCCCTGCTGCCAACTTTCGACAGCCTTTCCATGGCGCGACCAAAAGTCTGCTGGCAATGCCATCACCCCTGCATACAGAATATCGCCGTCTTCAAGAACCTTGTCGTTTTGATAGTCTTCGGCGGCCAAGCCCAAAGCTCGCGCTTTGACGCGCATGTTGATGTCTTTGGAGACCAAAACGACCTCACGGGGTGGCATTTGGTGACCCAGTGCTTGCACAACGCCGAGAATTTGGTTGTCAGCTTTGCCTTGTGGCAAACTGATTGGAAGACTGATATCCAGAGTTTGCGTTTGAAAGAACAACTTTCCTGTGGCGTCAACATGTCCTGTGCCCGCCAAGCCAAGGCCTTGGCTGATGTCAGAGCCTTGAGCGGCTAAGGCATCCAATGAACGACTGGTTTGGCGGGCATTGCGGGCAACTTCGGTCATGCCTTTTTTATGCCCATCAAGTTCTTCCAGCACGATCATGGGGAGAAAAACATCGTGCTCTTCAAACCGGAATAGGCACATCGGGTCATGCATCAGGACATTGGTGTCCAGAACAAATAATTTGCTTGGCCCTGTTTTTTTGGCCTTGGTGCTGTGGTTGTTTTTCTTAGTTGCAGGTGTTGGTTTAACCTCCACAGGTGCTGATTGGCGCAGTGACGATTCAGCACGTGTTTGTCCGTTGGCAGGACGCGTTGTTTTGATGGATCGCGTTGTTTCGACCTTCACAATCAAATTTTCTGCGCTCTCTTGCTGAGTGTCTGTTTGCACTGGGGCAGTTTCGCTCAAGGGATTGCTTTTTTTGCCACGAGGCAGGGCTGTGCTGGGTGTGATGAGAGGTTTATCAAAAGCCGCGTTTGAAAGCAAGGATGCGCGTTGGGTAGGTGCAGGTGGCAATGGCATGAAACAGGGCCTCTTGAAAAATTAAAAAGAAGTAGATTTACAAAACAAAAAGCCGCCTGGAGGCCAAGGCGGCTTTTTGTAAGGAATTTGTCGAACTGCGGGACAACTGCATGAAAACATTATGCACGAGCAGTGCACATGATTGATGACAAATTCAAGCAGCTGTTGGGGTCGCTGGAACTGCTTTTTTCAAATCTTTGACGGCCTGGAGGACCTCTTCTACATGGCCCGGTACTTTGAGGCCACGCCACTCATGCTTGAGTAAGCCATCAGCACCAATCAAAAAGGTGCTGCGCTCAATACCTTTGACTTTTTTACCATACATGATTTTGTTTTTAACTACACCAAACATGTGGCACATTTTTTCTTCAGTGTCTGCAATCAACTCAAAAGGCAACTCAAGGTTTGCCTTGAATTCGTCATGTGATTTCATGTTGTCACGTGAAACGCCAAAAACGGTTGCTCCGGCTTTGGTGAAATCCTTGAATTTGTCCCTGAACTGCATCGCTTCGGTCGTACAGCCGGGGGTGTTGTCCTTGGGGTAGAAATACAAAATCAGCGTTTTCCCATTGTGCGAGGTATTGGATACCTTCAGACCACCGGTTGCGTTCGCTTCAAATTCAGGGAGGGGTTTGTTGACAACGATCGCCATAGAAATTTATTCTCGGGTAACTGAATGAGGCCAAAAAGCAATTCATCAACCTTGGTTGGGGCTGATTGATCATTTGGTAAACCTGTATTTTATCCTAAAGCGCTGGATCAGCGCTGAAGCCGCCTCATTGGTCACATTTGATGGGACGAAATCTGAATAATTGAAGGTTTTGCGTCCTCAAGAGGCAACAGGGCTGCAAGGACACGGCGGCCTTCACTGGCCAATATATTGTAAGTTCTACAGGCGGCGGGTGTGTCCATAGATTCAACACCGATACCATGCTGCATGAGGCCAGCCAGCCAGAGGGGCTTTGGAAAACGGAGGGTCCGACCGCTGCCAAAGACGATCAATTCAGGTTTGAACCGCATCAATTCATGAAAACATTCAGCGTTTAAGGCCTCAAATTGACCAACGGACCAAGGCGAGCAACCACTTTGTGAACTGATGACCAGCGAGCCTGTGTATTTGTGGCTATTCACCTCAATCCAGCCTGGTTCATAGGCGCTGATGAAGGGGGCGTTGAATTGATCCGGTTGGAGTTTCATGTGGGTCAGTGGTGGACTGGCTGTGTTTGGGGCAGACATTCAGGCTCCGGTCCGAAATGTGCCCAGAAATGTGGTCAAATTATAGGTTTTCCCTAATGATGATGCCCTGGGAGGGACTTTGAAGACGATCCTCAAATCAGCAAAACTTGCCAACGTCTGTTATGACATTCGCGGACCGATCATGGACCGTGCGCGTCAGATGGAGGAAGAAGGGCAAAAAATAATTAAATTGAATATCGGCAACTTGGCGGTATTTGGTTTTGACGCGCCTGAAGAAATTCAGCAAGACATGATCCGTAACCTGCCTAATTCTGCAGGATATTCGGACAGCAAGGGCATTTTCGGAGCCCGCAAGGCCGTGATGCACGAGACGCAAAAGCAATGCATCAAGGGTGTAACGCTGGAGGATATTTACCTAGGCAATGGTGCCAGTGAATTGATTGTCATGGCGACCAATGGTTTGCTCGATAACGGTGATGAATTGCTGTTGCCTGCCCCGGACTACCCGCTGTGGACCGCAGCAACAAGTCTGTCTGGCGGCATGCCCGTGCATTACATGTGTGAAGAGGCCAACGGCTGGATGCCCGACATTGAAGACATTCGTCGCAGGATCACGCCGCGCACTAAAGGCATTGTCGTCATCAACCCGAACAATCCTACCGGTGCTTTGTATGCGGATGATTTGCTGCAAAGTATCGTCAATTTGGCTCGCGAGTATGGCCTGGTTATTTTTGCTGATGAGGTTTACGACAAAGTCTTGTATGACGGCGTGAAGCACACACCGATTGCCAGTTTGAGCACGGATGTACTGACACTGACTTTCAATTCCTTGTCTAAAAGTTACCGCTCTTGTGGATACCGTGCCGGATGGCTCGTGGTGTCCGGCGACAAGAAACCGGCCAAGGATTACATTGAGGGCTTGAACATGTTGTCGAACATGCGCCTGTGTGCGAATGTGCCAGGGCAATGGGCGATTCAAACAGCCCTAGGTGGTCACCAAAGCATCAATGAATTGGTGGGCAAGGGTGGACGCTTGCGCAAACAAAGAGATTTGGCCTACGAGTTGATTACGGCTATTCCTGGTGTTTCCTGCGTGAAGCCTCAAGCGGCTTTGTACATGTTTCCCAAACTTGACCCTCAGGTCTATCCTGTTGCAGATGATCAGCAATTCTTCCTGGAGTTGTTGCAAGAAACCCGGGTCATGTTGGTCCAAGGCACGGGGTTTAACTGGCCGAAGACGGACCATTTTCGTATCGTGTTCCTACCGCATGAAGACGATCTGCGTGAAGCGATTGGCCGTGTGGCAAACTTTTTAGCCGGCGTGCGAAAGCGCTTGGGCACTTAATTTGAAGATAGAAATAAATCAAGCTATGAAACCGATACAAGTTGGCCTGTTGGGCATTGGCACTGTGGGCAGTGGCACTTTCAATGTTTTGCAGCGTAACCAAGCTGAAATCATGCGCCGTGCCGGGCGCGGCATTGAAATAACCATGGTGGCAGACCTGGATGTTGCAAGGGCGCAGTCGCTGGTGGGCCCTGAGGTGAAAGTGGTCAAGGACGCCCGATTGGTTATTGCCAACCCCGACATCGACATCGTCATCGAGTTGATTGGTGGCTACGGTATTGCCAAGGCATTGGTGTTGGAAGCGATTGAAGCGGGCAAGCATGTGGTCACAGCCAACAAGGCTTTGCTGGCTGTGCACGGCACTGAGATTTTTGCCGCGGCACAGGCCAAGGGCGTGATGGTGGCCTTTGAAGCGGCTGTTGCTGGTGGCATACCGATCATCAAAGCTTTGCGCGAGGGCTTGACCGCCAACAGCATCCAGTGGGTGGCTGGCATCATCAATGGGACAACCAACTTCATATTGTCTGAAATGCGCGACAAAGGATTGGATTTCAGCGTGGTACTCAAAGAGGCCCAGCGCCTGGGTTATGCGGAAACGGATCCGACTTTCGACATCGAGGGTGTGGACGCCGCACACAAGGTCACGCTGATGAGTGCCATAGCTTTTGGCATTCCCGTGCAGTTCGACAAAGCCTATGTCGAAGGCATCACCCAACTCGGCGCTGTGGACATCAAGTACGCCGAGCAATTGGGTTACCGCATCAAGTTATTGGGCGTGACCAAGCGCACTGACAAAGGCATTGAGTTGCGGGTGCATCCGAGTTTGGTGCCGACCCAGCGTTTGATTGCCAACGTTGAAGGTGCCATGAATGCCGTCATGGTTCAAGGTGATGCGGTGGGGACCACTTTGTATTACGGCAAAGGTGCCGGCTCTGAGCCTACCGCCAGCGCAGTGATTGCAGACTTGGTCGACATCACTCGTTTACACACAGCCGACCCCCTCAATCGTGTGCCTCATCTTGCTTTTCAGCCCAACGCGATGAGCGATTTGATTGTGATGCCAATGAGTGAGATCGTGACCAGCTATTACCTGCGCTTGCGTGTCGCCGATGAGGCGGGCGTTTTGGCTCAATTGACCGGCTTGCTCGCCGGGGCTGGGATCAGCATCGATGCCGTCTTACAACGTGAAGCCGATCAGGTCAGTCAAGTGGGTGAGAACCAGACGGATGTGATCATCCTGACCCATGACACTCGCGAAGGCACGATGAACGAAGTGTTAAATCAAATGCAAGCGTTGCCAACAGTGTTGGCGCCAATCACCCGCATTCGAAAAGAAGAGTTGAACTGATGCTTTACTTGTCGACACGCGGTCATACTGATCGCAAACGTTTTTGTGAGATCCTGCTCGAAGGACTGGCACCGGATGGCGGCCTTTATCTGCCGGCGCATTACGCGCAAGTAGATACGCAGAAATTGGAGCAATGGCGCGACATCTGGAAAACCCAAGGCTATGCCGGCTTGGCTTTTGCCGTCTTGTCTTTGTACATCGACGATATCCCTGCGGCAGATCTGAAAGCCTTGTGCGATAAAACGTACACAGAGCAGGTGTTTGGCTCGCCGCAAATTGTGCCCCTGAAGCCCTTGCAAGCCCCCGGCGCTCCAGCGCCTGAGTTGTACCTTGAGGCTTTGTCCAACGGCCCTACGCTGGCTTTCAAAGACATGGCGATGCAGTTACTTGGTCATTTGTTCGAATACGAATTGTCCAGGCGTGATGCAGAGCTTAATATTTTGGGCGCCACCTCGGGAGACACGGGCAGCGCCGCCGAATATGCCATGCGCGGCAAAAAAGGCGTGCGGGTTTTTATGACCAGTCCGAATGGTCGGATGAGCCCGTTTCAGCAAGCTCAAATGTTCAGTTTGCTGGATGAAAACATTCATAACATCGCCATAGACGGGGTGTTTGATGACTGTCAAGACATCGTTAAAGCCGTTTCCAACGATCTTGCGTTCAAACGCAAGTACAAAATTGGCACGGTCAATTCGATCAACTGGGCGCGATTGCTGGCCCAGGTGGTTTACTACTTTGCCGGCTACTTTCAGGCCACAAAAAGCAATGCCGAACAGGTTAATTTTTCCGTGCCCAGTGGTAACTTTGGTAATGTCTGCGCGGGCCATGTGGCCCGAATGATGGGCTTGCCCATTGCGAAATTGGTGGTGGCCACCAACGAAAATGATGTACTTGATGAGTTTTTCCGTACTGGCGTTTACCGCGTAAGGGGCACGGCCGATACACATGAAACCTCCAGTCCTTCGATGGACATTTCCAAAGCCAGTAATTTCGAGCGGTTTGTTTTTGACTTGCTGGGACGAGATGGTTCGCGTGTGGCGCACTTGTTTGGTGCCACCATCCATGAACAAGGCCGTTTTGACCTGAGCGGTGACCCCTTGTTTGCGCAAGCTGCCCAACGCTACGGATTCGTCAGTGGCAAGAGCACTCATGCCGACCGTTTAGCGACGATCCGGGACGTCTTTGCCCGCTATGGCGTGATGATTGATACCCACACGGCTGATGGCGTGAAAGTGGCGCGTGAACATCAGCAAACAGGTGTACCCATGCTGGTGCTCGAAACCGCTTTACCCATCAAGTTTGCTTCTACTTTGGTTGAAGCTTTGGGTTGTGAGCCCTATCGCCCGGCTCAGTTCAACGGCATTGAAGCCCTGCCAAAACGGGTGCAGATAATGCCAGCGGATACCGCCCTGATCAAACAGTACATCGCCACGCACTGCGACTGAAACCATGATTCAGCCCCTTGCAACTGCGCCTACTCGCCCCGGTCTGATGGGCTTGGACGATGCCTTGATGCAGCTACGCATGCATGCTTTGCCACTGGAGGGCGTAGACACTGTGCCCACTTTTGAGGCTGATGGACGCGTCTTGGCGCAAGACGTGGTTTCCGCCTTGCAAGTGCCCCCTCAAGACAATTCCTCGATGGATGGGTATGCGGTGCGGTGCGCCGATGTCAAGCAAGCGGGGGTGGCTTTACGTGTAACGCAACGCATTCCTGCGGGGCAGCAAGGCGTGGCGCTCAAGCCGGGTGAGGCGGCCCGAATTTTCACGGGTGCCTTGATCCCTCCAGGCGCCGACGCGGTCGTCATGCAGGAGGACGCCCAAGTTGTTTCTGACGCAGATGCACAGGGCACTCCTCAGGTGCTTGTACAACTTGTGCCGCAACCTGGGCAATGGATTCGTCGCAGTGGTGAAGACGTCCATCGCGGCGATATCGTATTGGGTCGGGGGGAACGGCTGCAGCCGACCAGTTTGGGCCTGGCGGCCAGCATTGGTTTGTCTCAGCTTCTGGTCAGCCGCAAACCCCGCGTGGCTTTATTTTCAACCGGAGACGAATTGGTCATGCCAGGCGATATCGCGCCTGAGAACATGAAGCCCGGTGCAATCTATAACTCCAATCGTTTCTTTTTGCGGGCTTTGTTGCTTCGCTTAGGCTGCGAGGTGAGTGATCTGGGTATCGTGCCTGATCGGCGTGACCTCACCGAGGTGGCTTTGAAGCGTGCAGCCAAGGACCATGATTTGATCTTGACCAGCGGCGGTGTCTCGGTGGGTGAAGAAGACCATGTCAAACCCGCGGTGCAATCGCTGGGGCAACTGGAACTCTGGCAGATCGGCATGAAGCCGGGCAAGCCCTTTGCTTATGGTCAAGTTCACCGTGAGGGGCAAATGGGCAAAGCGCATTTTATGGGTCTGCCTGGCAACCCGGTCTCCAGCTTGGTGACCTTCTTACTCTTAGTGCGTCCCTTTATTTTGCAAATGCAAGGGGCCTTTGCGACTTCGCCTGCGCGTGTGATGCTGCCCGCACATTTCGATGTCCCCAAAGCAGATCGTCGCCGAGAGTTTTTGCGTGTCCGCCGCAATGCGCAAGGCGGCCTTGATTTGTTTCCCAACCAAAGCTCAGGTGTTCTCACCTCAGCCGTTTGGGGTGATGGTCTGATTGACAACCCTGCTGGCGCAACCATTCAAAAAGGCGATTGGGTGACTTACATCTCATTTGCTGATTTGCTGTTGTGATTGTTCCTTGAATATTTCAAACAAAGCGAGCCATGATCACTGTGCACTTGCGCTACTTCGCATCTATTCGTGAGACCCTCAACTGTGGCAGTGAAGACTGGCAAACCTCAGCCACCACGGTCGGGGCCTTGCGTGCTGAGTTGTTGGTAAGAGGGCAGGCTTACCAATGTCTCTCATCAGACAAACCTGTGCGAATGGCCGTTGACCACGTGATGTGCCAAGATTCGGCGCTCCTTAAGGACGGGTGTGAGTTGGGCTTTTTCCCGCCCGTCACCGGAGGCTGATGCTATGCAGCCTCGTGTGCGTATTCAGACTGAGGACTTCAATCTTTCACATGAAATTGCCCTTTTGCGCCTGACAGACGCGCGGGTTGGGGCTGTGTGCAGTTTTGTGGGCACGGTACGAGACACTCAGGCCTTGACAGGTCATGCACACGATGAGGTCAAGTCCATGGCGCTGGAACACTATGCGGGGATGACAGAAAAATCGATTGAAGCCATGATCGATGAAGCCCATCAGCGCTTTGACATTTTCCAAGCCAGGGTTATCCACCGTGTGGGTGAGTTGGCACCCACCGATCAAATCGTGATGGTGGCTGTAACTTCTGCTCACCGCGGTGAAAGCTTCAAGGCCTGTGAGTTTTTAATGGATTACCTTAAAACGCAAGCCCCTTTTTGGAAAAAAGAACTGGGACTCCATGGCGCCAAGTGGGTGGATGCGCGCGTTTCAGACGATACGGCCCTTGCTCGCTGGGGTATTCAAATTTCTCAATAAGGCTCAGGGTTTCGCCGGTGCCTTGCCGCTTGGCGGCAAGGTGACCACAGGCGCAACCACGACAGGAGGCTGGGTGGCGGGGTTTTGGACGATTGGCTTAGGCGCATCGGCCCCTCCCGCGCTGGCCATCAGAGAAGACCGGTTAGCGTCTGTATTGGCGGGTGCTTGTTTGGGTGCAGATCCTGTGGCGACCTCGATGAACTGGTCCATGATTTGCCCTAGAGCAGGTGAGTCGGCGTGGCCAAACCAGTTGGGACGATTGCCGTTGATGTATTGCAGCTTTTCAAGCGAACACGATGGCCCATTTTTTCGCAACCATTCTGATACAGCCAAATAGCGTTCGCTTGGATGGTGCGTACTGAAGGCGATGCCCCTGATTTCGGCAACCAAACATTTGGACTTTTCTTGAACAGCAGATGATTTTTGGGCTAAGGCTGGCACACTCAATGCCAGCAAGAGCATGCCCGATGCAATAGAAAAAGGCAATAAAGCTTGTTTCATAAAAAAATTCCTTGGCTGTCAGATATCAGTTCAGTGCATATAAAAGGGACGCGCTGGCTTGTCTTGTTCTACGGCATTTTCGACGGTGATTTGTTGCGGTGTTTCCATTCGCCAGTTGGCTTTTTGTAAGGCTTGTTGAAGCAAGTGCAACAAGCCATGCAGCAGGGCGGACTGCAAATCGAGTTGGCATGAGCGACCCGTTGCACCTTCACCGCTGTTGTCCTGGAATACGACATTCAAGGTCCCGCTGGTATGCAGATTCAATTGCACATCGGTCACCAGTATGGGGTCGGTACCCAAAGGCAGTGAAAGTGCTTCACTGGTAAATGGAGTTTTGAAGTCGGCTTTTTCCAGAAAGGTTTCACGTTTGAGTTCGGTCAGCATTTGCTGGGCAGTCGGGTCCGCCACCATCACTTGCGGGTTGCGGGTTTCCAGTTGAACCACACACGCTTGCAAGTGAGGCAGCAAACGGCCCGTCATGCGGCGTGTGAGCCATAAGCGGAACTCCAGACCGTCCTGCGTGTTCACGCGCAATAGCAAACGGTCATCATGTTCTGCATAGTTCACCGACATTTGGTGGATATTCATAAATGGATTTTAGACAGTTGTCAGCGACTTAGGCCACTTGAAAATGAGACAAACAGCACAAGCTTCAAACAAACAGGAGTTTTAGCCATGCGAATTGACAAGTTAACCACCAAATTCCAGGAGGCCTTGAGCGAGGCGCAAACCTTGGCGCTTGGGCAAGATCACGCCTACATAGACCCATCCCATGTTTTATGGGCCATGCTCAAGCAGGACGACGGACCTCGTGCTTTGCTCGAGCGGGCAGGCGTGAACGTGGCGGGCTTGACATTTGCGGCAGACCAAACTGTGAAGCGTTTGCCGCAAGTCAGCGGACAAGACCAAGTTCAGGTGGGTCCTGATCTCGTCAAGTTGTTGCAAGCGACAGAAAAGGAAGCGATCAAACGAGGCGATGCTTTTGTGGCGAGTGAACTTTTTTTGCTGGCTTTGAGCGACAGCAAGTCCGAGCTAGGGCGTGTAGTTAAAGAAAATGGTGTGTCGCGTAAAAGTCTTGAGTCGGCCATTGAAGCCGTGCGTGGCGGGCAAAACGTGAACAGCGCCGAATCTGAAGGCCAAAGAGAAGCGTTGAAAAAGTATTGCGTAGATTTGACAGAGCGAGCTCGCATGGGCAAGTTGGACCCGGTCATTGGCCGGGATGATGAAATACGCCGTGCGATACAAGTGTTGCAGCGTCGTACCAAAAACAATCCGGTCCTGATTGGCGAGCCAGGGGTCGGCAAGACCGCCATCGTTGAGGGTCTCGCTCAGCGCATTGTGGCTGGTGAGGTGCCAGACTCCTTGCGTGGCAAGCGGGTGCTGTCTTTGGACATGGCTGCGTTGCTGGCGGGTGCCAAGTTTCGTGGTGAGTTTGAGGAGCGACTGAAAACTGTGCTCAGTGAGTTGGCAAAAGATGAGGGCATGACCATTGTCTTTATTGATGAGTTGCATACGATGGTGGGTGCCGGAAAGGCCGAAGGTGCCATGGATGCGGGCAATATGCTCAAGCCTGCATTGGCGCGTGGAGAACTGCATTGCGTAGGTGCCACCACGCTGGATGAGTACCGGAAATACATTGAAAAAGATGCAGCTTTGGAGCGTCGCTTTCAAAAAATTCTGGTGGGAGAACCCAGTGTAGAAGCAACCATTGCCATTTTGCGAGGACTGCAAGAAAAGTACGAAGTGCACCATGGCGTTGACATCACCGACCCCGCCATTGTGGCTGCGGCTGAATTGAGCCACCGCTACATCACTGACCGATTTTTGCCCGACAAGGCCATTGACCTGATTGATGAAGCAGCCGCCAAAATCAAGATCGAAATTGACTCCAAGCCTGAGATCATTGACAAGCTTGATCGCCGCTTGATTCAGTTGCAAATCGAACGCGAAGCCATCCGCAAAGAAAAAGACGAAGCCTCACGCAAGCGATTGGATTTGATTGAGGAGGAAATCGTCAAATTGAGAAAAGAGGCGGCGGATCTCGAAGAAATATGGCGCTCCGAAAAAGCCCAAGCCCAAGGTAGCCAGGTGGTGCGTGAAAAAATAGACCAACTGCGCAAGCAGATAGAGGCGCACACCCGCAAGGGCGACTTCAACAAAGTTGCAGAACTGCAGTACGGGCAATTGCCTGAATTGGAAAAGCAACTCAAAGAAGCGCAGGCCAAAGAAACAGGTAAAAGCGCGGGCAATGGGCCCCGTTTACTGCGCACCCAAGTGGGTGCTGAAGAAATTGCCGAAGTGGTCAGCCGTGCCACAGGGATACCGGTTGCCAAAATGATGCAGGGTGAACGCGATAAATTGCTGCAAATGGAGGTTAAATTGCATGACCGCGTGGTCGGACAAGAAGAGGCTATCAGCGCGGTGGCCAATGCCATTCGCCGTTCACGCTCCGGCCTGTCTGACCCGAACCGTCCGACCGGCTCATTTTTGTTTCTTGGCCCTACCGGTGTGGGCAAAACCGAACTGTGCAAAGCGCTGGCGGGTTTCTTATTTGACAGTGAAGACCATTTGATTCGCATGGATATGAGCGAATTCATGGAAAAGCACTCGGTTGCACGCTTGATAGGCGCTCCGCCCGGCTATGTGGGTTATGAGGAGGGCGGCTACCTGACGGAGGCCGTGCGGCGCAAGCCCTATTCGGTCCTGTTGCTAGACGAGGTTGAAAAAGCCCACCCCGATGTCTTCAACGTGCTTTTGCAGGTGCTTGATGATGGACGCTTGACCGATGGACAAGGTCGCACGGTGGACTTTAAAAATACGGTCATTGTGATGACCTCTAATATAGGGTCGCAAATGATTCAAACCATGGTCGGTGATTCCTATGAAGACGTCAAAGACGCGGTGTGGGGTGAACTAAAAAATTATTTTCGCCCTGAGTTTTTGAACCGCATTGACGAAACAGTGGTTTTTCATTCGCTGGATGCCAAACATATCGAGTCCATTGCGAAGATCCAGGTTCAAGCATTGTCTGCACGACTGGCCAAGTTGGAGCTGAACCTGGAAGTCTCGGAGACGGCTTATGCCGAGCTGGCCAAAGTCGGTTTTGACCCGGTTTTTGGTGCGCGGCCGCTTAAGCGGGCGATTCAACAACGGATTGAAAATCCGCTGTCCAAACTCCTGCTGGAGGGGCGTTTCCTGCCCAAAGCGACCATCCCCGTGGATGTGGACCCGGTTCGGGAGCCTGGGGTGTTCAAGTTTGACCGTGTCATGGACGTTATTGCATCGAGTTAGCCAGGTGACTGCGTGCCCGCGTTATGGTTGCTATCATTGTTTTTGCTCGGGCGCTATGCCCGAGCGTCTTATGAGACCTTGATTTCATGACCACTCTTTCCGTTCAGTCGACCCCACCGGCGAGCGCACCTTTGCGTGAGGACTCCATCATCATGGCGCTGGTGGGGTTGTCCCATGCAAGCTCCCATTTCTCGCATTTGCTGTTGCCACTGATGTTCCCTGTTTTCATGAAGGAGTTTGGTTGGACTTTCACTGACCTGGGCATGATTAGCTCACTCTTTTTTGTCGTCTCGGGTGCGGGTCAGGCTTGCTCTGGTTTTGTTGTGGACCGTTTCGGCGCCAGACCAATTCTATTTGCCGCATTGTGTCTGTTTGCTCTAGCGTGTTTGATCGCATCGGTGGCCAACAGCTACCCGGCCATGATGCTGGTGGCCGTTCTGGCTGGTTTGGGTAACTGTGCTTTTCACCCCTTGGACTTCACCATATTGAATCAACGCATCTCGAGTCCACGCCTTGGCTATGCCTTCAGCGTGCACGGCTTGACGGGCAGTCTAGGTTGGGCGGTGGCCCCCCTGTTTATGGGGGTGATGTCGACCCTGTTCGGTTGGAGAAGTGCTTACACAGCGGCATCTTTTTTGTACCTCTTGATTTTGGCGTTGATGGTGTTCAATCGCGACAAATTGCTCACCAGTACGGTGAAAAAGCAAGTCAACCTACCCCGAAGCCATGACATGGCCTTTATGCGCTTGCCTGTGGTGTGGTGGTGCTTTTGCTTTTTTTTACTCTCGACTGTCACACTGGCCGTGGTTCAAAATTTTTCTTTGCCCATTCTTCAAGCCTTGCACCAAGTCAGTTTTGAGGCCGCTACCCTGACCCTCACCTTCTACATGCTTTGCAGTGCCCTGGGGGTGCTTGTTGGAGGAGTTGTGGCGTCCCGTTGGTCTTTCCGCAGCGACCGAATTGTAGCCAGCAGTATGTGTGGCGGTGCTATGTTGCTTGCTGTATGCGCCAGTGGTTGGCTGGGTGCACTGGGAACGATGGCAGTGTTGGCCGCCACTGGCTTTGCCGTAGGCATTGGCGGACCCAGTCGCGACTTGATGATTAAAAAAGCTACCCCCCCAGGCGCCACAGGTCGCATGTATGGCTTGGTTTATTCGGGCTTTGACGTTGGTTTTGCCGTTTCGCCCCTTGTCTTTGGTGCCTTCATGGACCGTGGCTGGTACAGCGCCACCTTGGCTTGCGCTGCAGCGGTGTTGATGCTCAGCGTGGGCGTCGCCTTGGGCGTAGGGCGCAAGACGGGGCCGGTTCAGGCAGGGTAATTGAGTGTCAGGCCCGGTACCGGCCAATCGTCAATGGCGATCAGTTTGCCGCTGCCCGACAAAGTCACAAAGACCGTTCGCTTGTCTGGCCCGCCAAAACACAAGTTAGTGGTGAACCGGTCTGGCAAGCTGACGTGTGACTGCAGTTTACCGTCGGGCGAAATGATGGTAATGCCGCCGTGAATCAAAGTCGCTACGCACACATTGCCCATTGCATCTACAGCCATGGAGTCAAAGCGTTGATAGAGCCCGCCAGGTGAGGCAGCGATCATGCGTGCGCCTTGGGGAGAGGGCCAGCCGTCTTTGCGGACCTGGCCTGAGCCGGTCACATCAAAAGCCCAGACTCTGGCGCCTTCAGTTTCTGCGTAATAAAGAGTCTGGCCATCGGGGGAAAGGGCGATGCCATTGGGTGTCATCACCGGCCTGGCGATCACGCTCGCCAAAGCACCATGGGTGGTCCCATAATAAATCCCACCGCGGTCCATGTCGCTGTGGCGTGCTTTTCCAAGGTCCGAGAAATAAAACCCACCATAGGCATCGAAAACGATGTCATTCGGTCCCCGAAGACTCAAGCCTTCTACCGTGTCATAAAGGCGATCGAACTTGCCCGTATTCAGGTTGACACGCTCGATGCGCCCGCCACTGTAATCGCTGGCTTGACCGATGGGCCTGAAGCATCCATCTGCCTCTGTGGTGTAGTTGAATCCACCATTGTTGCAAATGTAGACTGCGCCGTCTGGTCCAATGGCTGCTCCGTTGGGGCCACCCCCCAAATCAGCCACCACCGAGACTTTGCCATCGGGCGTGACACGCGTCAGGGTTCCGCGGGCAATTTCAACCAACACGACCGAGCCATCGTCCATGGCAATCGGCCCCTCAGGGAATTGCAGGCCCGAAGCAATTTCGCGAATCTTCATGCGCTTCTCCTTGTGTGTGGGGTTCAGTGTCCGTAACTTCTTTCTTCTCGCCTGTCACCTGTGTTTCCGCACTGTCTGGTGCGGCGGATAGACACCCGGCCGATTCTGCTAATCTCGCAGTCACATCATTGAAAGACAAGCATGAATATCGCCGAAATACAACCCGTGATGGCCGGCCATTTGCTGGTCGATTGTCTGATTGCACAAGGTGTTACGCATGCTTTTGGGGTACCCGGTGAAAGTTATCTGGCGGTGCTCGATGGTTTTCATGCGCACGCTGAGCGTATTCAGTTTGTAACCTGCCGACAAGAAGGTGGTGCCGCTTATATGGCCGATGCGCATGGGCGCTTGACTGGCCGACCTGGTGTGTGTTTTGTCACCCGAGGCCCTGGGGCCACCAATGCGTCCATCGGCATCCATACGGCATTTCAGGATTCAACCCCCATGGTCTTGTTTGTTGGCGATGTGGCGAGTGACACCCGAGACCGCGAGGCTTTTCAAGAAGTAGATTTTTGTGCATTCTTTGGTCCCAGCACCAAAGGCATGGCCAAGCGGGTTGAACGTATTGACGATGCAAAGCGGATACCTGAGTATGTCGCCCGCGCCTTTGCCACTGCAATGAACGGTCGCCCGGGCCCCGTCGTGCTGGTCTTACCTGAGGACATGCTGACGCACATGGTGCAAGTCCAGCCCTTGGCTCGCGTCGAAGCCGTTGAGGCTTGGAGCGACCCCGGTGCCTTGCGTCGTCTGCGTGAAATGCTGTTGCAAGCAGAGCGCCCTTTTGTGATTGCCGGTGGCGGTGGGTGGACGCCTCAATCGGCACAGGCCTTGCAGCGATTTGCAGAAAACTGGATGCTGCCCGTTGGTAACGCCTTTCGCTTTCAGGACACTTTCGATAATTTCCACCCGCAGTACGCGGGAGACGTCGGTATCGGCATCAATCCCAAGTTGGCTGCGCGTATCAAAAACAGCGATTTGATCATCGCCATTGGCCCTCGTTTGGGGGAGATGACTACGGGCGGATATACCTTGTTGGTCCCCCCCAAGCCGGCCCAGAAATTGGTGCACATTCATGCCAGTGCCGAAGAGTTGAACCGTGTGTACCAAGCTGATTTGGCTTTGTGCGCGACCATGAACGCGGCTGCGCGCAGTTTGGAGGTGCTGAACGCACCCACATCATTGACATGGGAAACTTGGACCCATGAAATTCATGCGGAATACGAAGCCAATGTCTTGCCCCAGCCCTTGGCAGGTCTGCCCGCTGACAACGAGGCAGGGTTGGTTGACATGCCTTCTGTGATAGCAATGCTTCAAAAACACCTGCCAAGCGATGCGGTGCTGACCAACGGCGCTGGAAACTTTGCCAGTTGGGCGCATCGTTATTTCAAACACCATGGGCTTGTCAAAGGCCACAAGACACAGTTGGCACCGACAGTGGGCGCCATGGGCTACGGGGTGCCTGCAGGTATTGCTGCGGCCATTGTGACGGGCAGAGTGGTTCTCACCATGGCTGGCGACGGCGATTTTTTGATGAACGGCCAGGAACTGGCAACAGCCGTACAACATGGCGCTAAAAGCATTATTGTTTTGCTCAATAACAGCATGTACGGCACCATCAGGATGCATCAGGAGCGCGATTACCCCAAGCACATATTGGGGTCGCGTTTGAAGAACCCCGACTTTGCGGCCTTGGCACAAGCCTATGGTTATGTGGGGTCGCGCATTTCTTGCACAGCTGAATTTGAAGCCGCTTTAATTGCTGCGCTGGCCCGAGAGCAAGGCACTTTGATTGAAGTGACCCTTAACCCTGAAGTCATTACCACGCGCGGCACACTCAGCGCAATCACTGCTGCCGCTCTGCGCGAATGAGTGTTGGACAAAGAAAAATATTCAATTCAGCGACCAGCGTGCGGATTAAATTTGAAAAGGGCTGAACTCCGCGAGGGGTTCAGCCCTTTAAAAACAAAGTAATCGCTGTGGCTTACTTGAGGTGTTTACCGATCAGGCCGGCCAACTCAAACATGGTGACTTGGGCTTTACCAAAAATCACTTTCAGTTTGTCGTCTGCATTGATGTTGCGTTTGTTGACGCTGTCTTGCAGTCCATGCTTTTTGATGTAGACCCACAACTTGCTCACGACTTCTGTGCGTGGCAGTGGGGCTGCACCTACCACCGCGGCCAATTCGGCGCTAGGTGTCAAAGCTTTCATGAACGCCGCATTTGGCGTCCGTTTTTTAGCGGGCGCTTTTGCCGCCACTTTTTTTGCAGGCGCTGCGTTCGCAGTTGCTACTTTTATTTCCGGTGCTGGTTTTTTTGTGGGAGCAGCTTTTTTTGCCGGAGTTTTCTTTGCAGTTGCCATGTGGAGATTCCTTTGTGCGGAAGTGGGTTCAATGCCGGAAACACTGATTTGATCCGGCGACCTTCATGCTAATGGAGAATACCAAGGTTTCCAAGTGAAGAATTTATTTTTCACACGAAAATTTCATTGTTGTTGGTATTTCTGCCACGTTGATCCCGTCAAAGCTTGCACAATTTTTCTTTCAAAACAGAGTGAAATAAGTGCTGTCAAATTTTTTGCATGGTGAAATTTAAATTTTGTAATACGATATTTAAAAATACTGCGGTGCGACAATTTTTCTCAATATGAGAAATTTAATTTCTTATGGAGAAATTTAATTTGTAAGTTATTGAATTTAAACAATTAAAAAAAAGTCTTGTATAAGATATAAGATCTTTTAAAATCTTATACAAGAGTTAAGATAAACCACCGGCTCACGAAGTGAAGTCGCAAGTCAACCCTGTTTATCTAACACTTTGGAAATCACCATGCCACAAAACTTCACCGAACAACTCAGCCGCGAGCAACAAGTGGCTGCATTGGAAAAAGACTGGACCACCAACCCCCGCTGGAAAGGCGTAAAGCGCGGTTATTCTGCTGCTGATGTCGTGCGTCTGCGCGGCAGCATGCCCATAGTTCACACACTGGCCCAGCGTGGCGCAGAAAAGCTGTGGGACAAGATCAATGGCGGCGCCAAAAAGGGTTACGTCAACTGCTTCGGCGCCATCAGCGCGGGTCAAGCCATGCAACAAGCCAAAGCAGGCTTAGAAGCGGTTTACCTGTCTGGCTGGCAAGTCGCTGCCGATGGCAATTCGTCTGAAACCATGTACCCAGACCAATCGCTCTATGCCTATGACTCTGTGCCCACCATGGTGCGCCGTATCAACAACACCTTCAAACGTGCGGATGAAATCCAATGGGGTCGCGGCGTAAATCCCAGCGACAAAGAATACATCGACTACTTTTTGCCTATCGTGGCGGATGCCGAAGCCGGCTTTGGCGGCGTGTTGAATGCGTTTGAATTGATGAAGAACATGATTGCCTCTGGCGCAGCTGGCGTGCACTTTGAAGACCAATTGGCTGCGGTGAAGAAATGCGGTCACATGGGCGGCAAAGTCTTGGTGCCAACACAGGAAGCATGTGAGAAGTTGATCTCTGCACGTTTCGCTGCTGACGTGATGGGCACATCCACCATTGTGTTGGCCCGTACCGACGCTGAAGCGGCTAACCTGATCACTTCTGACCACGATGCCAATGACAAACCTTTCTTGACCGGCGAGCGCACACCTGAAGGCTTCTACCGCGTCAAAAATGGACTGGAACAAGCCATCAGTCGGGGCGTTGCATATGCCCCTTACGCTGACTTGGTGTGGTGCGAAACCGGTGTGCCAGACATTGGCTTTGCTCGTGAATTCGCGCAAGCCGTGCATACCGCATGCCCAGGCAAGCTGTTGTCTTACAACTGCTCGCCATCCTTCAATTGGAAGAAAAACCTCAACGACAGCCAGATTGCTTCCTTCCAGGAAGATTTGTCTGCGTTGGGCTACAAGTACCAGTTCATTACCTTGGCGGGTATCCACATCAACTGGTACAACACGTTCCAGTTCGCCCATGCCTACGCCAACGGTGAAGGCATGAAGCACTACGTCAACATGGTGCAAGAGCCTGAATTCGCAGCACGCGACAAGGGTTACACCTTCGTGTCGCATCAGCAAGAAGTGGGCGCAGGCTACTTCGACGATGTGACCACCGTGATCCAGGGCGGTTCGTCTTCTGTGAAAGCTCTCACAGGTTCGACTGAAGAAGAGCAGTTCCATTGATCTGTCCAAGGGGCTTGAAAGAGCGTTTTTGATTGTTTAGCCACTTGAAGCCAACGCGACAGGTGGTTTTTTTACGTTCACAACAAGGTCAATTTGATCGGAAATTCAAGCGGCAAATCCACATCACTACCGGGCAGTTTCACGCGCACCCAGCCCACTAGCTTTCCTTCTACTTTGCCCATTTGCGTCAGCACACTGCCCGTGGCCGAGAGCAAAGCCTTGTGGTTAAGGGTGATCGGAATTCGCAGTAAGGTCTTGCGTTTGGCCGCCAAGATAAAATTTTCCTTGATGCCTGTGGCGACCACCTTGCCATGAATTTCAAGTTCGCATGTGGCATGCAGGACACGCAGGTCGAAAACCAAGGGCGATTGAACCGTGATGTCCGCATTCACTGTTGATGATTTCAAATCCAAACCGCCTAACTGGACATCAGTGGCCTTGGCAAAGCGCTGTACCGTGTTCTTCATCGGTTCTGTTAACAAGACAGCTGCCTTGGGAACTGGCAGCATCCAATTGACTTTAGTGACGGTTTGGCCATCGACCAGCTCACCTCTGAACCTCACTTGCAGCACGTCACTGCGTGTGAGTTGTATAAACTTTTCAGACAGATCAGCCCATGGCACGGAGGCCGTCAGTTCACAGACGCCCGCATTGGTTTTCAAGAGACCCGAGACATTGACACCGTGTGGGGCTTCGAAAAACTGCATTACCCCGCGATAGCTTCCTGCACATTTTTTGACAGCACCATCCGTTAGCACCATGCCTATATCTGCACGCGCTGCATTGATTGGACCGACCCGAATGGCCATGACTGGCCCCGCCCAAGCGTTGCTTGCAATCCACAGGGTCGCGATCAAAACAGTACTTATTAGCTGTGTGAAAATGTTTGGAGGTTCTAGGGTATTCATTTGGATTTTTTATCCTAAGTGCGTGTGCAGTTCGGACTGAATGAATTGAAGTCGGTCACACGTTAAAATGCACAATACACCTCCTCAGCGCGGCCCGTGCTGTACGTTTTACATTGCAATCACATGGTTCAGATTACACTTCCCGACGGTTCATTGCGTGAGTTTCCCGGCCCCGTCACCGTGGCCGAAGTGGCCGCGTCGATTGGCGTGGGCTTGGCCAAGGCGGCATTGGCCGGTCGAGTCAATGGCCAGGTGGTCGACACGAGCTATCAGATGACAGCCCATGCCGCTTTGGCCATCATCACCGCCAAGGACGAAGCCGGTTTGGAGGTGATCCGGCACTCCGCCGCGCACTTGTTGGCCTATGCGGTGAAAGATTTATTCCCTGCAGCGCAGGTCACCATCGGCCCTGTGATTGAAAACGGCTTCTATTACGACTTTGCCTACAGCCGCCCCTTCACTCCAGAAGATTTGGTCGCCATTGAAAAGCGCATGAGCGAATTGGCTAACAAAGACGAGCCTATTGTTCGGCGTGTTTTGCCCCGCGACGAAGCCGTGGCCTATTTCAAAGACATGGGCGAGCACTACAAAGCCGAAATCATTGCCAGTATTCCGGCAGATCAAGACGTCAGCCTGTATCGCGAAGGTGCCTTTGAAGATCTGTGCCGTGGCCCCCACGTACCCAGCACCGGCAAGCTCAAGCATTTCAAGCTAATGAAGGTTGCCGGCGCTTACTGGCGTGGTGACAGTAAAAACGAAATGCTCCAGCGCGTATACGGCACGGCTTGGGCCAGTAAAGACGATTTGCAGCAGTACCTGACCCGCCTCGAGGAAGCTGAAAAGCGCGACCACCGCAAGCTTGGTCGGGAGCTCGACTTGTTCCATATCGATGAACATTCCCCAGGAACTGTGTTTTGGCACCCCAAAGGCTGGACCGTATGGCAAGAGGTTGAGCAGTACATGCGCCGTATTTACCGCGATAACGGTTACCTGGAAGTCAAAGGCCCGCAAATTCTTGACAAAGGTCTGTGGGAAAAAACTGGCCACTGGGACAAGTACCGCGACAACATGTTCACCACCGAATCAGAAAAGCGTGATTACGCTTTGAAGCCCATGAACTGCCCAGGCCACATCCTGATCTTTAATCAGGGCCTCAAGAGTTACCGCGACCTGCCACTGCGCTACGGAGAGTTTGGTCAATGTCACCGCAACGAACCTACAGGTGGCCTGCATGGCATCATGCGTGTACGCGGCTTTACGCAAGACGATGGCCACATTTTCTGCACCGAAGCACAGGTGTTGGCCGAGTGCGTGAATTACACAGCACTTTTGCAAAAGGTTTACACCGACTTTGGCTTTTCCGACATCATTTACAAAGTGGCCACACGACCTGAGCAGCGGATCGGCTCTGATGACAGCTGGGACCGTGCCGAGCTGGCCTTGGTTGAAAGCCTGAAGACTTCTGGCTGTGACTTCATCATTTCACCCGGCGATGGCGCCTTTTATGGCCCCAAGATTGAATACACCCTCAAGGATGCGATTGGCCGACAATGGCAGTGCGGCACGATTCAGGTTGATTTCTCCATGCCCGAGCGCTTGGACGCAGAGTATGTGGGGGAAAATGGTGCGCGTCATCGTCCGGTGATGTTGCACCGCGCAATCGTGGGCAGTTTGGAGCGTTTTATAGGCATTTTGATTGAGCAACACGCTGGTGCTTTGCCGGTCTGGTTGGCCCCAGTGCAGGTCGATGTGCTCAACATCACCGATGCTCAGTCCGATTACTGTCGTGAAATCGCTGCAAAATTGAAAAAATCAGTGACAAATCAAGGCCTTAGGGTCAATTTGGACCTGCGTAATGAGAAAATCACGTATAAAATACGAGAGCATTCGTTGCAAAAGCCACCTTACATCCTTGTCGCAGGCGACAAGGAAAAAGCGGCAGGTACCGTCGCTGTGCGCGCCCGAGGGAATATTGACCTCGGTGTGATGTCGATTGAAGCGTTCATTGAACGTATCACTTCGGACATTGCTACTAAAGTTTGAAGGCCTTTCCCTTTGTGGTTTGTTTTTTTTAAGCTTTAGCTCGCGAAAGCAGGGCGGTTTGACTGTTTCTAGCAGTCTTTAATTAGTAAAGGATTTGAGCCATCGCTACCGAATTTCGTGATCGTCGCCAGCGCGAAGAACGCAAACATCGCCTGAACCGTGAAATCAGCTTTCCCGAGGTTCGCCTCTCGGGACCCGACAACGAGCCTTTGGGCATCGTGTCATTGTTTGAAGCGCTTCGTATGGCTGGTGAGCTGGACGTGGACTTGGTTGAAATTGCCGCCACAGCGAACCCACCGGTTTGTCGCCTTATGGATTACGGCAAGTTCAAATACCAGGAACAAAAACGTGCTGCTGAAGCCAAAGCCAAGCAGACGGTCATTGAGATCAAGGAAGTTAAATTCCGCCCCGGTACCGATGATGGTGACTACAACATCAAGATGCGTAACATCAAGCGGTTTTTGGCCGATGGTGATAAATGCAAGATCACTTTGAGATTCCGTGGCCGTGAAATCACGCACCAGGAAATCGGCATGGCCTTGCTCCAACGTATTCGAGATGAATTGGTGGATTTGATCGTTGTGGAACAGTTTCCTAAGTTGGAAGGTCGCCAGATGATCATGATGATCGCGCCGGGACGTAAAAAACCAACGGGTAAAACAGCAGCAGAAACCGCGCCAGCAGTGGCAGCAGAGTCTTAAGCGATCAAGGTTTGCGAGAGGCCGTGAGGTCTTTCCAAAACAACAGTTCACTTTGGTGACTTGTTGAAAAAAGTGGCTCGGGGCCAACAAGGCTGCAAGGATTTTGCAGACGCCTCACGAGCACAATTAAAGGAGCATGAATATGCCCAAAATGAAGACCAAGAGCAGCGCTAAAAAGCGTTTTCGCGTTCGTCCAGGTGGTACCGTTAAACGCGGACAAGCCTTCAAACGTCACATTCTGACCAAGAAGACTACCAAGAACAAGCGTCATCTGCGTGGCTCAACGAGCGTTCATGAGACCAACATGGGTCACATGGCACAAATGTTGCCATCTGCCGGCCTGTAATTCACTGACGATCAAGGAGAACACACATGCCTCGCGTTAAACGTGGTGTAACGGCACGAGCCCGTCACAAAAAAGTCCTGGCCCTGGCCAAAGGTTTCCGCGGTCGCCGCGGTAATGTCTTTCGGATCGCTAAACAAGCGGTGATGAAGGCGGGTCAGTACGCATACCGAGACCGTCGCGCCAAAAAGCGCGTCTTCCGTCAGTTGTGGATCGCCCGTATCAACGCTGCTGCGCGTGAATGCGGTATGACCTACAGCCAATTTGCCAACGGCCTTAAAAAGGCTGCCATCGAGATCGACCGTAAAGTGTTGGCGGATATCGCCGTGCACGATAAGGCTGCTTTTGCTGGTATCGTGAATCAAGTCAAAGCCACACTGGCCGCCGCTTGAGTTCACGAGCGACAGGGGCGCTTTAGCCCTTGTTTCGCGCAGTAAATTAAAGGGGTTGAGGCTTGCGAAGGCTTCAATCCTTTTTTTATTTCGCACTCCCTTTTTGAGCTTTGATCGGCTCTTTGAAAAGCACCCTTATGAACGAGTTGGACACCCTGGTTGTCAGCGCCCGCCAAAGCTTTGCGCAGGCCCAAACCCCTGTTGATCTTGAAAACGCCAAAGCCCTTTACACGGGTAAATCCGGCCGCATCACCGAGATGATGAAGGGCATGGCGGCACTGAGCTTGGACGAGAAAAAAAAACTTGGCGCCGCCATCAACGTGGCCAAACAAGCCATTGAAGGCGCTTTGAACGAGCGCCGCCAAGGCTTGCAGGACGCCGAGTTGCAAAACCAGCTCAAAGCAGAAGCCCTGGACGTCACCTTGCCTGGCCGTGTGCGTGGACAAGGCGGCTTGCATCCCGTTTCCATTACATTGGAGCGCATAGAACAAATTTTTGGCTCTATGGGCTTTGAAGTTGCGCAAGGCCCTGAGATTGAAACCGATTGGTTCAACTTCACTGCGCTCAATACGCCAGAAGACCATCCAGCCCGCTCCATGCACGACACCTTTTATGTCGAAGGCGGCTGCTTGCTGCGCACCCACACCAGCCCGATGCAAATCCGCCATGCGGTGCAGCACGTCAAGCGTTACCGCAACCAACTCGATGCCGGTCAAGGCATGCCAGAAATTCGGGTGATTGCTCCTGGGCGCACCTACCGCGTGGACAGCGACGCCACCCACTCTCCTATGTTCCACCAGTGCGAAGGCCTGTGGATCGGTGAGAATATGAGCTTCAAAGATTTGAAAGTCGTGTTCACTGATTTCTGCCGCGCCTTCTTTGAAAGTGACGACTTGGTTCTGCGCTTTAGGCCCAGCTTTTTCCCGTTCACTGAGCCCAGCGCAGAGATCGATATCCAGTTCCAAACGGGTCCCTTGGCCGGTCGCTGGCTCGAAGTGGCCGGTTCCGGTCAGGTCCATCCGAATGTGGTTCGCAACATGGGATTGGACCCCGAGCGTTTCATTGGCTTCGCCTTTGGCATGGGGCCAGATCGTCTGACCATGCTGCGCTATGGCGTGAACGATTTGCGTTTGTTCTTTGACGGTGATATTCGCTTCCTGAGTCAATTCCAGTAAAGCAACCCGCCTATCAATTTCCTGAGCAAATTACCGAGTAGAGACCATGCAATTTCCTGAATCCTGGTTGCGCGAATTTTGCAACCCGCCACTGACCACCCAGCAACTGGCTGACACCTTGACCATGGCCGGTTTGGAGGTAGAAGAACTTGAGCCTGTGGCACCGCCGTTCAGCCACATCGTCGTGGGCGAGATCAAAGAAGCGGTTCAACATCCCAATGCCGATCGCCTGCGCGTGTGCCAGGTCGACGTCGGTCAGGCCAGCTTGCTCAACATTGTTTGTGGTGCGCCCAATGCCCGAGTGGGTATCCGCATTCCATGCGCCATGGTCGGCGCCGAGTTGCCACCGGGTGAAGACGGCCAACCCTTTGTCATCAAGGTTGGTAAGCTGCGTGGTGTTGAAAGCCAAGGCATGCTGTGCTCGGCCAAAGAGTTGCAAATTGCCGATGACCACGGCGGTCTGTTAGAACTGCCTTTGGACGCGCCCTTGGGCCAAAACATTCGTCAGTACTTGAACCTTGACGACACGCTTTTCACACTCAAACTCACGCCGAATCTGGCCCATTGTTTGAGTGTTTACGGCATCGCCCGTGAGGTGTCGGCTTTGACCGGTGCGCCGCTGAAAGAGGTTGCATTCCCCGCAGTCCAATCGACTGTAGCCGATTGCCTGCCCGCCAAAATTGAAGCGCCCGAATTATGCGGTCGCTTCAGTGGTCGTGTGCTCAAGGGTGTGAACCCCAAAGCCACCACCCCTTCCTGGATGGTGGACCGGCTGGCCCGTTGCGGTCAGCGCAGTGTCAGCCCTTTGGTTGACATCTCCAACTATGTGATGTTCGAGTTCGGTCGTCCCTCGCATATTTTTGATCTCGACAAAATCCACGGTGGCCTGCACGTGCGCTGGGGTCGTGAGGGCGAACAACTCGAACTGCTCAACGGTAACACCGTCACCGTCGACAGTAAAGTGGGCGTGATTGCCGACGATATCCAAGTCGAATCCCTCGCTGGGATCATGGGCGGTAACGCCACAGCCGTGTCGAATGACACCCAAAACATCTACATCGAAGCCGCATTCTGGTGGCCCGCTGCTATTGCCGGTCGCTCACGCCGCTATAACTTTTCGACCGATGCCGGTCATCGCTTTGAACGTGGTGTGGACCCACAACAAACGGTCGAGCACATCGAACGGATTACTCAATTGGTGATCGACATTTGTGGCACACCGCAAACGCAAGTCGGTCCGATGGACGACCAAATCGTCAACCTGCCGGAGCACCCGCCTGTGACGCTGCGTGTGGCTCGTGCGGTCAAAGTCATTGGCATGCAACTCACACAAGAGCAATGCGCCGACGCTCTGCGAGGCCTGGGCTTTGCTGTAACCGAAGGCGAAGGCAGCGTCACGGTGAACCCATCGAGTTGGCGCTTCGATTTGCAAATCGAAGAAGACCTGATCGAAGAAATCGCCCGCATGGTGGGCTACAACAACCTGCCCACCACCCCTCCATTGGCACCCATCACCGCCAAGATTCGCGCCGAACAACACCGCACTCCCTTTGCTGTGCGCCGCGGCCTGGCGGGCCTGGGTTACCAAGAAACCATCAACTTCAGCTTTGTTGAAGAAAACTGGGAAAACCAATTGGCGGGGAACTTGCATCCCATTCGACTGCTCAACCCGATCGCCAGCCAAATGAATGTTATGCGCTCGAGCTTGATTGGCTCCCTGCTGCAAGTTGTCAAATTCAATACAGACCGCAAGGCCGATCGCGTGCGCGTGTTCGAGTTGGGTCGGGTTTTTCTGCGCGACGACAGCGTGCAAGACACAGACACCACCGTCAAAGGCTTTCATCAGCCCATGCGCGTGGCGGCGATGGCCTGGGGCCCGGTAGAGCCTGCTGGTTGGAACGGCAAGTCGCGCAATGTCGATTTTTATGATGTCAAAGCCGATTTGCAAGCGATGCTGGCCCCCGTCCACGTCACATTTCGAGCCGCAGAGCATCCCGCACTGCACCCTGGTCGAAGTGCCCAAGTTGTGATCAACGAGCAAGTCGTGGGCTTTATCGGCGAGATACACCCCCGTTGGCGTCTGGCCTGGGATTTGGCGAGTGCACCTGTGGTGTTTGAACTCGATCTTGACGCTGTCTTGCAAAGGCCTGTGCCCATGGCGCAAGCTGTATCACGCCATCAGGCGGTCGAGCGTGATGTGGCTGTCATCGTGGCCGAAAAAGTAAGCCACGCTGAGCTCATGGCAGCAGTCTGGTCGGCACCCAGTCAAGGTCTGCTGCGCGACGCTGTTGTGTTCGATGTCTATCGACCTCAACCCGGAAAGCCCTCTGCATCCGGTTTGCTTGAAGGCGAAAAAAGCATGGCTGTCCGCTTGACCTTGAACAGCGATGAAGCGACACTGACTGAAGCTCAAATTGAGGCTGTCATGACAGCGCAAATCACGCACCTGACTGCTCAATTGGCTGCGCGCTTGCGTGCTTGAGTGGCCTTGAGTCTTTGAAAGAACAGCATGGACTTTTCTGTTGAAAGTATGGAAACACCTGCGCTGACCAAGGCGCATTTGTCCGAATTACTCTTTGAGAAAATCGGCTTGAATAAACGCGAATCGAAAGACATGGTCGATGCGTTCTTTGATCTGATATCGCAGAGTCTGGTGCAGGGGACTGACGTCAAAATTTCTGGTTTTGGAAATTTCCAGATCCGTACCAAAGCACCTCGGCCGGGTCGCAACCCACGTACTGGCGAATTGATTCCCATTGAGGCACGCAGCGTGGCCACCTTCCACGCCAGCCTCAAACTTAAAGCGCAAATACAGGGTGACCCTGCCGGTAATATTGACGCTTGAATCTTATTGGATACTGAGATTTTAATTTTTGACACCAATTGATTTACATTCAAAATTCTCGCTGGACGAAGCTTACTCTGTTGGAGTAAGCTAGAAGGATCTACACGCAAGTTCCTGA